>Ga0222712_10007148_pt1 | contig 10878 bp, 4 predicted proteins | sample C33_657DmetaG_FD_165043 | JGI IMG/M metagenome (GOLD analysis project Ga0222712, IMG submission 165043) | Estuarine water microbial communities from San Francisco Bay, California, United States - C33_657D | ecosystem: Environmental > Aquatic > Marine > Unclassified | place: USA: California... | reverse complement strand
GTTCTCACGTGACTTTCACGGTCGGCGGCGAAGTTGCTTTCAAGGGTGGTTTCCATCAAGAAGGTGAAGTGGCCGGCGCAGGTGGCGCCTATTTTGAAAACAGTGGCGGAATAAACTTTGGGTGGGAGCGCGAAATCGCGCACGACCGCATGTTTTTCTGGAACAAGTACGGCCACTTGACGACGACGTATTCTCTCGGCGATCCCGAATACGGTGACAAGTTCGTCGTGAGCGTCGGGTCCGACAAGCGCTTCGGCACGCCAGTGTTCGTCACTAAGGGCGGTCGAAGCATGTGTCCGGGTGAACTTGGCACCATGTACCGCGAGTCTGGCGTTAGTTTGGAGATTCCTCTCGCGACAAAGTTGAACACCGCGAACCTTAACCCCGGTCAGCGGGCGATTTTCGAAGTCGTGATCAAGAACGAATCGCCGTATAGAGAAGCCGGTGCGTTCGCGTTGCGATTGGTGGACGGCCTCGCGGCGTCGCTGAACGACATCGTCTCCGCGGCGTACGCCGAAGCTTCGAGCGCGTCATCCACCGGCGCTTCTGTCAAGTTGCAAGTCGACGCGGCGGCAGCAACGACAGTCGCGAAGGATTCGAGTGATGTGGCGCGAGTCAAGACGGCCGCGGCGAACGCCGCTACTGCCTCTGGAAGCACGGCGCGATCCGTCGCGAGCGCGGTGTACACCGCCGCCAGCACTTCACCGCGTGAGGCGTTCGAACTCGGCGACAGCACGTTCTCGATCAACGGTAATAAGCTCTCGATCGGCGACTACATGCCGTTCAAGTTTGTCGGCGGCGACGCGTTGGACCGTCAAAAGTTCGTTTCGCAACAGTATTTGAACTTGGCCGTCGAGCCCGGTTTCGCGACGCGGAGCATCAAGTATTTGCAGCTACGGTTACAAAGTCTGTGTGAGACGCAGATTTGGGAAGGGGTGAATTTGTATCGCGATCCGATTTCGTACACGCAAAACGTGGACGCGATGAGTTGGAGTCAGCCTTGTCCAAAAGTTCAGTTCGACGACAGCACGATGGCAAATTATCTGTACTCGAGTCAGTCGCCCTCGACAACGGGCGTGTTGAACCTCAAGGTGAACAACCCGGACCAGTACGTCTTGTGGCCGGATGCGAATTTGACCAATCCGCTGATGAACGCGGCGTTGAGCAAAGTTCGTTTGCAGTACCGCCCAGTTTCTGGTGGCGAATGGATCACGGCGAAGGACGCGAGATCGAGCGAGACGGATAAAAAGTTCAATATCCTTTGTGGGAATTCGCGAACCGAGGGGTGCACATTCAACTGGAACATCACGAACCAGTACGAGAAACTTCTCAGCGGGTTCAAAGACAACGTGTACGAGCTTCGCGTGAAGAATTTTTGCTTTGGCGGTCCTTCGTTGGCCGATCCAACGGTGCACGAATTTGTGGGCGATCAGCGTCTGACGCTTACGGTGGACACGAAGCGACCGATGGAAGCGGTCAGATTGTCGTCCGGAGAACGCTTCTTTGGTTTGGACTTCGACGAGGCCATCGATTGTTCTTCCCAAATTGTTACGATTACGAAGACGAACACCAAGTGCTCAGGTACAGGTACCGTAGTGAACACTGTCCTGAGCGATGAGGCGAAGAAATCATTTGATTTCAAGTGCACGAATAACGCCGCTGGATTTAAATGGGTCGTCGAGTTTCCCACGACGTCACCTGGTCGCTACACCGTCAGAGTTCAAGGCGTTCGCGACGTCGCCGGGAATGTCGCGCGCGATTTCTCATTCACCGCCGACGCGCACTGCTCGTTGGCGACGAGCGCGTCGTCGTTGGGTAGCCGACTCGGCGCGCCGTCGGTTGCGGCAACCGATGTTTTGGACGACTCAGAGTCAAGACTTGTGATTTCTCGTATAGTTATCGGCGCCTTTGTCGTCGGCGTCGCGCTCGCGGCGTTCGGCGCGCTCGCGATTCGCCGCCGTCGCGTGAGCGTCGGCGCTTCGGCGAGCGAATCGCGCGTCGGCGTCGTCGCGAAGCAGGAGCAGCACCACCACCAGTCGGCGTACGGCGCGACGGTGTGACCGATTTTGTGATCCTTAACTTATTTGTTAAAGTACATATCAGCATTTCCAACAGTTCTCCCTACGCCGCGTCGCGGCCGCGAGTCCGTCCTCGTCGCTTCGCGGGTGATTTTTTACCCGCGCGCGCTCATTTCATACCCTTACGCGACGCACACTACGATATCGATCGACCCCCGTCACTGTTTCGACTTTTTGAATTCCACCGCGCGCGCGCGCGCGAAGCGAACGCCACACATCGCGCGCGCGATGAAACGCGCGCCTTCGCCGAGCGATCGCGACGGACGCAAAGCAAAGATCGAAGGTTTCCCCGAATTCGACGCCCCCGCGAGCGCGTTCGAGGTCGAACGCGAGGAGGACGAAGATGACGGCGCGCGAGGCGCGCGCTGGCGCGCCGACGACGCGGAGGAGTACGACTTTGACATGGATTTCGACCAAGAAGAAGTGTACGCGCGCACGGGAATCGGAGCGAGCGATGTGGTGGTGACGACGAGCGATCGCGCGTCGTGGGTGCGAACGCCGCTTGGAAAGAGTTTGGACGTCGAGCGCGACGCGTTGCTTTTTCAACAGTTGGATATAGATTACTACGTGGATGCGCCGCACGAGTGGTTGCGCGAACGGCGAGCGAAGGGTGACGCCGCGGTGCTGCGAATGTTTGGTGTGACTGGAGATGGACATTCGGTGTGCGCACACGTGCATGGGTTCGCGCCGTATTTTTACGCGAGCGTGCCTGAGTCGTTTGGAGAGGCAGATTGCGACAAGTTTAAGAGGCGATTGAATGAAGAGGTGAGCGTGGCGAGGAAGAATGCGCGTGGCGTACACGTGATTGATGTAACGCTTGATCGGAAGCAGTCGTTGATGCATTACAGCGACGCGAAGGAACGCTTATTTGCGAAGATCACGATGGGGCTGCCAACTTTGGTCGCCGCAGCGCGCAGCATATTAGAAAAAGGGTTTTGCGTTCCAGGGATACGAGACAACGCGTTCACGACATACCCGACGTTTGAATCAAATGTGGTGTTTCCTTTGCGATTCATGGTGGATTGCGCCGTCGTTGGTGGAAATTGGATTGAGTTTCCAAAAGGTTCATACCGGGTGCGTGAGAAAAAGCAATCAATGTGCCAGATTGAAGTGGACATCATGTATGACAAGTTAGTGTCGCATCCTGCGGAAGGAGAATATTCAAAGCTTGCACCGTTTCGCATTCTGTCAGTTGATATTGAATGCGCCGGACGCAAAGGGCATTTTCCTGACGCCAAACTAGATCCAGTGATTCAAATTGCGACGCTCGTCACCGAACAAGGAAGCGACAAACCGATCATTCGCGCAGTGTGGACGCTCGACACGTGCGCCCCGATCGTCGGAGCTGACGTGCTGAGCTTTAAGGATGAGAAAGATTTGTTACGGAATTGGGGTAATTTTTTACGCGGCTGCGATCCTGATTTGCTCATCGGGTACAACATCGTGAATTTTGATTTTCCATACCTGCTGGACCGAGCCGAGACGCTGGGTGTCGCTGACTTTCCATACTGGGGACGAATCATCGGCTCCAAAGTGCAGGTGCGCGACACTGTTTTCTCGTCCAAGGCGTACGGTACTCACGAAAGCAAAGAAATTACGTGCGAAGGTCGAGTGCAATTCGACATGTTGCGCGCTATTCAGCGAGACCATAAGCTCAGTTCATACTCGCTGAACTCTGTGTCGGCACACTTTTTGGGTGAACAGAAAGAGGACGTGCACTATTCAGCGATCGCTGAGCTTCAGAACGGAACTCCAGAAACGCGTCGGCGTTTGGCTGTGTATTGCTTGAAGGATGCCTACCTTCCTCAGCGTCTGCTCGATAAGCTCATGTACATGTACAACTACATCGAGATGGCGCGCGTCACCGGCGTTCCGTTGAACTTCTTGCTTTCGCGCGGTCAGTCGATCAAGGTCATGTCACAGCTTTTGCGCAAGGCACGCCAGCGAGGGATGCTCATTCCGCACATGGCAAAGCAAGGCGGTGGAAATGTGCAAGCCGAAGGTGGCGTCGCGTACGAAGGGGCGACAGTGTTGGACGCCAAGGCTGGTTATTACGATGTGCCGATCGCGACGCTCGATTTCGCTTCGCTGTATCCGTCCATTATGATGGCACACAATTTGTGCTACTGTACGTTGGTGCCCAAAAGTCACGTGGCCGGTATGAATCCCGATGACATCGCCGTCTCGCCCGCTGGCGACACCTTTGTTAAGGCATCGAAGATTAAAGGTATTTTGCCTGAAATTTTAGAGGAACTCTTGAGCGCTCGTAAACGCGCCAAGGCTGACTTGAAGAAGGCTACGGATCCGCTTCAAAAAGCCGTGTTAGATGGTCGTCAGCTCGCGCTAAAGATTTCAGCCAACTCTGTGTATGGTTTCACCGGTGCAACTATCGGACAGTTGCCGTGCCTCGAGATTTCATCGTCAACTACGGCGTACGGTCGTAATATGATTGATCACACGAAGAACATGGTTGAAAAGAGGTATAAAACCGTCAATGGTTATCCTGGTGATGCCGAAGTTATTTATGGTGACACCGATTCCGTGATGATCAAGTTTAATACTCCTGACTTGGCCGAAGCGATGAAGCTCGGGCAAGAAGCGGCGACGTTCGTTTCTGAGACGTTCTTGAAGCCAATCAAGCTCGAGTTCGAAAAAGTATACTGGCCGTATCTTTTGATCAGCAAGAAACGTTACGCCGGTTTGTTGTGGACGAACACAGAAAAGTACGACAAGATGGACACTAAAGGGATCGAAACCGTGCGCCGGGACAACTGTCTGCTCGTGCGTCAAGTCATCGAAACAGTACTCGAAAAAATCTTAAAGCAGCGCGACGTGCAAGGCGCGGTGAAGTACGTACAAAACACGATTTCAGATTTGCTGATGAACAGGCTCGATTTCTCGCAACTCGTAATCACCAAAGGATTCACCAAGGAGGCGGATACCTATGGCGTGAAAATGGCGCACATCGAACTCGCGCTGCGCATGCGTCAGCGTGATCCAGCGACGGCTCCCGTGGTCGGAGACCGCATTGCCTACGTCATCATCAAGGCTGCCAAGAACGCCAAGGCGTACGAAAAGTCAGAGGATCCGATTTACGCTTTGGAAAACAATCTGCCTGTGGATTCTCAACACTACTTGGATCACTACTTGACCAATCCGTTACTGCGGATCTTCGATCCAATTTTGCACAACGCGAGATCGGTGCTGCTGACCGGCGAGCACACGCGCTGCATCGCGCAGCCGACGCCATCGACCAAAGCGGGAGGCATCATGGCGTTTGCGAAAATTCGCTTGAGTTGCGTCGGTTGCCGCGCGCCCATCTCTAACGAAAAGCTTTCCAAATCGTTATGCCAGCACTGCTTGGCGAACGAATCCCAACACTTGCAAAAAGCCCTATCCTCAGTGAACAAGCTCGAAGAAGACTTCAACAGGCTCTGGACGCAGTGTCAACGCTGTCAAGGCTCGTTGCACCAAGACGTCCTATGCACGTCTCGTGACTGTCCAATTTTCTACCGTCGCAAAAAAGTGCAAAAGGACTTGTTCGAAGCCGAAGCGCAACTCAAGCGCTTCGATTGGTAAATCCTTGGACGCGCGCATCCGCGCGCACGTTCGAGTCTCGTTTTTTCCTCGCGCACTCGCGCTAGAACTAGTTCCCATCGATTTGTAACTCTCGTTGTCGACCGTTTCAAACCGTCAGCCATGCTCCACTTCCCGACGTTCCCTCTCCTTCCGTGCGCTCGCGATGTCCGCGGCAGACGTCATAGCCGATCGCTACCGCCTCATCGCCCGCGTCGGTCGCGGCGCTACTGGCGAGGTGTTCAAAGCCGCCGACCTCGCTCGCGAAGGCGCCCCACCCGTCGCGGTCAAACTCGTCGACCTCGAGGACTGCGAAGACGACGTCGCCGATCTTCAGCGCGAAATCACCACATTGGCACTATGTTCGTCGCCTTTCGTCACCAAGTACATCGGAAGCGCGCTCGTTTCGGGCACGAGCAAGATTGCGATCATCATGGAGTACATGGCGGGCGGGAGCGCGCGCGACGTCGTGGATGAGCGCAAAACGATTGATGGACGCGACGGATTGGACGAACAAGAGATCAAATGCATAGTGTGCGACGTATTGCGAGCGCTGGAGTACTTGCACAACGAGAATAAGATACACAGGGACGTGAAGGCTGCAAACGTGTTGCTGACGGCGAACGGCGAAGCGCGTTTGGCGGATTTCGGCGTGAGCGGACAGATGACGCACACCCTTGGGGCGAGGAGGAAGACGTTCACGGGGACACCATTTTGGATGGCGCCAGAGGTGATCCAGGGTGGGGAAGGGTACGACGAAAAGGCTGATATATGGAGCTTAGGGATCACGTGCTACGAGTTGGCGATGGGGTCGGCGCCGCACGCCGAGCTGCACCCGATGCGAGTGTTGTTCGTGATCCCGAAACAGGATGCGCCGAGACTGCCGAATGACGGACGGTTTGAAGATGATTTTCGAGATTTCGTGGCGTCGTGTTTGCAAAAAGATGCGTCTGCGAGACCAAGCGCGAAAGAGTTGAGGGAACATCCTTTCGTAAAGAGGGCGAGAGACGCCTCGGCGGAGGAATCTTTGCGCGCTCGGGCGGCGAGACACATGGCGTTGACGGATAGTAACCTGGGTGAACATAGCGGTGGGGCCTCGGGATCGGGGGTTTTGACACCGAGGAGCGTAAAGGCAACGCCGGACTGGGATTTCGGGAACGATACGCTCGGGAGGAAATTCGCTAGCAATAAACCGACACCGGCGTCAGCGATGGATTTCGACGCCGCAGCAAACGTCAATAATGGTTCCGAACGCAGCAGCAGCGCGTATCAGTCCGTGGGTGGCACGATTCGAATGACGAAAGCGCCGACGCTGACGGATGATGTGGATGACGGCGCGAGCGATGATTTTGGCTCGGTCGGCGACGCAACGCTGGTCTCGATCGGCAAGTATAAATTAGATGAAGTGCTCGAGCAAGCTTTAGTGAATGCCCCACTGATGAGCAGCTTGATAACGCCTGCTATGCAGTCGGTTTCGACGAAAGATGACGCTGCGTCCGCCGCGGCAGCGGAGGCGGCTCTCGCCGCGTTGGACAAACTCGAAATCGTCTCTCCGGGATCGCTCGCAGTGTTTGTGCAATCCATAATGCGCGAGCTTGCGACGACGAAAGATGACTCTTTGCTCTCACTCCGCTCGAGAGGTGCGAAGTATTTTGGCGGCACTGCTGAAGAAAATAGAGGCGCGGATGGTGGACGCACCGTCCTTGCAAATTACCTCTTGCAGCGTTGGCAAGAGGATGTCAACAAGCGCGCCAACGGCGCGTGGTAAATGGACGACTGCAGTACTCTAGTAAAATTAATGTGTATATCAACTCAACTCTATAATTCTATTGGCGCATGAATTTCTCGTACACGTCGAGCAACTCTCGCTTCGGCGCAGGACTAGGACGACAGCGCAGCATGGCAATCGAAATATGTCTCGCGCACACGTCTGTCGCATCAAGGGACTCCTCCAACGCCGCGAGCGCAGCTTCGCGACAGAACGCGGATAAATCCGCCCCAGTGTACCCTTGCGTGGCTAAAGCCGCCATGGTGAGATCAACGTCGGCGGCGAGCGGAGTGTTTCTCAACTGTACGCGCAAAATTGACATTCGATCCTCTGCCGAGCTCGGCGGCGGAACGTAAAGCAGTCGATCGAACCGTCCCGGACGTAAAAGCGCGGCATCGACGAGATCGGGACGATTCGTTGCCGCGACGACGGTCACATTCGCATTCTGAGTGAGCCCATCCATCTCACCGAGGAGCTGCGTGATGACTCGGTCTTGAACCGACGGCGCTCCTTCGCCGCCGCCGCCTCGCGTCCCGGCCAATCCGTCGACTTCATCGATGAAAATCACCGCCGGCGACGACGCGCGCGCGCGTGAAAACACTGCACGCACGGCTTTCTCGGAATCTCCGACGTATTTTGAGAACAACTCTGAGCCTTTGATCGAGATGAAATTTCGTCCTGAGGCGCTTGCCACAGCACGGGCGAGCATCGTTTTGCTGCACCCTGGCGGGCCGTAGAGCAAGATGCCTTTGGGCGCCGAAGCACCCACGCGTTTCATCGCTTCTGGGTGCTTCTCTGCCCATTCAACGGCCTCCTTCAGCCGATCTTTTACGTCGTCGAGACCACCGACGTCGTCCCAATTGACATTTGGAATTTCGATGGCGACTTCGCGAAGCGCGCTCGGCCGAACTTTCACCCGCGCGGCTTCGAAATCACTCACGGTAACCTTCATCTCACCACTAAGACGAGCGATGCCATCGATCGCAATCGATTGCATCGACTGCGTCAACGCGTCAACGTCACCGCCGCTCGCGCGTTCGGCGCATTCCACCACGCGCGTCAAAGCATGCATCGCCGCGTTTTGGCACAACGCCGCGACGTCCGCGCCGACAAATCCGTGCGTTCTCTTGGCTAAATCGACTACGTACTCCTCTGAAAGCGCGTGATTAACCCCTCGTAAGTGTGCGCGAAATATTTCTAATCTATCCTTCGGCGTTGGAACGCCGATTTCGAGCTCGCGGTCAAATCGCCCGGGACGCCGTAACGCTCGTTCGATGGCATCCGGCCTATTCGTCGTCGCGATGACGACGACGCGGTCGAGTTCGGGCATGCTCGCCATTCCGCCGTCAAATATCGCCAACATCGTCGCCACGATGCGAGTGGACATCATGTCGTCCGATGAAGACTGATTTCGCGCGGGCGCGATGGCGTCGAGTTCATCGAGCAGCACCACGCTCGGCGACGCTTTAATCGCTGCGAGAAAAACCCCTCGCAACGCCTCTTCGCTCTCGCCCAAATGCGCACTCACGAGCTCTGGGCCGTTGACGACGAACAAACTCGCGTTCGAGGCGTGCGCGGCGGCGCGCGCCAGTCTCGTCTTCCCCGATCCGGGCGGTCCGTGCAACAACACGCCCCGCGGCGGCTTCACGCCGCATCTCGTAAACACCTCGGGCGACCGCAACGGTAACGTCACGAGCTCGCGAAGCGCACATTCATGCGCGCCAACCCCCCCCAAGCTGTCGAACGTCACCGTGTGCGTCATCGCCGCGCGAGCCGCGCGCTTCGCCGCCAAAGCGCCGACGTCCTCCTCGCTCGCGTCTTCGCCTTCGTCATCTCCTTCGAAAGTCGTCACTCCCTCATTCTCTTCGCCCGCGCGCAACACAACTCGCGTGTGCGCGGTGACTTCCATCATCAGCCCATCCCCGCGAGGCGGGTCAAACGCGACGACTTCGAACGTCGCGCTCGCGCCGAGCAACGGCAGACGCACGACGTTCCCGACGAGCAACCCTCGTCCGGTGAGCGCGCGTCGCGCCAGCGCTTCCAGCGTCCCTCGCGACCTCGTTCGTATGTTCGCTTCATTCAGCGCCGATTTGAGCCAAAGCGCCGCCGGGGCGCTCTCGTCGTCGAACGCCGCGCAGCGCAACGTCAGCGTTTCGCTCGCGTTCAAAGCGCGACCGACGACCGAGCTCGCGGTCGTGACGTCGTACGGCGCGACGCCGAGCGATGCGCCGCCTGGTGGAGAGCCAAGAGAAAGCCATACTTTTTTGCTGAGCGACAGCGTTCGATCGCGCAGGGTGGCGCTTGGCCAAGCGCGCGCGAGGACTTCGGAGGCGCGAAGCGGCTTCGCGCCGCCGCGCGACCGAGCTTCGTCGCTCGTCGACGACGATGCGATGTCGCTCTCGCACGGGCGATCGCGTTGGATTGTGATGCGAACCCAGTCCCCGGCACCGCGATCGAGGGCGCGCATGAGATCGACGGCGAGCAAGGCGTGGACGCTGGCGCCGACGCTCGCCGGCGCCGGCGCGGCGGCGTCCAACGAGCACCGCACGAAATCGCTCGGGAGGTCATCGATGGTGAGTTCCGGGGGCACACTGACGGAGTGTTGGGTTAAAGACGTTTGCGAACGCGTGGATGGGCGAGTGCGGCGCGTGGGCGAACGCGCGCGGCGCGACATCGCGCGAAGCGCGATTGTGAAGCGATCGTCGTCAAAGACTCAGATGGTTACATGAAAATTTTGCGCATGTAAGCGCGCGCGCGCGAGGACAACAGTCGCCGACGCATTGTGAAACAAGGGATGGTTTACGCGCGAAGCGTTTGGTCAAAGTGCCACGCCGCCATGCCGTCGCCCGGCGGACCCATGCGCTTGAGCGTCGCCACCATCTCGGCAATTTCGCGAATCGATTCGATTTGCGGGGCGAGCATGTCGCCTTCTAAGAAATCCGTCAACGCCGCGTCGTTCGCGTCCGCGGCGACGGCGTATAACTCGCGAAGTTTGTCCAAATTCAACTTTTCCAAGCTCAACGAGAGCTCCAACGCGTACAGCGCGCACCCTTTCTCCGGGTGATCAAATTCCACCTGCGGTGGAAGTAACTGCTGGAGCACGACCTTCCCTCCTCTTAAAACTTGATAATCCATCAACATTTGCGCGTGCGCGCGCTCTTCGGATGATTCTTGTTCAAAATGTTTCGCGAACCCGTGCAACGCGACGTTGTCGCGTTTAAAGTACGCGTACATCGAGTGATAAATGTAACTCACGTTATCTACACCCGATGAAACCACGCGTCGTCAATCACACCACTCTCCGAATGCTCACTCCTTAACCCACGATCCATGAAAAAACCCTCCCCCACGCCATAAACTCTCGTCATCCGCGTACGTACACTCAATGTTAATCTGTCGATTCAACGCCTCTTCGCACTGCGACGCGTACCCACACCGGGCGAAGGACATATCGTT
>Ga0222712_10007147_pt1 | contig 10879 bp, 3 predicted proteins | sample C33_657DmetaG_FD_165043 | JGI IMG/M metagenome (GOLD analysis project Ga0222712, IMG submission 165043) | Estuarine water microbial communities from San Francisco Bay, California, United States - C33_657D | ecosystem: Environmental > Aquatic > Marine > Unclassified | place: USA: California... | reverse complement strand
GTTAACAGTCGGATTAACTGTTCCTCTTGTAGCATTTGGAGCACAAGCTGCTAAAGCATTTAGAGAAGCAGACCAGGAGCTAGTTCGTTTAACTAAGGTTTATGGAGATGTTGCAGGAACATCAGCAGCAGAATTAGGCAGAGTTAGAAAAGAAGTATCTGCTACAGCAAAAGAAATTTCTTCAGCAATGGGTGTTTCGTTTAAGGAAACCATTGGCCTTGCAGCTGATATTGCAGCAACTGGTAAAACTGGAGATGAGCTATTAGGCTCAATTAAAGAAACAACCAGACTTGCTGTACTTGGTGAAGTAGACAGACAAGAAGCCATGAAAGCAACATTGGCTATTCAGTCTGCATTTAAGCAAAATACAGATGAACTTTCACAATCAATTAACTTTCTTAACGCAGTTGAAAACCAAACCTCTACAACTCTTAACGATTTAGTAGAAGCTATTCCAAAAGCTGGTCCAGTAATTCAAGGATTAGGCGGAAGCGTACAAGATCTTGCACTATATCTAACTGCTATGCGTGAAGGTGGTATTAATGCATCAGAAGGTGCAAATGCATTAAAGTCAGCACTCGCATCTTTGATTAACCCAACAGATGTTGCAGTAGGCAAGTTTCAAACTCTAGGAATTGATCTCCTAGGAATTGTAAATAATAACGCTGGTAATCTAACTGGCACATTGATGGCATTACAAGGAGCGCTGGACAATTTAGATCCACTACAGAAGCAACAGGCAATTGAGCAGTTGTTTGGTAAGTTCCAGTTCTCAAGACTCAATGCTTTGTTTGAAAACTTGGGAAGACAGGGAAGCCAGACTTTACAGGTATTAGATCTCATGAAAGCATCTACTGGAGAATTAGCCTCTGTAGCAGATCGAGAATTAGCAGCCGTAACTGAATCAGCATCTGGTAAGTATCGTAGAGCAATTGAAAGTTTGAGAGCATCTTTGGCTGAAGTTGGAGAACAGTTCCTTCAGATTAATACAGTTTTAATTCAAGTTATTGACAAGGTTGTTCAGTTTGCTAATAATCTTCCAGGACCAGTAAAACAAGTACTAGCTTTAGCTGGAGGTTTCACAGCAATAATTGGACCAGTAATTATGTTAACTGGTGTACTTGCTAACTTCTTCGGCTATTTGCTAAAGGGCGCATTTGCCATGAAGTCATTCCTTAAGGGTGGAGAGGGATGGAAATATTTAACTCCAGAAATGTTGGCGGCAGAAAAGGCTGGAAGATTAGTTGAACAATCATTTTATAGCGATGCCAAAGCAGCGGCGGTACTACAACAGGCACTCAGAAACCTCCTAGATGAATTTGCATTACTAGAAGCAAAAGCAAAATCAGGAGCAATGTCAGTAAATCCAGCAGTATCAACAATGGCTGGAAGCATGATAGTAGGCGGACAAAGAATAGTAAATCCACAGCATCCTCTCGCAGGTGAACAAGGAACAAGAGCAAGTTCTCATATGGTTCCAAGATCTGGCATGAGCGAAGCACAGAGATTACAACAAACAATGTTTGGTATGGTTCCAGGATCAATTCCTGTAAATCAAAGAATCGGCCAGAACCCACAAATTTATATGAACGAGCCTTTGCCAAATGTACCTGGCCTAACAACAATTAAGGGTGTATCAACAGGTATTGTTTCTGGCGAAGCCGCTAGATGGCATGCAATGATGGCTACTCTTGGTATGCAGTCAAAGGCAGAAATTGAAACATTAAAGAAAACAATAGCAGCAACTGGAACTGTAAGCAAAGAATTTATGATGCAGTTTGACGATATTCTACCAGTTGTTTCAAGACTTACAGATAATGCTGCAAGAGAATCTGCAATGATTGTAGCAGAACTTCGTGCAGGTAAGTTGACAGTAGAGGCTGCTAGAGCAAAGATTGTAGCACTTAATCTGCAAACTGAGCAGATGATTGCTTCCTCTGTTTCCGCTTCAGCGGCTTCAATGGGAAGAACAATTAACCCAACAATGGTGCCTACACTAAATCAACCAGTTGTAGATCCTACTGGTAAGTCTAATATGAGAGAGTTATTTAAAAAGGGTAAAACTAGAGATTTCATTAATAGAATTGCTGGTGTACTTGGAGTAAGAACATCTGGTGCTGGATATAATGTTGAAACAACAATTCCTAAAAGATTTAATAGCGGAAATCTTGTTCCAGGATCTGGAAATACAGATACCGTTCCAGCAATGCTTACCCCTGGAGAATTTGTTGTAAACAAAGAAGCAACACAAAGAAATATGCCTTTACTTCAGGCAATAAATAGTAGCACTCGTGGTGGAGTAGCTGCTCCTGGAAGAGGAAATTACGGACCAATTAATCCAAATCTTTTAGCAAATGTTGGAAAGATGTTTACAAGAACTGGAAATTTTGCACGTAGATGGTTCTGGGATACAAGTACTGGCTCAAGTCTTTCTGGACAAAGAGATTCATTAATTAGATCTATAAGCAAAAGACCATTATTAAATAAAAAGGGAGTTCCTTATACAGAAGCAGAATTAAGAAAAGCTCCTAAAGAAGAAATTCAGGGCCTATGGGCTAACTACGATAGAGGTCATGTCGCTCCACACAGGGCTATAGGAGGCACAGACAATTACTTTGCACCAGGAATACTAATGCCTATGTTTAGAGGCTCTAATAGGTCTATGATTACCGCTGGAAAGCCTATAGAAATTGCAAAGAGTTTAGAAAATCAATCAATTCATCCAACAGTATTTTTAGATGAAGCAGCAGAAGCTTTTGGATATTCTGCTGGAAATCAAACAGATGCAGCTTATCAAGCTTTAATAAAAGCTTTATACAAAAGAGGTAATAAGCCTTTTGATCCAAGAGGTGGAGATTCTTTTGAAAAATTTGCATTCGATACAATTGCTCCATTTTTACAAAAAATTAAAAATAAAAGTGGTGCAAATTTATTAGATGATCTTTCAAGAATAGGAACAGTAAGAGGCAGACAGGCAAACAGATCTGCTGGCGGTGGTTCTGGAACTGGTTCAATAGCACCGTTTGCAATAGCAGATGATTACTTTACTTTAAATATGAATAACGGCGGAATGGTTCCAGCACAAAATGGACAAAAGTATAATATGGGCGGAATGGTTCAGGGATACAACAGAGGCGGTATGGTAGCAGGACTACTTGGCAGCGCAGCAGTTGGTTATGGCGGAAACATGCTAGGAAATGCAGTAGGCGGCGGACTTGGATCAGCTATTACAATGGGCTCATATCTTGCAAGCGGTATGATTGGATTTGGAGGAATGGGTGGCCGAGGAGATCAAAAGGGTTCTGGATTCTTATCAAGACAATTAGAAAGAGCAGTAGGTCCAGACACAGCTAATAAATTAAAAACACCAATTGGTCCACTTAACAGTTTGTCTAAAGCAAGTAGCGGATTAGCAGGAAACCTTGGCGGAATTGCTAGAGTATTTGGTCCCGTATTAAGAGGATTTTCAACATTATTAAGACTTACTAGTCCTTTAGGATTAGCAATTACTGGCGTTACCGCCGCCATTGGATTCTTTATTAAGGCTCAAAAAGAAAAGGCTGCCGCATTAGAACTTGGAAGACAAGCATTTGGTATGGATGCTGCTGCTGCAGAAAAAGCAGGATTTAAATATACAGACTATAATACAAAGATTAAAGCTGCAATTGAAGATGCTCAAGCATTAAAAGAAAAAAACATGATGATTTATGAAAGTATGACAAAAGCTAATGTTCCAATAAATATGACTATTGAACAATATAAAAAACTTAAAGAAGAAGTTAAATCAACAATGGGAAGCTACATTGATTTGTTTAGCCAAACAGAAAGAAAAGACGTAGGTCAGGTTGCTATTCAACTAAAAGCTCAATTTATGGCTGCTGGAGATTCTGCTGAAGTAGCAACCGCTAAAATATTTACAATGATTAAGCAGTCTGAAAATGCTAATATGGCAGCTTCAGCGATTAGCTCTAACGCCTTCCAAAGCATTCAAAATATGGAGCAGGCATCTGCCCAAACTGTAAAAACATTTGAAGCAGCAATGAAGACTGGGGATGCTGAATCTCAGGCAAGAGCCTTACATACTACATTTATGGCAATGGATGCTACTCTAGAAGAAACCATTTTAAAACAAAAAGAATTAGGTGCCGCAGGAAAAGCTACTGCAGATCAAGTAGGCAGCGCAATAATACAAAAGTTAGATAAGATGAGCGAATCATTTGGCAAGCAAGCAAATTTATCAAAAGATGTTATTAATGAATTAGGTAAAACAGACCCATTGTTAGCAGGCATGTTAAACGACACAGATACACTAAATAGCGCCTGGGCTAAATATAGATTAGTTCTTCAGGGAGTAGTTCTTGATTTTGAAAATATGACTGGAGAAGCAGCAATAGCTGCTATGTCTTTAAATGAAATAGTTAAAGCTCAAGTTCAATTAAACCCTTCTGTCGCTGCTGCAAATAAAAAATACGGAGAAATGACTTCCAAGATTAAAGATCTTGAAAAAGCACAAAGGGGTCAGTCTGTTAAAGCTCAATACAATGCTAAAGAAGAATCAGCTAGACTACAAAAACAGATTGCAGAAATTAAAAAAGCTGCACAAGAAAAAATTGATGGAATTCGTAGAGCAACTGAGGCAGAAAATACTCAGCTAGAAATTCAGAAAGCTCAACTAAGAGCTCAGCAGGCACTTATCCAAGGCAACATGACTGCATATGCTGAAGAGCAAATGACTGTTGAGCAATTAATGAATGAGGCTAATCGTAAAGACGCAGAAGAAGCAATTATAGCTAAAGCAGAAATTGACATTAAGCCTCTTCAAGATGCACTTGATGCTATAGCAGACAAGAATGACAAAGCTGCAAAGAAGGCAGCACTTGCTGGAGATAGTTTGGCAGACCTTAGAACTAAGGCTAATGAATACAACACTAAGCTTCAAGAGTATACAACTAATTTAAATACTTTAATGTTTAAATACATAAACGACGTTAACTTTGGAAATAGTAAAGAGTATCAGGCAGCATTAAAGTCTTTAGATGATTTAGGCGCAAAATTAAATATTAAGACCCCCGCAAAAGATGTTATTGGAGAAATTGCTGATCAATTAAAGAATGGAATTAATGCAGCACAAGTGACAATTTATACAGATCAAATTAATGATGGAAAGATGAGAGACTATCGTGGCGCAGGAGGACTTGAAAAAATGCAAAAAGCTCTTCTTGCTGGAAACGCTAATAATGAAACTTATACAAATCCTTATGATAAGAGCGGAAAGCTTGTTGAAAAAGCTAGAGAAGCAATTATTGAAGCAGAGCAGCTAAGTTCTGGAGATATTTTTTATGACTCTAACGGAAACAAATATAAGATTTCAAAGAAAAAAATATTAGGCCTACCTATTGGAGAAAAGCAAGCTGTTCTACAAAAGGCAATGGGCGGAATAATTAGAAAATATGATAGCGGATCTATAGGTGGAGTATGGGGTGCAGGAACATCTACATCTGATTCAATTCCAGCAATGCTTTCAAACGGTGAATATGTATTAAATGCAGCGGCTACTCAAAAGTTTGGAATTCCTTTATTAGATCAAATGAATGGGTCATATAATATACCTTCTTCAACTAAATCTATGGGCACAAATATAATTAATAGCCCAAGTAGCAATAACGTATATAATATAGAGATTGCTTTAAATGGAACAAACGTCACAGCAGATGATGTTATAAATAGAATGAAACGAGAGATGGCTTTGGTTAACGCTAAAGAAGGAATAAATAGAAGGGTTGGTGCCTAACCATGACTACATATCTACCTAGAGGTTCGGTACTTAGTATAGAGGCTAAAGACCTTCTTGCCACCCCAGAAGGAACCACTAAGATTTGGAATAAAATTACTGAACATAATCGTTCAGACATTAGCATATCTATAGAAAGAATTGAAAGATCTGTAAGAACATCTAATGGCACATTAAGAAAAAATCATATAGCAGACAAGAGAAGGTTCTCAATGTCTTGGACCATGCTGCCTTCATATAGATCACTAACTGTTGACGGAGGCTGGGGAGCGGAAGATTTAAGATCTTTCTATTTAAGCGATGACGGTAAAAAAGAATTTAATGTAAGAATTAACTTAGCAAAAGGCGGAGCAGACACATCTTCATCTGGTGCAACATATACGCCAACTATGGCAAAAACATCGTCAGAATTATATACGGTGGTATTTGGAGGCTGTAATTTTTCAGTTGTAAAACGTGGTCTACAGCCACACTGGAATGTTTCTATTGAACTGGAAGAGGTATAATGATTTCGTATCCAGCTATTGAAACTCTATTACAAGAATATACTACAATACAGTCTAATGTAGGATGCACTATTGAATACAACATGAACTCAATGGTTGACAACATTACTGTTACTGGAACAGATTATGTTAGGTCTTCAGATAATGCCAAGCCTTATAAAAAATTATTTCCAGCATCTTCTGTTATTAAAGCATTTAGACCAGTAGGAGCTGGAGTTAAGTATGCCGTATTTGGAGATGTGGGCCAGCACACTTGGAAAAATCCTAAAAATATAGACTACCCATTAAATTTTAGAACCTATTACCCTGGCGTAGACACATACTACAAATACTGGTTGTCTGAAAAAGGTACGGGCGCAAACATAACAATAACATATCCGCAAGCAGTTTTAACTAATAAGATTGTTGTTAGATTTGAGATATCCCATTCTATTCCTGCAACATGGACTGTATATAAAGAAGGAGACGCAGTTCTTGCAACAGGCACAAGTGCTGCAATAAAGCCTTTTACAACTAGCGGAACAAAGAATTATGATGCTGGAACATTAACTCTTTATTATAATGGCACTACATGGGTAACTACAGAGCCTGCAACAATTGCAGCCCCAGTATCTATAATGGGACTAAAGCTAGTAACATCAGGTGTTAATACTCCTATTAGGACGGCTCCTGAAGTTAGTGGTTCTCATGTTGCAGTAATTGAGTTATCGCCTAGATGGATAACAGATTTAACAGAACATATTGTAGATTTTTCTATAACAAAAGAATCATCTACAAGCGCTGACGACATTTTGCCAGTAGGCAAAGTTTCAGCAAACTCTATTTCTATGAGCTTGGTTTCTTACGAATCTACTAGAAAAATTATTACATATGAAAAAGGAACAGCCTTTGATCCCACTAAAATATATATGTATAAGTCGGCAGAATTAAAGCCATATATTAAAATATATTATTCAGGAGCCCCATATACAGATTCAAAAGGATTGCATGAAAGAGTAAAACAAGGAACATTCTACCTAGATAACTGGAGCACCTCAGAGTTTGGAGACATATCTCTAGATGCATTGGATGGCGCAAAGTATTTGCAGGATTTAATTTGCCCAGGTATGGTTTGCAAAGACACAAGTGTTGCAGGAATTATTAGAAGACTTCTAGACAACGTTGGATTTACTAATTATAACTTAAATTATAAAACAGAAATTGAAAATGGAAAAACAGTTATAAAAGATGAATCAATTTTAAACCCAATTTATTGGTGGACAGATGACGGCGAAACCGTATGGAATGCTATTCAAGAGCTTTGCAGAGATTCTCAAATGGTTGCTATTTTTGATGAAGATAATGTTTTGCAATTTTATACAAGAGATTATTTGTTTAAACAAACAACAACTCATTGGAACTTTAATTATGAAAAAAATGGCAACATCTTGCCAGACATTATGTCCTTTGAAAAAAGAGATTTGCCAGCAGTAAATCAGGTAAAAGTTTTATGGAATCCAGTAACATCTAGTCAACTAATTGGAGATGGTCAGCCAATATGGAAATCTGGAACGTCATACCTTGGAGCATATTCTTTAGTTGAAGACATTGCAGCCAGCACAAGCGGCGGTGGTGCTAATACAGAAATTACATTATTCCCAATAACAGTACAAGATGTTAAACAGATTGTATACAACTTTTCTGGATACTTGGTTATAGATTCTGAAATTATAGAATATGACGCAATAGAGTATCAATACTTAGACACTCAAAAAACATTAAAAAAATTATGGATTACTCAAGTTTCTGATCTACAAAAAATAGCAAATGATTTATATGCTTTAGAATCTGCTGATAAAATAATTGCACAAACTGGAAAGGTTAGAGTAAAAACCAGAGGAGCATTTGGAACTAGTGCAGTTGCTCATGCAAAAACTGGATCAATAACTGGCTGGAGCGGATTTGATAATACTCTTAGATCTAGTAGTGAAAATTTACAAGGCACAAGCACACCTTCAAGTGTTACTAATAATACAGCATCACTTCCTTCGTTAGACAAAATGCCACCTGAATCAGAATCTAAAGATCCAGATGTTGGAACTAAATTAATTCAAAAGTCTCTTTTACAGATAACTGCACTAGGGTCAGAAAGAGAACAAAGCAAGCAGTACTCTGTTGCAGTAAAAGACATGCAAATAAATACTTCAGGAAATTATTACAATTTTGGAACGGGTTTATTTTTTAAAGGATCAGAAAAAAATACAAGAGGGTCTGGCGGCATAGCATTCTTTACAAGTGCAAACGGATTAGATGGGTACTATATTAAACTAGAGACAACAAGCAATCAACCAGAAAGTGGATCTGATAAACCACTATCAATATTTAAAGTAAAAAATGGAGTAATAACTAATTTACAGGATAGCCAAACAGATAAAACCAAGACTTTGGCATATCTAGCACAAGGGGTATCCTACAAGGTTGATGTTCGTGTACAAGTAAAAGAATCCGCTGTTGTTATAGATGCCCGTATAAATAATTTTAAAGTAACAGCAGTTGATTCAGTAGACGCACTTTCTAAAACAAGCAACATTGCTGTTTTTTCAAACTCTAACTCTACATTCTTTGACTACGTACACGCTATTCCCCTTAACGAAAAACAATATTCAGAAGGAATAATATCAGATCAATATTCTGGAAGATTTGGATCTACTACTTTAGACTTTTTATACGGTGAAAAATTATCAAGTGGATCTGATAATAGCGCTATACCTAGCGGTACAGTAGACGAGTTTGGAACAGTTGCAAGAGAGCTTTTAAAAGTAAGTATTAAATATGATTCAAGGCCCGCCTTTCCGATAATAACTAGCCTCGGACTAAATCAATTCGTAGAGTTAATTGGATACAGGCTTACTTCGTTTGGCGCAGAGGTTTATGTTTTAAATAATGCTGGAACATTTGTGCCCCTAGACGATTCCAGGTTTGCCTCATTTAGCGTTATTGGAAATACAATAGTCCAGTCTGGCCAAAATGAGTATTTAGATAAAACAATAAATGAATTTACAGTACCAGAACAGGTAACTTTTGAATCAATATGGATTCAAAGGGAGGAAGACGCAAGAAGCCTTTCTAAATTTATTAAAGAGCAATGGTCAAAAAAGCAATCTGTTTGCGAACTAGAAATTTTCTCAAACCCCTTGATTTCTGTAGGAGATATTGTTACAATTAACTATCCGTCTAATGGCCTAGATGGTACACAAAAGTTTATGGTTTCAAGCATTAATAATTCATTTGATGGGGGGCTAAGTACCAAGATAACGACTAGATCTATTTATAGTCTATAAATGGTATAATAAAAAAATGATACCTTCAGATAAGAAAAAACTTTCAGTAAGCGGTCAGCCAGATGCCGCTGCTCTGGTTACTGTTAATGGGTCAGATTTAGATTTTTTTACTAATAAAAAACATTTAGCCTACGAGCTACCGCAATTTGCAGCGGCGCAAAGACAGGGCAAACTTGGAAGCGACGATATTGATGACGATTTGTCTGAAGAGGAAGAAGAAGAGACCGAAGAAGAGGAAGATGTAGAAGAAGATATAGAAGAGGAAGGCAACAGCCGACCAAATCTTTCAGATATTGAAGTCGTCTCAAATGAGGTCATTCGTGGAGTTGCTGATATACCAACCGCAAAAATAGTTTTTAAAGTTAAAAATAGCAGTGGAGTAGAGCTAAAAGCAGTAAACGTAAGAGTGGAGAAAAAATGATAACTAAATTTGGCAAAAGGTTTTTGACAAGCTACCTTTCTGGGAACAACTCATTTTCATCAAAGGAGATTGCTCTTGGAATTGGATCCACTGCAGCAAATCAATATGGCAATGACACTAGATTAAACTTTGAATTTTATAGATTACCTGTAGAGCTTTCAAGTTTTAGTGTTTTAGAAAATGGCGTTGATGGAAGCGGAAGCCCAGCGTACGATTATTTTGTCACATATAAAGCAACAATTCCACAAGATATTTCGGGTGTAATTTCTGAAGTTGGACTATACCCTGGAAAAAGACAGTCATTAAATAATTTTGATAGCAAATTTATTACATCTTTTACAAATGAGTTTAATTGGTTTGATGGTTCTACTAACCCCACTTCTCAATCTAATACACAAGATTCTAATGGAGCGTATACATTTTTATCAAAGGTTAGCGATAGTATGGTAAGAGTAGATGTTGCTTCTGGACAAACAAAAGAATATATTAACTCTTTAATATCTGATGATATATCTGGATATAGTATAAATGACACGATTGCTATTGCATATAAAAAAGCAGATAACAATGTATCTAAGATTAGAGTAAAGTTTTATAGTTCTGAGCTAGCATATTATTATGTAGATTTTACTCCAGAGTCTGGAACAGGGGATAAGATACAAGAGCTATCTCTTAACAATCTTTTTTCAAATTATACTGCTTCTCCAAATTTACCAGACCCATCTTCAATTATAAAAATTGGTGTAGCAACAACTGCAACTGGCGGAGCCACAACAGTTTATTTTGATGCTATTAGAATAAATGACGAGGACACCTTTGACCCAGGATATGGACTAATTAG
>Ga0222712_10007146_pt1 | contig 10879 bp, 16 predicted proteins | sample C33_657DmetaG_FD_165043 | JGI IMG/M metagenome (GOLD analysis project Ga0222712, IMG submission 165043) | Estuarine water microbial communities from San Francisco Bay, California, United States - C33_657D | ecosystem: Environmental > Aquatic > Marine > Unclassified | place: USA: California... | reverse complement strand
TAATGAGTCTTGATCTCGGCTACTGTGAGTGTCTTGAGGTGATCGTGAACATTCATAGCTTTATCCGTTGAGAACTGCCTTCTTGTCTTTGGTGCAGTCCTTGCTCAATGCTAGAATTTCGTCCAGCGTCTCCTTGACACGAATACCAGCGTTGGTGCTCCAGCGAGTGGTGATGATGCTGTGCTTGCCGCTGGGGCTGGGTTCAATGCTGACAATGGTGTCGAGATTGAACAAAATAGGAACATAGCTCTTGCCGTTGTCGTGAGCCAGATCCAACTGATTAAGTTTAACAAAGTGTGCCATATGATTTTCTACGTTTTGATTCTCCACCTTTGTTGCGGTGGTTATAATTACTCTAGCATGAATCTCTTTGTTGTCAACCACCAATTGCAACTATTTATACTACGAAATGAGTATATACTATCTCAATTGGTCTGAAGACGACACTGTTTGGAATTCTGAGCAGCGTCATTGGGAAGATGTTTATATCATTATTCAAGATTTGGTTCAAGAAAGTGGTGCCCGTGATCCTCAAGAATGGGGCGATCATCCATTTGATTTGTTGGATGACGACCGCAAGTTCCATGAAATTCGTGAACAGTTGCAGCACAACTTGGATAGAATGAACGAACAAAACAAATCCAAGTTGATTGAGGTATTGATTTTGATGGGCGAAGCCAAAGTTTCAGACAAGAAAAAGCCACGTAAAGACATACGTATTACTGTGGATGATGTTCGCACCATTGCTCGACAATTGACCGTAGAAATTTCACACATTAAACAATAACCATATGTATACACTTCAACTCGACCAAAACAAAGTGTTTGAATGCAGCCTCAAAGTTCAAGGCGCAAGCCTCAACAAAAGCAAAGTCAGCCTGGTAGTTGAGCATGACGGTATGGACTTGAGGTTTCGTGGCGAGGTCAATGAACATGGTAAGGTAACAATTCCAATTCAAGGATTGAGCAACGTGTTGAAAGAAGGTGTCACGGGTCAGCTTTATCTTGAAGTAATTGCTGACAACACCTATTTTGTACCATTCAAAAGCGCATACATTACCGAGGTGTCAAAAAAGGTGTCGTTGCAAGAATCGGTTGAAATCAAAACAGTAAAGCCAGTAGTGGAAGCATTTTCAGCAAGAAAACATGCTGCTCAGTTGGTAAAGATCATGAAAGAACACAATGTTAGTTTGTTTACCGAAGACGGCTACGATAAGTCATTGAGTTTTATTTCCGAGTATATGGTTGACAACAAAATTACTGATGAACAGTATAGAAATCAAATTGTCAACGTTTTGATGGCTACCGCAGCAAAAATGATTCGTAACTAATAATAGATACATCCACGTTTATGCCACATTCACTGACCAGCAAAAAGATTTCTTTCACGTATGGACGCCTTGTACAAATTGTGTCTGGTAGCTATTATGATGGGTTTGGTAATTTATTGAACCTTAGTGGTTCTGGCGGCACCACGCTGCATACTGGCAGCAATTATCCCATCACCAGCAGTTGGGCAATGTATGCTGACGTTGCTGATGCAGCAAACTATGCAATTTCCAGCAGCATTGCAGATACGTCCACATCCAGCAGCTTTGCACTGATTACCAATTACAGCAACGATGCTGATAAATTGGATGGCTATCATGCTTCGCATTTTCAAACTGCTTTGCAAACTGGCAGCAGCTATCCAATAACAGCAAGTTGGGCACAAAACACACTATCATCTAGCTATTCAAATTACGCCAGCGGATCTTTATATGCTCAAGATGTGATTGTTTATGTAAAAAATGGATCTGGTGCTATTATTCCAAAAGGTAAAGTGGTAAGAATCATAGGTGCCGACAACAGTGCCAACTCACCAAGCGTAGGACTCGCAAGTTGGACAAACGATTCCAATTCAGCCAACACTCTAGGATTCACGATGCAAGAACTGGCAATTGGTGGGTTTGGTTATGTTATTACTGAAGGTAAACTAATACAAGTAAATACACAAGCTTTTAATCCAGGTGATTTGTTGTATTTGGCTGCAAATGGCGACATCACCAACGTAGCCCCAGTGGCACCATTGCATGGTGTGCGTTTAGGCGAAGTTATTCGTTCGCAACTCAACAACGGATCAATTTATGTGCGCATTGACAACGGCAGTGAACTGGGTGAACTACACGATGTTGTAGATACTACCACCACGTCGTCTTATGGCGACTTGTTGATCAAGAGCGGTAGCGTATGGAAGAATTCAAGAAATCTAACTGGAAGCTATACACTAGAGGGAACGTTTATTTTGACCCACGTATCACAATCACTGAATTTCGTAGATGATACTGCTGCTGCGGCAGGTGGCGTACCAAAAGGTGGGTTGTATAGAAACGGAAATGTGATTCAAATCCGTATAGTTTGAAGATGGTAGTCCAGCGGGGACTTGCACCCCGAACCTCACCCTTATAAGGAGTGTGCTCTGAACTGGTTGAGCTACTGGACCATTTGTAGAAATTGGAGCGTCCGCTCGGACTTGCACCGGCCCTGCTATCTGGACGATAGCCGTGCTCCTCATGACACTACGGACGCATAAAGAAAAAATCGGGGAGGGACTAATGATTACCCTCAAGTTTCGCAAGACTACTTGTTGTTCGTCCACAGTCCACAAAGTTAATTACTCTTTGTGTTCGTGACTGGAAGGATTGAATTTATACCTTCAATACAACGACATGTCATTTATAATGAGCTACGTTGCTTTTGCGCTTGTCTATATGGTTGATCAACCTCATAGACGCCACAGACTTACAATCATCTTGCTACTCCAACCAACTGTTGAATGCTTTTCAGCACCCAACCCTTGTGCGTTACAACCATGTGAATCGTTGTTCCGCCACCCAAATTCTGAAAAGAGCGTGTGACTGTTTGAGTTTTAGAGATGCTACGGTCAGTCACCACCGAGGTTATTCCCTTCATCTGTAATCATCTTACACCAAGCTTCACGAAAGTCAAACACTTTTTTACTTGGTCAATAACCAGTGAATTCCGTAAACTATACCAGCAATCAAACCCAACACCAAAGTAATACCCATGAATGAACCAAGTTCGTCATTGGTGGCGTATGATCCTGTAGTAATGAGATTGTTGAATCTTTCTTTGTCTTCTCGGTCGCTCATAGTTTTTATATTGAAAATGGTGCGTCTGACGGGAATCGAACCCGTATGGGTTGTTTTAGAGACAACTGCTTTGTACCGTTAAGCTACAGCCGCAGAAATTGTTGCTTCGTTATTTTCGTCAATGATTACATCAACGTTCTTGAATTTCAAACTGCCCTTTGTGTGACTATTGTCGCTGGTTTCCTTGGTACACCATCCAGTAGTTGCTACAACATGGTTTACATAATGTGTTTGTCCCTTGGTTTTCAACACCCACATTGGTATTTTGTTGTCAACCAAATGTGCTTTGTTGAAGTGAAACACGACTTCTTTGCAGTTCTACAGTTTTGTCATAAAATTGGAGGTCCGGGATGGGATTTAACCACCGTATGAGAGTTTTGCAAACTCTTGCCTTAGTCTCTTGGCTACCGAACCGTTAAAAAATTGGTAGCTAGGGTCAGATTCGAACTGACACTGGACCGATTTTGAGTCGGTTGCCTCCTGCCGTTGGGCTACCTAGCCATTAAAATGTTATGTTGGACTACCCTTTTCTGGACTACTTTATAGAGTCTATCATAGTTTCGTCCGTTGTCAATCCCTAGATTTTTCAAAGCCTGATTACAATTGCCGTTGCACTGCATATACATATCCCACAATTGATCGTCAGTGACTTTTTTCTTCGGGCTAAATTTTTGATTTTTGGAACAATAAGTTTCTGTTTGTGAATGACAATTAGGACATAGAAATCTCAAATTCTCAATACGTTGATCTTGTGGATTACCGTTTACATGATCTAGTTGTAAAGTCAGTTTCTTATCTTGCCATGTTCCTTGATTGCCACAACCTGTACATTTGTATGGAACGATGTCTTTTTTGAGTATCAACTGTCTGATGTAAGATTTTGAATACTTGCTATTCTCTACAAATATATCGGTCCCTTTCTGTCCAGCGATACGCTCATCATCAAGGATAGTTTTTCCCTTGCTCCATAGCATTCCAGTGAAATGCGATACGTCAATACCTAGACTGTTGATTTCTTTTTTTAGTCTAGCCTGCATTGACCCAGAGCTTTTTATTCCTAACTGTGAAAGAACTTGTGCGTATGATTCGGAGTTTTTTACTGCAATGACTAACTGATCTTCGGTGTATTTGTGTTTTCTCATACGATATAAATATCATAGAGAAGACGCAAACACTGATTTATCTACGTCTGCCATTCCGTCACATACCCATTGTTGTAAATTTGTGGACCGTGGTGGGACTGGATCACCCACAACATGTTTCAAGGCTGGTCAAGCTATATCATGCGTCCGTATGAGGACATGGTTTGATTAAACTGTACTCTGGAACCACCCAGAGCCTCGTACTCCATGCTTACCCCACACCGTATGTCTAATTCCATTACACGGTCAAATCTTGGTAGCCTCATGCAGAATCGAACTGCCCAGAACGCCAATCTAGCGATTATAGAGATTATAAGTCTCCCCATGCACCTTACATCTTGAGGCTATTCTATCAAATACACTGTGCTTCCTACCTACACCACGTCTTGTCATTGATTTGACCAAGCATCGGACCTTGAACCCGACCTTTTGTATTTGATTGAAAGTAGCGGACCTGGGAGTCGAACCCAGTATCTCTCACGTTATGAGCGTGGAATGATTATCCGTTTCACTCGCCCGCAAATTTTTCTTCAAAGAACTATCTAAATGGTAGCGGAGGTGTGAGTCGAACACACCATAGCTTTCGCCTGCGTTATGAGCGCAGTCAGCGTCCCACGGCTTGTCCCCGCAAATTGCTGATTAGGTTAACCCCAACACAGATACATTACGTACACATTTTCGTAGACAAAGAATGCCTTCCTTGTTTCGCCGATTGATATCTTGTGTTGGCTAATCAAAATTGGTTGCGGGTGAAGGAATTGAACCTCCAGCTTCAGCTTATGAAACTGACGAGTTACCGTTACTCTAACCCGCAATGAAATTGTTTGAACGTGGTGGGATTTTAACCCACAAATTTCATTATAATGCGTTTGTCGAGCATCGGTTTCATCGCTTCTATGGGTTTTCCCTCCACTCTACCGACCTTTCGTGCGAGAAGTAAATAGGTTCGCCTTCGCATTTGTCTGTCTTTCCAGATTGTCAGCGTCTTTGCATTTTCGCCTACACGTTCAAAATTGTAAAAGAACCATCAAAAATTGGTCGTCTGTGTTTTATTGAATACTTTGTCCAGACGACACAACAAAGTATACCATGGCTCATCCCCGCAACCAAGAAGTTTTGTAAGAGATCTTCCATACTCTAGGGGCGTAGTTTCCTATGCCCTCCACCATGTTGTTTTTCTTAGTCAAACAACCAAACATCAAATTGGTAGCGTCAAGGGGAATCGAACCCCTCTTACCGGAGTGAAAGTCCAGTGTCCTAGCCGATAGACGATGACGCCATTCAAATTGGTGGTCCCGGAGGGATTTGAACCCCCGACCTACTGGTTAAAAGCCAGCAGCTCTAAACCAGGCTGAGCTACGAGACCATAAATCTTTCAAAAATCTGTGCAACGGATTCGGTTCTTAGTCACTCTTTTCAGACGAGCTAGAGTCTCGTCTCCGTTACTTATACACTCTAACACATCTTTCGATGTTGTCAAGCGGTTCTTTCGGTGGGCGGTTGAATTTGATTTTTACCTCAAAACAACTCCTACATTCGATGATGCTCCAGAGAGGTGCCTCCTCCACCGTGCGAAAGAACGTACCGACAACACATTCATCTTAGCACCTACTTCTCAAAGAGCAAGCACAATCTTTTCATGTGCCATACTGCTAATACATATCAACTAATCGTGAAAAAGTGAAACAATTTTACGTTTCACCAATGCATCATACCATTTTCGACCTTCATTTGTGAAACTATAGTTCCAGTCAAGTGTATGCGCTCGTTGCAATTCTTCTACAAATTGCGTGGCATAACCCTTGCGTCGTTGGTCAGCATTGATATAAATATACTCAATGTAGACGATGTTGGAAGTTGGATCAGTAGAATAGTATTTACAATATCCTACTGATTGTCCATTTGGCAACACTCCATTGCAACAATATTCGTCCTTGCCGCCAACACTATCAACGTAGCCGTGCGAAAATTTAAGCTTGGTTGTTGTCACGTTTGATCGATGAAATGCAATTCAATTCCATGATCACGTCGCTGACGAAATGACTGTACGTGTCATGCACTCTGGCGAATTTAATTGACCTCATACAAAGATCGTTCACAAGCTGAACCTGCGTGTGTACGTCCATCTTGCGAACATAGTTGCTTTCGCAATATACAATGATCTTTTGAGGATTGTTGTGATGAAGATTGCGCTCCAATGCAGCACCCAACTCAAACAACGTGATGGGGTTCAACGTTTCTTCACAAAAATAAAATACCACCACGTCACAAAGACGCAGAAATTGATGCTCCCAGCGAATTTGAATATCGCTTTGGGTAGGATCAGATACATCAAACTTTTTGCGGCGAGGATTAAACACCGTAATTGGATTGTTCAAATAACCCAATTGATTGATCAACACATTCTGCCAATCTTTGCAGTTGGTGATACCCCCACCAAGAAAAATGCTGGTTTCAAGCTTGGTGTCAAGCTGATATGGATATGGTGCTTCTACGTAATTCATAAATTTTCTTCAATCATTCGTTTTTGTTTGTTGGTCAATTCTCGGCGTGACCCCGTAAGAGCTTCGTAAATCTCTTGCCAATCGTTTTGAGGATCAAATCCAGCTTTGTCATCCAACAGAAAATTGAAATACAACTTGCTGTGAAAATCACACAACTCGTTGGAAGGACACTCTGGATTGGCATTGAAATGATGAAACTTCAAACCAAATCTATCCACAATGTCAATCATTGCGTCGGTGTAGCTGCTGCTCCACAATATGATGATGTTTTCGTTGGTATTGTACAAATAGTCCAACGTTTCTTTTGCATACGGAAACAGTGTGGCACCTTGATTGAACTTGTTGTATTTACCAGTGATAATGGTGTCGTGCAAGTCAATACACCAATACAAATGGGTCCAATCACGTTCACGCTTTTGACGATGAACGTCGGCAATCATTTGAGTCCAAGTTTTCATATGTTATTCTTCGTCGAGAAAGCCCTCTTTTCGCAGATACAATACTACCGCAATAAACTTTGGCATGGGTACATCTGTATTGATGCATCCAACATAGTGATGCTCTTTATTGACCACAACGTCAACACCATTCACAGTCACACGGTGAGTGTCTGGATCTGCCAACATTTTCTCACGAATATTAGGTTCCATAGTTATTTGCTTGTTAAATGATTTTCGTTTTGTCAAACTGCAACAATACAGCGTTGCTTTCTACTGATGTGTGAAACCGTCTTATTGAATTGTCGTCGTATACCGGATCGTCAGTTTTTAGCTCTCTGTACCAAGGATCACAATAGGGTAGATTGTGTGTATGAAAGTCGTTATACTTTGCACAATATATTCCATCGTAACTTAGATTTCCTACTCGGTATGGTCCAATATGTACAAATTTCCACAGCTTGTTTTGTATCGGGTATTTGTCGTTGATTTCTTTGCCGCTCATGAAATGAGCCTCAAAAAAGCCTTTCCATATTTTGGTTTGGCTTACACAAGGCACATTGTCACGACGATATATTTTCACACAAACAACTCGCTGATGCTTTCGTTGTTGTGAATACTGTTGACTGCCTTGGCAAACAACATGCTAACGTCAAGCTCGTCACGCACAGCATTGACTCGCACAGAGTCATTATTGTAAATCTGATTAACAGTGTTGCTGTAAACAAGATTGTCGATGCTGGTGGTCTCGGCAAGACGCTCCACACCAGTTTGTGTGAATGCACCATGCGTCACAGCACACGCCACCGACTTTGCACCGTTCTGCTTGCAAGCCTTGGCAGCTTGAATCAGTGTGCCACAACTCTCGGTCAAATCGTCAATGATAACAACATGCTTGTTAGCCACTTCACCAACAATGCTTTGCAATTCAACCTTATCGTCACCAACACGCTTTTTGCTGATGAATCCAAAGTCAGTACCCAGCGTGGTTGCATACTTTTCAACACGCTTTACAGCACCCACGTCGGGAGCCATGATAACCACACTGTCACGCAAAGCCAAACTGTGGTATTTATCTTTGATCCAGTTGCTCAACACTGGTTCAAACGTAAGATGGTCAAACGGCAGATTGGTGAATCCACCGACTTGCGGACTGTGAAGGTCCATCGTCACAACACGATCAATGCCAGCAGCTTCAATCAAATCCAACACCAGCTTGGCAGTGATGGGCACCCGTGACTTGTCTTTGCGGTCTTGACGAGCATATCCGAAATAGGGAATGATGGCAGTAATACGATCTGCACTGGCTCTACGAGCAGCATCAGCCATGACCAGCAATTCCATGAGATTTTCGTTGGCTGGAGCAGTGATGCTTTGAATCAAAAATACGTCACACCCCCGGATGTTTTCCTTGAACTGGCAATAGCTTTCACCGCTCGGAAACTTGTGATGAAAAATGTTGCCAAGCTTGGTATGCAAATTGTTGGCGATCTGCTCTGCCAACTGCGGATTGCTCGTACCACTAAACAGTCTGAGTGTATTCATAGAAGTTTCAAATTACCCGTAATAGTATCAATTTTGCTGCTGTAGTCTGGACCCAACGCCAAACAAGTGTTGGTAGGCACACCATTGAACTCGGTGTGTCCAAGGTCAGTAATCAACTGAGCCTCTACACCCATACTACGTGCTTTTTCTAAAATGTCAAGCAACTCTTTTTCACTATCCACCCCCACGCATACCTTGAAGAAAGAGCCATAGATCCATTCTTTTTCGGCTTGGGTGAGATTAACCCACCACAATGCTTCTGGATTTGAAATGTTTTTCTTCATTTTGTTGGTCAGAAATGCAATGCTTGAATGAGCACCTTGTGCAACCATTTTGCCTTTACGCATGTTAAGGTCTTTTCGCATCACAATAACTTGTTTTACTTTATCCATAAGATTTATTTTCCAGCTTCAAATTTTGCAATCTTATTTTCAAACTTGATCAGCAGACGTTCATCGAATCTACTGATTTCGTTGCGGTGACGTGGTGCAAACTTGGGATTAAGTTCCTCCAAACTGGTTTCCAGTCCAAGTTCTTTTTCACACACATATACCACAAACTTTTCCCAGTCTTTTAGACCACCCCATCCACGATTTTTGCGGTGCATGTTGATGGTGTCAAGAATAAGTTGATATTTCGGTTTCATGTTATTTGATAAGTTCTAGCCACTTAATATAGTCTGCCTCGGAAACACCCAACACATCCAACCAATCAGCAAAATACTGGGTTAATGCTGCTGAATTTTCGTGTGTACCTTTGTGGTATACTTCAAAATCTTTACGATTCTGAATCTTGTCTGCCACCAACATTAGATTGACTTGATGCAACGGCGATAATGGATTCTTTGGTTTTTTCATGCCACACAACCACGCATTGGCAGTTCTGCGGTATTCCATAGCAAAAATCAACGTTCTACCATCAAGATGCTGCACGTTCTCGTAATTTTTTGCCAACGATTCTCCATCTTGAACGATGGGATGAATAGCGTATGCTTGTTTGGTGGCATCGCAGCAGTTCAAGAGGTCCAGAATCTTCAATCCTTCATTTATATGATTGATCAGTGGCACCCCCGACCGTTTGGCGCAACGAGTGCCATAGAATTCTGCGATCAAGTCGTATGCAGTTTTCATTTTTCACTTTCTCGGATTTCTTTGATGCTGCTTAAAATACGATGTGCAAATTGCTCAAGTTCAACACTATCTTGAAATTTAACGATGGTATTGTCGCCAATGAAAACCAACAAGCAGTCTTCATACAAGTCGCCTTCGTCATCATACAAATTATGTGCGTAAGAGTAGTTCATGAATGCACTTTCTTTAGACCAGCAGAAGGAGTCATTGTCCACAGTCCAGTCAACCGTTCGGGACCATCACAATAACGAGTGTTGAGATCAGCATAATCCTTTTCTGGATACTTGCTGGCGGTGTCACAAATACCAATATGTTCACGGTGAACACACTGAATGATGTAGACTGAATGAGTCTTGATGTAGACTTTTTCCAAATTAGGAAAGCAAACCAACATACGATCTGGAATTGCACGAAGCTCCAGAATGTTTGCCCAACGCTCGGGATATTCCATGTCAAAACAAGTCACGGTGGGATCAACAACGCACTTATCAAACATGATTTCCAGAATGTTTTTGCCACGATACATCAGCATTTCACCAATACCATCACGAAGATTGGGGCGAGTTGTAACGTGAACGGTGAAGTCGATTTGCTCACCTTTCTTGTTGACGTAATGATTTGACTTAGCCATACAAATATTCTAACACACGTTTATAACAAATCAAAGCCACTTCTTTTTTCGTGCTTCGGTTTTCTTGATCAATTTGTCGTAGAACACCACAGCTTCGCTTTTAAGTTTGGTAATCCACTTTTCCTTGGAAAGATTTGTATTGCCAGCTTGCATAAAGCTTTGCATGTTCTTGATCTGTAGTTGACCCACCCCAAGGTTTTGAATCTGAAGATGATCCCAATTCAATTCATAGACGTTCAACACATTGATGGTGTTGATCTGCTTGGTTTCGCTGTTGTAGCCCACAAACACATAGTAAAGCGGTTTGTCAAGCTTAATCAGACGATCAATACTAATCA
>Ga0222712_10007144_pt1 | contig 10881 bp, 9 predicted proteins | sample C33_657DmetaG_FD_165043 | JGI IMG/M metagenome (GOLD analysis project Ga0222712, IMG submission 165043) | Estuarine water microbial communities from San Francisco Bay, California, United States - C33_657D | ecosystem: Environmental > Aquatic > Marine > Unclassified | place: USA: California... | reverse complement strand
TCATAGTCTCAGGCTGGGGTGTGGGAGCTGCGCCCTCGCAGCGATTGGGCCTTCGCTCAAGCGCTGATCCTGTCTGACGGCTGCATCGGGCCGAGGGCGGCCCTCCTACAAAATTTTCATAGTCTCAGGCTAGGGTGTGGGAGCCGCGCCCTCGCGGCGATGCGGCGCCCGGTCAACAAGCGCCCCAGCCTCAGGGCGCTAGACTTACGCCATGACCCCAAGCCTCATAACCCCCCACACACAGGTTGCCAAGGCGCAAGCACTTGCAAGCCGTTTACGCATCTGGCTGTTGCTGCTGGCCAGCCTGACCCTAGGCCTGCCCGCCCTGGCGCAGGCGCCCTACCCGAGTCGGCCCATCAAGTGGATCGTGCCCTTCGCGCCGGGCGGCTCGGGTGACCTGATCGCCCGGGTGATGGCCGAGCGTATAAGCCAGGCTTTGGGCCAGCCGGTGGTGATCGACAACCGGGGCGGCAATGGCTCCGTCCTGGGCACCGAGATGGGCGCCCGCGCCGTGCCCGACGGCTATACCTGGGTGCTGAGCAATGGCGCGGCCATCACCACCGGGCCTTTGATGGGACAAAACATCAGCTACAAGCCGCTGGAGGACTTTGTCCACATCGCACTCATTGGCAGCTTTGCCAATGCGCTGATCGTGCGCCACGACCATCCCGCCAAGTCGGTGCAGGACCTGCTGGCGCTGGCGCGCGACAAGCCGGGCAAGCTCAGCTACGGCTCAGCGGGCGTGGGCTCGGCGGGCCACCTGACGGGGGAGTTGCTCAAGCAGCTGAGCAAGATCCAGATGGTGCATGTGCCTTACAAGGGCTCGGGGCCTGCGCTCAACGACCTGCTGGGCGGTCAGATCGATTTGATGTTCAACGCCCTCATCGCCTCGGCGCCGCACATACGCGCCGGCCGGGTCCGCGCCCTGGCTCTGACCAGCGCAGAGCGCGATCGGGACTTCCCGCAGGTGCCGACCCTGGCCGAAGCCGTGCCCGGCGCCGTGGGTGATGCCTGGTTCGGCCTGTCGGTGCCAGCGCGCACGCCGCCGGCGGTGATCGAGCGTCTGCGCACCGAAATGGCCCGGGTGCTCAACGCACCCGAGACGCGCAACAAGCTCGCGGAGATGGGCATGAACACCCTGAACCTGGGACCCAAGGAGTTCCAAGACTTTTTGGGCCAGGAAATTCGCAAATGGGGGCCGGTGATCCGCTCGGCACAGATCAAGGTGGAGTGAGGGTTTGCCTAAGCTCTGCCCGGACGCATCACCGCCTCGCCCGACGGCGTGGGCATGTGCTCACTGACACTGCTGGGCAGCAGATTGCCCCGCCAAGCGACCGAACACTGCACCGGCCATCAAGCCCGATCCGCCTGGGTAACCAAAGTAGAACAGGCCCCCAAGCATTTCACCGGCGGCATACAGTCCCTGTATCGGCTGACCGCCGCGGTCGATGACGCGGGTCGACGACGGCTCTACCGCTACACCGCCGAAGGTGAAGGTAATCCCACAGCCGACCTGGTAGGCCTCAAACGGAGCCTGATCAATGGTCTGGGCCCAGTTTGACTTGGGCACGCTCAGCCCGCGTGTTCCTCGCCCGTCCTTGACCTGAGGGTCGAAAGTGCGTTCATGGTCGACAGCCGCATTGAAACGCTGCACCTCATCGAGAAAGCCGGCCGCATCGACACCCTCCATGCGCGCAGCCAGTTCCTCCAGGGAGTCGGCCCGCACGCGGGTCACTTCCCGGATCCGGTATTCATCACGCAGCAATGGCAGCACTTTGGCATCGAAGACCTGCCAGGCGTTCTGGTCGGGCTGTTCCAAAACGATGCGCCCCATGCGGGAATAGGTTTTGATCCGAAGATCCTGACCCTCGTCAACGAAGCGCCTGCCTAGGGCGTTGACCATGATGCTGTAGGGATAGCTGAACTTCTGATAAGCATCGCCCACCCGCAGGTTGCCGGTTTCAGGGGCGTTGTGGTCCCAGCAAACCGAGTGACAACCAGACCAATGCCCGCGCGACTGCGCGCCGGCGTCGATGGCCATACGGATGCCGTCACCCTGGTTGAATCGGCTGCCCCGCACCTTGGCCAGCTCCCAGCCCGGTCCCAGGTAGCGGGCACGCCACTGGGGGTTGGCCTCAAATCCACCGCAGGCCAGCACCACGGCACTGCAGCGCAGCTCAGATCGGCCCTGAGGCCCTCGCACCCGCAGACCCACCACCCGTCCGTCCTCTTCGACCAGATCCAAGGCGGCCGTCTCGTAACGAATTTCAACCCCCAGACGCTGCGCAGCTTGGGTCTCGGACGCGATCAAACCTTGGCCGCCGCCCCAGGCGTCCAGGGTCAGCTCACCGGAGAAGAAGAAACGACCGTCCCGCTTGACCGCACTGCGCCCCCAAATCGGGACGAACTTCACGCCGTGGCGGGCCAGCCAGCGCATGGTGTCGTGCGAGCGCTGAACCAGAACCTCGGCCAGATCGGGGTCGCAGCGATAGCGGGTCACACGGTAAAGGTCGTCAAAGTAGCGCTGCGCGCTGTAGGACGCAAAGTCGGTGCGCGCCAGTTCATCATCGGTCAGGTCCGGGACCAACTCACGAATATCCTGTGCCCCCGCATAGGTAAAGCGAAATGCACCTGCGGCGTACCGGGAGTTTCCACCGCTTTCCTCCATCGGCGCCCGCTCGATCAACACCACGCGTCGCCCTGCCTCGGCCGCCGCGATGGCCGCCGACAGGGCAGCGTTGCCCGCGCCGACCACCGCCACATCAAATATTTCAGTCATGTGCTGCTTCACGCCCAGGGCTGCCGAGCGGCCAGTTGCTGGCCCACATGGCGGCCGGATACAAAAGCCCAGGCCAAATGGTGGCCGTGCCCATCGAGCAGCACGCCGCCCTGGCCGGCCGATCCGCAGGCCCACAAGCCTGGCACGGGCTGATCATTGCGGTCCAGCACCTGCAGCTTGTCATTGACCGCCAGTCCGCCCTCGGTGATGGTGATGTAACCACGCACCGGGCCCAGGGCATAAAAAGGGCCGCTGATCTGATCGGGGTCGCGGCCAAGCTCGAGCCAATGCGCCCGCATCGATTCCAGCAAGGTGGCCGCCGGTATCTGCAAGAGGCCCGCCAGAGACTCAAGCGTTTGCGCGCTTCGGTAAATATCGGGGCGCGAATGCCGGTAGTCACGCAGGTACGCATAGGCGATGCCCGGAGCCGTCGACACAAAATGGGGCCAGGCCTCAAAGCGGCTGGCCACCGCATGGTCCATCACGATATAGCCTCGGTTGCCGGGGTCGAGCGTTAAAGCCCGGGCCGGGCTGGCCAGATCAAGGTCAATGCGTTGTCCCGATGCATTGATCAGGGCAGCGCCCTGCTTGAACAGTGCTGGCTCCGGGCCCAAGACGGTGGTCACCAGGCGCATCATGAAGGGGCGAATCAGCGCCGCAGGCAAGTGCTCCAGCGACCACTGCATCAGCCCCGTGACCAAGCGCGAGGGTGGCAAACGAACCAACCAGCTCGGCGATGTTGCCGGCACGAAACGCATGCGCGGAATGTAGAAGGCGGCATAGTCCGCATTGACCAGACGGGTGCCGAACCGTTCCTCCATCAGCCGCAGGGGGCCGCCTGTGTTGAGGGGATAGACCGGCTCTGCATTGACCACGGGGGCCGAAAAGAAGCGGGCCCGCATATCGCGGCTGCCGCTGAAATCTCCACTGGCCAAAACAACGGCCTGGCGGGCATGCACGCTTGCTGAGCGCCCCCCAGGCAGGGTCACGCGCACGCCAGCCACCCGCCCGTCTTGGACGATCAGATCCTGCAACTCGCACTGCGTCTGAAACTGCACGCCGGCCCGACGGCAATGGCGCAACAGGTGATACACCAGAGCACCTCCACCGGGCACTGCGTTGTGCATGCGCGGTCGCGAATGCGGTGTCTCCAACTGCGGCCCCACAAAACGCACGCCCAATTGCATCAACCAGCGCAAGGTATCGGGGGCCTGATCCACCAACAAGCGTCTGAGCACCAAATTGTCGGGCCGATTGGCGCCCGCATTGACGGCATCCATGTCCGCAAAGTGTTGCTCACGGCTGTCCTGCACACCTGCGCGCGCCTGATGCTCTGAAGAGCTGCAGGTGAAGGCGCCGACGGCCCAGGCGGTGGCCCCGCCTGGATTTGGCGCCTTATCGCAGACCCAGACGCGGGCTCCGCGGGCAGCCGCCTCCAGGGCGCAGGCCAAGCCCGAGCCACCTGCACCCACAACGATCACATCCACCTCCTGGGGCAGCACGAACTCGGGGATATCTGTCATCACGCAGGCTCCATCAAGTCGGCCACCGCAATCAAGCCATAGCGGTAGACCTGAACGCCGAACCCGCAAATAACGCCCAAGGCGGCGCGGCTGAGGTAGGACGGCGGCCGATAGGACTCGCGCTGATAGGTGTTGGTGATATGAATCTCAATGACCGGAACCTGCACCGCCTTGACGGCATCGTGCAGGGCCAGCGAGGTTCGCGCATAAGCGCCCGGATTGATCACCACCGCTGAGCGCATGGCATGGGCTTCATGGACCCAGTCCAGTAAAACGCCCTCATGGTTGCTCTGCCTGAAATCGATCTCAAGGCCCAGCGAGGTGGCCGTGCGTTCGCACAGTTGACGAACGTCCTCGAGCGTGGCGCGCCCGTACAACTCGGGCTCACGCGTGCCCAGCATATTGAGGTTCGAGCCATTGATGACCAGGACCTTGCGCGTGAGACCTGGATAGGCTCGAGCGCTCATTCGGGCTTGATCCCTGCGTCGGCCACCAGCTTTTGGATGCGCCGGTAGTCATTGCGAATCAGCGCTCCAAACTCATCGGGTGAGTTGGGCTTGACGACGAAGCCCATCTCCGACAGCGCTTTGCGCAATTCAGGCTGCTCGAGCACCAGACGCAACTGCTCGCTGATGCGGCGCACAATGGGCGCGGGCGTTCCCGCCGGCGCGGCCAGCCCATACCAGCCAGCCACCTCAAAGCCAGCGATCGTCTCGGCGATGGCTGGCACGTTGGGATATTGGGGCATGCGGGTGGGCGAAGTCACCGCAATGGGCCTGAGCTTACCGGTCTGCACATGCTGACCAAGGCCACCGAGTGACTGCACCGTCATGGAGGTGCGCCCGGCAATCAAGTCCAGCAGGACGGGCGCCTCACCGCGGTAGGGCACGTACTCAGCCTTGAAGCCTGCGGCATTGGCCAGCAGCATCATGGACAAATGGGCCTGCCCGCCCACACCGCCATGTCCGCCCGTCAAAGCGCCCGGTCGCGACTTGCCGAAGGCAACCAACTCGGCCACATTAGTCACCGGCAGGGAAGGCGTGGTGACCAGCATGGAATAGACCTGCACCATCACGCCAATTGGCTGCAAATCCTTGAGGGGATCCAAGGGCATGTCCTTGGTCAGGTGCGGATTGACCGTGATGTTTTGAGTGATGGTTGTCAGCGTATAGCCGTCGGGCGCCGCCTTGGCACCAGCGGCAAAGCCAATATTGCCCCCGGCACCGCCTTTGTTTTCAATAACGATGCGCTGTCCCAGCGCTTTGGACAATTCATTGGCAACCAGCCGACTGGCCAAGTCCGAGCCTCCGCCCGGGGCGAAGGGAACAATCAGGGTAATCGGTCGGTTCGGATAGTCCTGACCCTGAGCGGATACCGCGGCACAAACACCCGCCAAGCCCAGCGCGGCCAGCCACTGCAAAGCGCCCCTGCGGCACCAAAGTGAATTCATGATCATCTCCTCCTGGCGACTGCGCGCCCATTAAATAACTTTTTATAGTTCGCTCTGTGCAGTGGGTCAAGGGTGTATGCCCCCACCCAGCCTGGATCAGGCTGGCGTTAATCGCACAATAAGCGCTGACTACGCGGCAAGGATTCTTGACCTTAAACCGGACCATCCCCACGACAGGACCTCATGGAACCCATCATCGAAACAATCGTCGATTACGCCTGTCACATGCGCAACACCCGCCTGCCGATCCGAACCGAGCAGGCCTGCCGGCAGCGCCTGGTAGATTTGGTTGGCTGCGCGATGGCGGCTGTGCATGCGCCACCGGTTCGCATGGCCCGCCAGCTCGCACTGCGACCGGGGCTCCATGGACCGGCCCAGTTGATGGGTTCGCGCGCTAAAACCAGTCCGGAACTGGCGACGCTGACCAACGCCTTGATGGTGCGCTACCTCGACGGAGCAGACACCTTTCCTGGAGGCGGCGGACACCCAAGCGATACCTGGAGCGCCATCATGGCCATCGCCCAGGCCCAAGGCCGCACCCTGGGAGATGCACTGCAAGCAGCAGCAAGCGCCTACGAGGTCTTTCATGCGGTCTTCAAAGGGGCTCACCTGCGCGAGCGCGGCATTGACAATGCCTTTTATGTCAGCCTGGCCAATGTCGTCGCTGTAGGTCAGTTGCTCGAACTGTCGCGCCAGCAGTTGGCCCATGCTCTGTCCATGGTCATCACTGCCAACGTCTCACTGGCCGTCGCGCGCACCGGCGCCCTGTCCATGTGGAAGTCCGGCGCCTCGGGCCATGCGGCCATGAATGCCGTGCTGGTCTGCCTGATGGCGGCGCAGGGCATGGAAGGGCCGGCCGAGCCGCTGAGCGGTCACCGGGGCCTGTTCGATCTGGTCGGCCCGTTCAAGATCGAATCCCTCGGAGACGGCAGCCAGCATCCGATGTGCATCGAACGCTCGGACATGAAAGCCTACCTGTGTGACTACCACTCGCAGACGCCCATCCTCGCGGCCAGCCAACTGCACCAGCGCCTGGCCGGTCGCACCATTGCCAAGGTGACCATAGAAACCTATCCCTTTGCCCTGAGCGAGGCGGCCGGCGAGCCTGCGAAGTGGCACCCTCTGAATCGGGAAACGGCAGACCACAGCATGCCCTGGATCGTGGCCGGCGTCCTGATCGATGGTCAGTTTTCCGAGCATATCTACAGCCCACAGAAGCTGAGCGACCCCCGAATGCACGCCCTGACCGACCGCATCGCCGTCAGCGTTGCCGAGGACCTGAAAGATAGATTTCCAGCCGAAGTTCCCTGCCGCATGACCATCAGCACAGCCTGCGGCGCTAGCCTGTCAGCCACGGAGCACCTGCCCTTAGGCCACCATCTCAAAGCGATGACACCCGAACAAACGCAGGACAAGTTCACCGCCCTGCTTGAACCGATTTTGTCCAGCACACAGCAAAAACAGGCCCTCGACTGGATGTGGCAGGCTGCGACCGTGCAAACCTTTGACGGCTTGTTCGATGCCCTGGCGGTGATGGACAGGGGCTAAGCAGCCCCGGGTCACGCCCGCACTGCGCGCATGACCCGCACACTAAAATCCATCCCTCCCCCATTAAGCACTTGACTGCCCCATAGCCTGCCTGCGGCTGAAGGAGCCATCGAACCCATGAAAATCCTCGTCACCGGTGCCGCCGGATTTATCGGCATGCACACCGCGCAGGCCCTGCTCAGCCAAGGTCATGAGGTCGTGGGTCTGGACAACCTCAACGGCTACTACGACGTCAGCCTCAAGCAGGCGCGCTTGGCCGAATTGGCCCGTCACTCGGGGTTTGAATTTCATGAGCTCGGCATTGAGCATGGCGCCGAGCTGCAAACCCTGTTTGCACAAGCCAAGCCGCAGCGGGTGGTGCACCTGGCCGCCCAGGCGGGCGTGCGCTACTCGCTGAGCAACCCTCAGGCCTATGCTGACTCTAATTTGCAGGGCTTCGTCAATATGCTCGAGGCCTGCCGCCACCATGCGGTCGAGCACCTGGTCTATGCCAGCAGCTCCAGCGTCTACGGCGGCAACACCGAGCTGCCTTTTTCTGAGAGCCAATCGGTCGATCAGCCCATCAGCTTGTACGCAGCCACCAAAAAGGCCAACGAGCTGATGGCTCATTCCTACAGCCACCTGTTCGGCCTGCCCTGCACCGGGGTGCGGCTGTTTACCGTCTACGGGCCCTGGGGCCGGCCCGACATGGCGCCGTACAAATTCGCCCAGGCCATCTGCGCCGGCCAGAGCATCGAGGTCTACAACCAGGGCGAAAGCCTGCGTGACTTCACTTATGTGGACGATGCGGTCGAATCCATCGTGCGCCTGCTGGCCAAGTTACCCACCGCCGGCGCCGGGCCGGGCCTGGGCAGCAGCAGCGCGCCCTACCGGGTCTTCAATGTGGGCAATGGACAGCCGGTGGTGCTGCATGAATTCATCAGCGCGCTGGAGGCCGCCCTGGGCCGCAGCGCCCACAAGATCATGCGCCCCGCCCAGCCCGGTGACATGAGCGCCACCGCCTGCGACAGCAGCGCCCTGGACGCCTGGGTAGGCTTTAGGCCGGCCACGCCCCTGGCCCAAGGTGTGCAGCGCTTTGCGCAGTGGTTCCTGCAATACCACCAGATCACCTGAGCCCATGTGTGCAAACGGCGCAGCCCTGCGGCCGCTGCCACCCGCAGCTTGAACCGCCCGCCTTGACCACGCCAGCGCCTGCCCCCTCAGACCCAGCAGCCAGACCACCCGGCCGCTGGCTGTTGCGCGTATTGCGCCTGCTCCTGCCGCTGCTTTTGCTCGCTCTGGCCTGGCACTGGCTGCTGCGCCACGCCGACTTTGAGGCCCTGATGCGCCAGGTGCGCAGCCTGCCGGCCTGGGCCTGGCTGGCTGCCGGCGCGGCCCTGGTGTGCGGCCACAGCCTGCGCGCGCTGCGCCTGCAGCGCCAGTGGCAGCACCTGCGGCCCCTGGGCCTGGCACACTGCCTGCGGTTGGTGCTCACCCACAACGCAGCGGTGATCTTGCTGCCCCTGCGATCGGGCGAGGCAGGTTATCTGTGGCTGGTCTACCGCCACTGGGGCGTGCCCTGGCGCGAATCGGGCGCGAGCCTGCTGGCCTGGCGGCTGCAAGACGCCACCGTGCTGATGCTGCTGGCCTTGGTACTGCTGCTGCCCTTAAGCCCGGTGGCGCGCGGCCTGCTTTTGCTGTGTGCAGTGACCGTGCTGGTCTGCATCTACAGGCCCGGCCAGCTTTGGTTAGCTCGTCGCTGGCCCGCTCTGGTGCCGGGGCCCCAGCCAGGCGGCGACCATTGGCTGCGCAGCGGTTGGCTGGCCAGCGCCGGCAACTGGAGCCTGAAAGTGCTGGCTTTGGGCGGCCTGCTCTGGGGCTTATCGGGTCTGGACTTGGCCAGCAGTCTGAGCGCCGCCCTCGGGGGCGAGTTGGCCGGGGTGCAGCCCCTGCAAGGCCCGGCCGGCCTGGGCAGCTACGAGGCCGGTGTCTGGCTGGCGGCTCGCGCATCGGATACGCTACAGGCCACGGTGGTGGCTGCAGCCTTGGCCGTCCACGCTTTTGCCCTGGCCATTGCCCTGGGGGCAGCCGCCCTGGCCCAACTGATACACGCACCGCCCCTGATAACCGATTCAACCTCTGACCAGGCTCGCGCCGCATGAACCGCCCCACTGACCCCAGCCCGAGCGCCGCAACGGCCTTGCCGCCCCACCGCCTGTCGCTGGTGGTGCCGATGTACAACGAAGTCGACAACGCAGCGCCGATGATCGACGAGGTACAGCAGGCCCTGGCCAACTACGGCCAGCCCTGGGAGCTGATCGTGGTGGACGACGGCAGCAGCGACGGCACCGGCCGGCGCCTGCGCGAGCATGCGCGCAGCGTTGGCCCGCATGTGCGGGTGATCGAATTGGCCCGCAACTTCAAGCAGACCGCGGCCATGCAGGCGGGCATTGATGCGGCGCGCGGTGATGTGATCGTCACCATGGACGGCGACCTGCAAAACGACCCGCGCGACATCCCGCGCATGGTGGCGCGCCTGCTGGCCGAAGACCTGGACCTGGTGGCCGGCTGGCGCCACCAGCGCCAGGACGGCTTCATCTTGCGCAAGCTGCCCTCGCGCATCGCCAACCGCCTGATACGCAAGGTCAGCGGTCTGAACTTCCAGGACCTGGGCTGCAGCCTGAAGGTGTTTCGCGGCGATGTGCTGCGCCGCATCCGGCTTTACGGCGAGATGCATCGCTTCATCCCAGCCTGGCTGGCCACCGTCACCAGCCCCTCGCGCATGGCCGAAGAAAAGGTCAATCACCGCGCGCGGCAAGCGGGCGTCTCCAAATACGGCATCAGCCGCACCTTCCGGGTGATCGTCGATTTGCTGGCAGTGCATTTTTTCCTCCGCTTTGGCAGCCGGCCCGGGCATTTTTTTGGTGGCCTGGGCCTGAGCGTGTTTGCCATCGGCAGCCTGATGCTGATGTACTTGGCGGTGCTCAAGCTGCTGGGTGAATCGGTGGGTGGGCGGCCTTTGCTGGCCCTGGGCTTTTTCCTGGTGATGGGCGGCGTGCAGCTGATCAGCACCGGCGTGCTGGCCGAATTGCTGATGCGGGTCTACTACGACGGCGGACATGCGCGGCCCTATCACGCCCGGCAGGAAACCGCACCGGCCACCGATGACGGCTGGCATGCTTGAGCGTAGCCGCGCACCGGGTGAGCGCCTGCTGCCCGCATTGATGGTCCTGCTGGGCCTGGCCTTGCTGCTGCGCAGCCTGGTGTTGGTGGCCAGCGCAGCGGGTTTGCAGGTCGATGAGGCCCAGTACTGGGACTGGTCGCGCCACCTGCAATGGGGCTACTGGTCCAAGCCACCGGGCATCGCGGCGGTGATCGCCGCCTCCACCGCGATCTTTGGCGATGGCCTGCTGGGCGTCAAGCTGCTGAGCATGGCCTTGTGGCCCCTGGCCGCAGGGGTGCTGGCCGCTCTGGCCTGGGACATGGCCGGGCGCGGCCAGATCGGCGCGCAGGCCGGCCTGTGGACCGCAGCCCTGCTGCTGGGCACCCCGGCGGCCGGCATTTTGGGCATGGCTGCCACCACCGACGCGCCGCTGCTGCTG
>Ga0222712_10007143_pt1 | contig 10882 bp, 8 predicted proteins | sample C33_657DmetaG_FD_165043 | JGI IMG/M metagenome (GOLD analysis project Ga0222712, IMG submission 165043) | Estuarine water microbial communities from San Francisco Bay, California, United States - C33_657D | ecosystem: Environmental > Aquatic > Marine > Unclassified | place: USA: California... | reverse complement strand
TAGCAGTTATTAAGCTCATTTTAAAATTTCTTACTACAAAGAAAACTAAAAAAGGCTTTCGTTAAGCTATATTTATGAATGAAGTATCAATGACATTTGAACTGCTCAAATGGTTGTCTGCACCCATTACAAAAGTGTAACGCTTTGCATGCAGTGGAACCAAATCGGCTAGTGAGTGAAGTGTCCGTAGAGCTACAAAAAGGACAAGCTACTGGACCTTTATCATTATTGGCAAAAGGATGTAAATTTTCGAAACTCAGTTTTTCAGGAGGCGCAATTCCATAGGCTCTTAACTTTTCCTTGGTTTCATCGCTCATCCAATCGGTTGTCCATGCTGGCTTATAAATCGTTTTAATGCTTGGAGTTAAACCAACCAATAAAAGTTTTGCTCTTATTTGCTCCTCCATACTCTTTAATGCAGGGCAACCAGAATAAGTTGGGGTAATATCAACTTCGACATTTGAATCAGTAATTCGCACATCACGAACAACCCCTAATTCTACAATGCTAATTGCAGGAACCTCAGGATCAGGAATGGAATTTAACAAGTCCCAGATTTCACTGGATGCTAATGTTACCATACTGCGTCAGGATATGTTCGAGGCAAATACTGCATTTCAGCTAAAAGATAACCTAAGTGCTCGCTATGTATTCCTTTCAAACCACCAGTTGGGGAGTAAGTATTATTTTCAGGAACAGACAATGTTGCTTTAGCAAAAATTTCATATACCATTTTTGTCCATTCGTCACGAAACTTTTCTTTATCGAATGCAATTCCGTTGCTGATTAATAAAGCATCTACACTATCTTGCTCAAAAAGCTCATTCGTATATGGCCATAATTCGTTTAAGGAATTTTGAATACGCTGATGACTTTCTTCTGTGCCATCACCTAAACGTACCACCCAATCACCTGCGTGACGAACGTGATAAGTAACCTCCTTAATTGATTTAGCTGCAAGTCCTGAAATTGTTTCATCAGTGCTCTTCATTAAATCACGAAACATCAGATAATCGAAACAGCCATTTAAAAACAACTTCATCATGGTAAATCCGAAATCTTTATTATCGGGTTGTTCTACCATTAATTTATTTCTAAACTCTCTTTCTCCTCTGCGAAACGCATAAAAATCTTCTGTTTTTCCGTCACCATCAATCTGCGCAGCATAAGTATAAAAGCCACGTGACTGACCAATTAGGTCTAGTGCTACGTTACTCATCGCAATATCTTCTTCGAGTATAGGCCCATGACCTGTCCACTCAGAAATTCGTTGCGCGTGTATTAATGAATTATCAGCGATACGTAGACAAAAATCAATTAACGCTTTTTGTAAATCCGTCATCATATTTGTTTTAATCCGTCAGCTGTTTTAAAAAAGTTTGGAGAGCGATACATTTTATCATTTGCAGGATCGAAGAATGCACCTGCATCTTCCGGCGAAGAAGCGATGATAGCATCACTTGGGACTACCCATATATTAACTCCTTCTTGTCTTCTACTATAAACATCTCTTGCATTTAAAAGAGCAATTTCACCATCAGGAGCGTGAACGCTTCCTGCATGCTCATGAGGTGCACCTTGTTTTTTTTGAGTGAACACTTCCCACGTAGGCCATTGATGATTTGATTCCATTATAACTAATTAATTAAATTATTAATTCACTTTTTTCTTTGCTGCAAACGCTTTAGCAGCGTCACGCACCCATTGTCCGTTTGCATGTGCATCATTACGCTGTTTCAAGCGCAATTTATTACAAGGACCATTACCATTGATAACCTGGAAGAATTCCTCCCAGTTTATTTCACCGAAATCATAGTGGCGAGTTTCCTCATTCCATTTCAATTTATCATCTGGAATTTTTAACCCGATAGCCTTAGCTTGCTCCACTGTTCTATCAATAAAACGCTGACGCAAATCATCGTTCGTATATAACTTCACTTTCCATTTCAAAAGATCGGCACTGTTAGGAGAATCTTTATCAGAAGGTCCGAACATCATTAAAGCAGGCCACCACCAACGATTCATAGCATCCTGAGCCATGTCTTTTTGCTCTTGGGTACCACGCATCAGGTAAGCTAAAATCTGATAACCTTGTTTATTATGAAAATTCTCTTCTCTACAAATACGTAACATCGCACGTGAATAAGGTCCATAAGAACACTTAGCCAACACCGTTTGGTTCACGATTGCTGCCCCATCTACCAACCAACCGATGGCTCCAATATCAGCCCAAGTTAAAGTTGGGTAATTGAAAATGGAGGAATATTTTGCTTTCCCTGATAAAAGTTGGTCGATCATTTCTGAGCGATCCATACCTAAAGTTTCTGCTGCGCTGTAGATATATAACCCATGGCCAGCCTCATCTTGAACTTTGGCAATCAGGATTGACTTTCGCGCCAGAGAAGGTGCTCTTGATATCCAATTACCTTCAGGAAGCATTCCAACAACCTCAGAATGAGCGTGTTGCGACATCATTCTCAACAATTGCTTGCGATACTTTTCAGGCATCCAATCTTTGGGCTCGATTACCTTACCAGCTTGAATACTGTCGTTGAATGCATTTTCTTTTTCGGATAAATCCTCCGTTTTAACATTTATATCCATCGGAATTAAGGGTCTTATTAACTTTGCTAAAATAATAGTTACGACTAACCTACGCAAATGAGTTTCGTCAGATTAAATTAACATTTTAGTCAGCATAAAGTTTATTCGAAGATGTTTAGATTTTATGTAACATCGTAGAAAATTTTCAGTATAAAGTCCACCCGAAAGGGTATATTTAATCAAACCACACACAATTATGAAAAAGATTACACGATCTTTTATTGCACTTACTTTATTATTGTTTTTAGGCTCATGCAGGAATGTACTTGAGGTAACTTACTTTCAAGAATCGAAGGATACGGCAGTTGTAAGCAAACAAAAATTTATTGAAGAGCATTATGTATCTGTGATACAACCTTACGATATCTTATCCATTTATGTAAGCAGTTTAAATCCTGAAGCGACTACCTTTTTTAATGTATTTAGTAAATCAGAAGGTCCAACAGTTGGAGACAGTTACTCTACTCGACCCAATGTAGGATACCTGGTAGATGCTGAAGGAAATATAGATATGCCGTTAGTAGGTAAAATCAAACTTGTAGGACTATCAACCATTCAGGCGAAAAGTTATATAGAAAAGCAATTAGAAAAATACTTGCAGCAACCTAGTGTAAGAATTTATTTTGAAAATTTCAAAGTGACTTTACTAGGTGAAGTAACACACCCAGGAGTTTATACTGTAACCAATGAAAAGTTAACTTTACCAGAAGCAATTGGACTTGCAGGCGACTTATCCATTTTCGGAAACAGAAAAGAAGTTATGCTTATACGTGAAGTAAAAGGAGAAAAAATTTATATTCCTATTGACTTAACAAGAAGAGATTTATTTTACTCCCCATATTACTACTTACATTCAAACGACATTTTATATGTACCACCTGTGAAAGATAAAGTATCACAGTCAGACAACTTCTACAAAATAGCTCCTTTAATTATCAGTTTAGGAACGTTATGCGCATTCGTGTTATTTAATAGATAACATATTACTTACTAAATCAATTGAACAATGAATCAGGAAACTCCTAACGGACACGACTACAAGGTAAACAACCCCAATAACGACCAGAAGAACGAAAGCGAAAACACCATTAACATTTCGCAAATAATAAACAAATACTTCCTTCGCTATTGGTATTTATATGTATACACATTAAGCCTCTCTCTTGTAACTGCTTATTTCTATAATTGGTATGCAGACAGAGTGTATTTTTCTTCATGCACCGTATTAATAAAAGACGAAAAGAAAAATGTTAATAGTAGCGACTTACTAACGCAGCTAGGAGCATTTAATAATGAAGGTGGGATCGAAAATGAAATTGGAATAATTCGTTCGCGAATGCTCATTTCAAAGACTATTGATGAATTACAACTTTACAAGAGTTATTATTTAATTGGAGATGTAAAGACATCTGAAATTTTCGCGTTAAAGCCCTTCGACTTAAAAGAAGACACGCTTTATAGTCTTACTTACAACACTTCCATCAAATTAGAAATTATTAATAGCAATAAATATAAACTTACCTATCAAAAAGGGAATACAGAACATGTTGGCTATTATTTATTCAACCGTAAAATCAGTAATGATTTAGGAATATTTTCAATCGATAAAACATCCGACTTTAGTCGACAACCATACGATTCTAAGAACTTTTCGAAGCGTAAATTCATCGTTAAAGTTGCTGATAAAAATCTACTCACAGATATTTACCAGAGTGCATTAAAAGCTGAGCCAATTAGTAAGCAGGCCTCGATGCTTCAGATTTCTATTCAAGGAGCTACACCATCTAAGAATGAAGCATTCTTAAATAAACTATGCGAGCTTTATGTAAAGAAAGGAATTGAAGTCAAAAATGAATATGCTGTTAACACACTTAATTTTATTGAACAACAGCTTGGGGCATTGACTGGAGAGATTAATGAGAATGAGGTCAACGTTGAGAGATTTAGAGTTTCGCGAGGAATTACCGATTTGTCAATTGAAGCAAATGCATATTTAGAAAGTGTAAAAAACTTTAATGGACAAATTTCACAATTAGCAGTACAAAGCAGCTTCCTTGACTATTTAGGCGGTTATGTGAAATCAGATAATAAAAATTTAACTGGGAATATTTCCCCAGGAAGTATTTTAGTAAATGACCCTCTTTTACAAAGCCTAGTATTAAAACTAAACGAATTAGAGAATAAGAAAAAGTCGCAGTCAAACTTATCTAAAGAAGATAATCCTTTAATGGTGAGTTTAAATACCGAGATAGCAAATACTAAAGCTGCATTATCAGAGAACATCAAGTCCCTGAAAAGCGGTATAAATGCATCTTTAGGAGAAGCAAGAAGTCAACGAGGAAGTGTTGAGTCAAAGTTAAGAAGACTTCCAACTGCCCAACGTGAATTACAAGGCATGTTAAGAGGTTCAAACATCAAAGAGCAGCTTTATTCTTACTTGTTACAGAAAAAAGCAGAGACAGCAATATTGCTTGCATCAACCACTGCAGATAATCGCATAATTGATAATGCAAGGACATTTATTAAACCTCTTAAACCTATTCAAAGTTTAAGCTACACCATTGCCGTTATATTCGGTTTAATTTTACCTGCATTCTTTATTTACATCAGAACAGCGTTCAATGACCGAATTATTGATCGTAATGATTTGGATTCAAGAACAAACATTCCAGTAATTGGTATGATTGGGTTGAGCGCATCAAAGTCAAGTTTGGTTGTAACAGAAAAACCAAATTCGCATATCTCTGAAGCATTCAGAACGATTCGTACGAACTTGCAATATTTCAATCAGGGTAATCAAAAAGCAACAATCCTGGTAACATCCTCTATTTCATCAGAAGGAAAAAGTTTTACGTCCGTAAATCTTGCTTGTATGATGGCTATGTCAGGAAGAAAAACAATCCTGGTAGGTTGCGACTTACGTAAACCTAAAATAACTATCGGATTTGACTTCGTGTCAGAAATTGGATTAAGTAATTATTTGATTGGATTAAATACTGAAAAAGAAATTATTCAAAACTCGGGTACGATTCCTAATCTTGATATTATCTTATCAGGACCAAAGCCCCCTAACCCATCTGAATTAATCATTTCTCCAAAAATGGAAGAGTTATTCGTTTATTTAAAAGCAAATTATGATTATATCATTCTCGATACACCGCCAGTTGGATTGATCACAGATGCGATGGTACTTTCAAAGTATGTAGATGTAAGTATATACATGGTACGTCAGCGTGTAACCAGAAAACACCATTTGAACTTTATCAACAAACTATATAACGAAGGTAAATTAAAAAATGTTTGCATTGTATTTAACGCAATCAAAGCCTCAAACAGAAGCTATGGTTACGGATATGAATATGGTTATGGATATGGCTACGGATACGGTTATGGCTATGGTTATGGCTATTACGAAGAAGATAAGGAAAGAAAAAGTTTAAAATCTACTTTTAAAAAGCTATTTAAACGAAAGAGTTCCAAAGCCTAACTTTAAAAGTAGACGATGAAACAAATTCGTGCTAAACTAAAATCTGCTTTAGACGGAGAAACTCAGACACTATTCAAAAATAGTGTCTGGGTTTTTGTGTCGAACATGTATGGTGTGTTGCTCGCCTTTCTTCGATCAATCGTCATAGCACGCGGATTAGGTGCTGAAATCCTGGGTATTTATTCTGTTATTATTGCTTTTGTGCTTACCATACAGGAGGTAATAAAACTGAACGTGCCTTTAGGGATAATTAAATTCGGCGCTCAGTTCATCTCGCATAAGTCCCCAGAAAAAGTAATCAGCTTACTGAAAAGAGGTATTATGTATAGTATGCTTTCCGCATTGCTATCTGTCATTGTGATTGCTATTATTACTCACTTTTTATACCCGCACTTTTTCGATATTGAAGGACTTCAGAAGTTTATTATTTTATATGCAGCTGTAAATGGAGTTTGCTTTTTAGATAATATTGGCAGAGCAGTATTGAAAATTTATTACCGATTTAAAGTAAATTCAATAGTACAAATGATTATGGATACTGTTGAATTTGCCGCCATAACACTTTCCATTTATTATTTCCCGAATAATCTTGACTACTTCTTTTATACAGTTATATCGACAAAATTATTGAACTCCTTAATCTGTAATTTATCAGTTATCATTGAATTAAGAAAGGACTTACTCCCTTATTTAAAAACGCCTGTCAGTGCAATTAAAAGTCATTATACAGAAGTAAGACATTTTATTTTCGGAAATTCATTCGGCAATACATTAAAAACATTTTTGAATCAAGGTGATATTCTTTTGCTAAACCTTTTTGGGACACATGCAACGGTAGGTTTCTATACAGTTTCGAAAAAGCTTGCGTACGCTATTTTAACTGTAACAGATCCGTTAGTAACATCTATCTATCCTCAATTAGCACATTTAGTAGCTCAAAATAAATGGAAGGAACTTAGATTAATGATGAGTAAGATAACTAGCATCGCATTAATTCCTTCCGCCATTGCAACAGTAGTTATCTTCTTTTTGAAAGGGGATATTATTACGTTTGTTTACGGACCATCATTTATTAAATCCGTTCCAACATTCTTTATTCATTTTATCGGTGCTGCATCAGGCTCCATTTTATTTTGGACAACGCCTTTAATGCAAGGACTGAATCTTACGAATAAAAGGATTAAAATTTACTCGATTGCCATAATTATCAATTTCATATTAGCTTATTTTCTGACTCCACATTTAGGACCTGTTGGTGTTGCAATAGGTTTACTATCTGCTAATTTGTTTATCAATTGCTCCTTCGCATTTTATTGTCTGAAAAGAATAAATAAAAAAATTACATTGAATGATGATACCAGAGAAACAGTTTACATCTATTTATCGCCATATGATATATTAAGACCGAGAACAAATCAACTAAGTGATGTTCGTTTTTGTGATGGGTTTGTTCAAAACAATAGAACTATCCATCTGGTGGTACCTTTTGTAAAAAGAGATGATAATATTTTGAAAGAAGATGTCCCAAGAATATACGGAATTTCAAACAAACTAAATATTCATTATTTAAATACAAATTTAAAATCTGACGTAAAAGGGAAAGTTAATCTGATAAAAATCGTTGTTCTGAACTATTTCAAAATAAGAAAACTTTCAAGTGATAAGCAATATAACTACATCGTAATCTCAAGAAGCCTTGCGATTTTATTTCCATTCTTAATAACAAAAGCATTTAACAGAAAAAACTTAAAGTTCACCTATTGGGCGCATGACTTTAGCAAGAAGAAATTATTTCATTGGAGCTATGGACTTTGCGATAATATTATTGCTACCAATTCATCCATCATTAATTCAATTTATCAATTAACAAACTACCCAATTAATAAAACAATTATTTCATCCAATCCCATTACGCAGGACCAAGCAGATGATTATATTGATAAAATTGAAGCAAGAGACTTACTTGAAATAAACCACTCAAAACAAGTGGTTGTCTACACTGGAAAATTAGCAATCGATTATAACTTAGAATTAGAATATATTCTAAAAGCAGCTAAAATTCTACCGAAATATGAATTTATACTTACAGGAGGGACCCCATTAGCTGTTGAATTTTGGAAAGAATGGTGTGATGACTATGGAATTAACAATGTAGTTTTCACAGGATATATTCACGATTATCAAAAGATAAAATACTATCAGTTTGCGGCAGACATACTTGTTTCTTATTACACAAAACAAGGACATGATGTAAACTACAATTTTCCCAATAAAATATGTGAATACATGTTAACAGGAAATCCGATTATCACTCCAAACTACCCTGCAACACAAGACATACTAAATGAACACAATTGCTATTTCGTAGCTCCTGAAAACGAACATGAATTAGCTAAGAAAATAAAAATGGCCATAGAGGATGAAGAAAAATCAGCCATCATTGCCAGCCAAGCAAGATTTGATGTGCAACAAAACACATTTAAAATAAGAGTTTCAAATATTATTAACTTTTTAGAAAGCAATGACTAATTTGTCGAAATATTTAAACTATGGTTATACAAACCGATTAAGTAAATACTTGTCAAAGTTATTACCTGATCGTTTAGTTTTTTCATTTTTTGTTAAAACAAATTTGGCTCAACAAAACAACACTGCCTCAAATACAGAAACAATAGAATTAGCGACATTAAATCCAAACAATACTTTAGCTAAAGAACTTGAATTACTATGCTCATCTTATAATTTTGAAAACAACATATCACTTGCTGCATTTGGAAGTTTTTCAACGGAAGAACTGATTACTTATAGCGACTTTGATGGTGTATTGATTTATGATGAAACAACTTTCAATAAATTCAAATCGATAATTAGATTTCGAAAGCTAATCGAGCAAATTAATTTATATGCACACCTTCAAGATAGTTTACAACACCACGGAATTTTAGTTGTCGGAAAAAATGAACTCCTGAATAACTCAAATAGTATAATAAATCAATTAATTAAAGAGTCGAAAGTTATTTCTGGCAACAAAATAATAAGATTAAACATTCAAAGTGATTCAAACTACAGAGAATCATTAAACAAACTAATTAAAAGCATTCAATTAAAATTACATCAGGAAGAGAAATGGACGAACCAATATTTCTTCAAAAACATGTTGAGTGAATTATTGCTACTACCCTGTTCATATTTACAATATAAAAAAAAGAACTACGTATCAAAAAAAGATAGTTTTGATTTAATAAAAAATCATGCATCGTCTAATGAAATAATTTTAATAAGCAAGCTGGAAAAAATTAGAACAAACTGGAATCAGCCAAGCTTAAATAATCAAGAATTAACAAATACCTCCATTGAGAAAATAAAATATAATTCTAAAACACAAATAGAAGCTATCTCTATATTATCAGAAATCAAAAGAGACTTGCTTTCATTTATTATTAGATTAAAACCGAATGATTAAAATAGCATTTATAATCGACAAAGGGTTTATGCAATCTCTAATTGAGAAATGCAGGAAACAACTTTTGTCTGATTTAAATTGCAGTATTGATACAATTCAGTGGAATCACGAATTGCGAAAAAGTTTTCCAAAGGCAAAAGAATATAATTTCGTAATTAATTTTACAACCCATACGCTATTTAAGAAAGATTATCCTCAGGACAATCTTATACAAATTCCATTTATTTCCAACTTGAGATCTGGCATATCAAGAGAACTCTATCAAAGTATAATTAACAACGATGATAGCTTTTTGCTTAACACAATTAGAACATACGCAGGAAAACAATCCTTTCAAATACATGGACATCGCTATTTACTAATCCATCATTCGTATAATCGATCATTTAGATTTATAATTGATAAAATTCCAAACTTATTGATTGAATCAATTAAACGATTTAATTTTGAAAACCAAACCATCTGGCAAGACAATCATCCGAAGTCAATACCAATTAGAAAATACAAGTTTGAACTTTTCATTAATAAGATAAAGCATTACCTTAAAAGTGCATTTACCTACCATTATTGGAAAACCGGTATTATTGAGAACTCCGTTTCAGAAGTACTAAAAAACAAAATACTACTTAAACAAGTGCAGTGGATAAAAACTAAAAACAAACGAGATTTTATCGCTGACCCTTTTGGCTTTACTACAGTAAATGGAGATTACATCATTTATGAAAAATACAACTGGAAGAAGCAAAAAGGACATATTGAAGTTAGTGAACGATTAACACAAAAAATCGTATTTAAACTTAAAGCTGATTTTCATTTTAGCTATCCTTTTGTATTTGAAGAGAACAATGAAATCTACATCATACCAGAAACTCATCAAACTAATTCAATTGACCTTTACAAATGGAATGATAATAAACAGGAAATGGAAATGATAAAAACAATCATTGATAACTTTCCTGGAGTTGACAATACCGTCTTAAAACACAATAATAAATATTGGTTATTCTGCACAACATCAAAGCATAAAATGTCAGATCACCAATTAAATCTATTTTATGCAGATGAATTAACAGGACAATGGACACCCCACCCACTGAATCCCATTGTTACCTCTATTGTTAATGCTCGGCCGGCTGGAAGTTTTATCAAAATAGGCGGAAAAATTATTCGTCCCTCACAAAACAGCGGAATAACATATGGTGGTAAAATACTATTTAATGAAATCATCGATTTATCTGAAACAAATTATGCTGAAAAGATTATTGAAGTGTTCACACCAGAAGATTTCAAAAATAAAACTATCAAGGGCATTCATACCATTAGCCCAC
>Ga0222712_10007142_pt1 | contig 10882 bp, 9 predicted proteins | sample C33_657DmetaG_FD_165043 | JGI IMG/M metagenome (GOLD analysis project Ga0222712, IMG submission 165043) | Estuarine water microbial communities from San Francisco Bay, California, United States - C33_657D | ecosystem: Environmental > Aquatic > Marine > Unclassified | place: USA: California... | reverse complement strand
ATCACACTGATAATGCTACTGAATACAAATACATCAGTGACATTGTTGCGACACCTAAAGCCGATTTGAAATATTGGTCTATTAGTAATAACGATGACTTAGAAACCTTTGACTTTAGTTGGAGACCTAACCCACATAGTCCACCGCAGATATATCAATGGCAAGATAACGGACCTAGATATACTGTGCCTGATGCAACTGAAGTTGTATTGATGGAAAGAACTGAAGGTATAAAAACTCACATAGTTAAAAGATATACGTTAAAGACTACACTTGAAGATTTAATTAAAGAACACCCTGAAGAAGTTTTCTGGGCGCTAAACCCTGACTTAAGTTACGACAAGTTTGATTTTAGCTGGAGACCCAATGAAGAAAACTTCCGACACGTTAACGTGTTCGGTAATGAATACAGTAAGAATACACAAACGTATTACGTTAACGCTCCTCTGTATTTGTTAGGTTATACTGACGTAAACTATGTTGAAGAACAAGTAGTTAAGACTGATACAAATTTAAGTATGTTCTTTATTGACCGCAGTAATACAGAAAGCACAGCTAGATTTAATTTCTTAAAAGAAAAGTACCCTAAACTACAGAAAACTCGTTACTTGAATAGCTGGGTCGATACTATCAATCGTTGTATCAGTAAGTCTGAAACAAAACTGTTTTGGGTATTGAATAGTGAATTAGATTATAGTGAATTTGAATTTGATTTCTACCCAAGCCCTTGGCAAGAAAAAATGGTTCACGTATTTGGAACACAATGGAGTCATTGGGGTACAACCTTTATGGTTAATAAAGAGTCATTCCCTGAAGATACAAAGTATGTAAAAGTTGTTGAACATTTATCAATGCTTAACTTTGTAAAATCAAAGAGAGCAAAAGCAGTTGACATATTGTATGACGTTATTACTATCAATCACGGTAACATGACCGATGAAGATAAGAACGGTAAAACAGTAATTGATTACGAACATAGTTATCTTAAAACTTTTAAGAAAATTCTTAAGACGTTACCTGAAAAGAAAGAACATTACATTTGGATTACAAGTAGTATTTGTAACTATGAGAATTTTGATTTTAGTTACATATGCGATCCATTTGCCAAAGAACAATTGCACGTATTCCCTAGCGATAAACAGAAGTTTGGTGACACATTCTTAATCGATGTTAACAAATTACGTAGTCTTATCGATGATATGATTATGATGGAAGATTATGAAAAAATTAATTATAATCAACATCAACGTGTAAAACGATTACCTGCCCCTACTATTATTACGAAAGAAGATACCCATGTCACTAATATTCACGCTAGTTATGATTGGCCTTATGCTACGTTTATCACGGAAGACAATCAAGAAATCCAAGTAACAGACATAGAACCTATGAGTCTATGGACTCCTGATAGTAAAAATATTATTATTACAACTACAGGTGCAACACGCATTATCGTTCCAAAAGAAGCAAAAGATTATGTTGAGAATGAATTATATGATTATCCATATATCTCACGTTCTAAATCTCTTGTGCAATCTAAACCACTGGATATAGTCTTCCTAAGTAACGGTGAGACCGGAGCTGACGAGAACTACGAACATTTACTGAAAGTGACTAAAGGATTAAAGAATCGAGTAGTGCGTGTTGACGGAGTGAATGGTCGTGTAGCGGCATATCACGCGGCAGCAGAAGCAAGTGAAACTCCTTGGATGTTCACAGTATTTGCTAAGTTGAGAGTGAACGATAAGTTTGATTGGTCTTGGCAACCTGATAGATTGCAAATACCCAAACATTACATTTTTAACGCAACTAATCCTGTAAACGGTTTGATATACGGTCACCAAGCTATGATTGCGTATAATAAAAAGATTACATTATCTAATAGTGGACGTGGACTTGACTTTACACTAGATGATGAACACGAAGTAGTTGATATGAATAGCGGTATAGCTATGTATAACACTGATGAGTGGTCTACTTGGAGAACAAGTTTCCGTGAAGCATTAAAGTTAAAAGCAACAGTAGTTAATAATCCAAATGATTCTGATGCGATAGCACGACTGTCAGCTTGGGCTAGCAAAGGAGAGGGCAATTTCGGAGAATATAGTATCAATGGTGCATTAGATGCAATTGAATACTATGATAGTGTTAACGGTGATATTGACAAACTAAAATTAAGTTACGATTGGCCTTGGTTGAGAGAATTCTATAATAGGAAATATAAATGACCGAACAGCCATTTAATGATTATGATGATAAGGATCAACGAATACTTGACGCATTGTTACCATATGCACGAAAAACCAAACGTGCTAATCTAACAGAGGTTGAAATTAATTATGCAAACAGACAAACAAGTATCTGTTTCTTGATGTTGCCTGAATGGGCTGTGTCAATGGTTCCGTATAATGTAGCTAGATTGGCAGCAATTACAAAAAATGCAGGATATAAAACATATGCGTATGATTTAAATATTGCGGCATTCAAAGCCAGTAGAAACAATAAATGGAACGGTATAGATTTTGATCCGTGGAATAAAATCTATAACACACGCTGGATGATTGATGAAGAATACTACGCACACATTCATCCTCATCTGCGCATTCTTATGGATGAATATGTAGATAAGATTGTAGAATTAAATCCTACAGTAATTGGATTTACAGTATATGATTGCAATCTTAAACCTATTCAATACATGGTTAGTAGATTCAAAGAATTATTACCTGAGTCTTTGATTGCCTTAGGAGGCCCGTCTTGCCATCGTTCACATACTTGGTTTGGTTTTGAACCTGATTACATTGTTTCAGGTGAAGGTGAAGAACTAGTCCTCACTATGCTAGAAGAAGTTGAATCAGGCGTAAGACATAAGAAAACTAAAATATTACGACAAGATATTAATCAACGTATAAATTTAGATGAATTGCCTTCACCAGATTATAGTCATTTTGATTTCAATGACTATCAATTGTCTAACGGTGTTAATATGGAATTCAGTAGAGGTTGTATTGCTAAATGCACTTTTTGCGATGAAACACATTTCTGGAAATTCAGAGATCGTAGTGGTGAGAATGTGTTAAATGAAGTAACAAAATTATATGCTGAAGGGATAACTAATTTTTGGTTTTTAGACAGTTTAGTTAATGGTAACATTAAACAACTGCGTGGATTTTGCAAGGGTGTAATTGCTAGTGAAATGAAAATCAAATGGACTGGTTGGGCTAGATGTGACGGTAGAATGGATCTTGAATACTACAAAGATTTAGCCGCTAGTGGATGTGATCATTTATCATACGGGGTAGAATCAGGATCTAATAAAGTTCTTAGAGATATGGCTAAAGGTATTGTCAATACTGAGATAGAACAAAATTTTAAAGATTCGCATAGTGTAGGAATAGACAATGTATTAATGCTTATATTTGGATTCCCTACTGAAGAACCTATTGATGTGTATGATACTATGACTATGTTATGGAGAATACGATTCTACGGCATTCGTTACATATCTACTGGAATAGGTTGTTTCGTTGCTGAAGATAATATATTGGGACAGAACAAAGAAAAATATAACATTAGTCAATTAACATATGGCAACTCACACGGGATGTGGATAACTTCTGATTTTAAGAACAGTAAACTACATCGATTGATACGTGTTAAAACTATTAACATACTAATAAACAATTTGACTTCTAGGGGAATGTCAAAGAATTTGACTATTCGTCAAAACTTAAATCAAGACTATAAGTTTATTCCAAAACAAACTATGTATAAAGACATAGAGTATGAAATTTTTGATTTCAATATATGCAAACCTAATTTAAATCCATTTGCTGATTCGTTAGTAAATGAGATATGGCCTTTACTAAGAATTTTATATAAAACTCGCGGGGCATATAAAATTGACATAACGTTTGATAGTCAAAAAGATACACGTGAGTTTAGTAAATTCTTAGCTGATAACTTAGACGCTAGTATTAAATTTGAAATCGATGAAGAAGGTAATTGGAAAGCTGATTTTTCATACAAATATGTTCAGGAAGAAAACGCTTGGAAGTACGAACGATATGAACAGAAACAAACTAATGCTTTAAAACGTATTCGTATATTAACAGGACAAGAAGATGAACCTTTATGGCCTTTTGATTTGAAAACAGGAAAAGACTTAGAAAAAGAATACAACGAAACGGTAGACTTCAGTTTTGAGTATAAGTTTAACGAGACGGGCAAATGGTGATTGACTTTAACTAAATACTCTGTTATAGTATAAGTTATTGCTGTATGAAGCAAAGAGAAAAGTGTTCTGGACGGGGGTGCGAATCCCCCCAGGTCCACCATAAGGGCATAAATTTACTTTGGTATTCATTGTAAATTTACTTTGGTATTGTGTTTTTATGATGGGCCTGACCTAGATTCGACAGGGCAACAAGTAAATTAGTGGACAGCTCGGCAAAGCAGAAGCCGTTAGGGTTGGGAGTATCTCGGCCGTAGAAGCAACAAAAGTAAACGCAAACGACTCACAGTTCGCATTGGCAGCCTAAACGCAGCCTAGGGTAAGACATACCTCGTAACAGAAACTCGAAAAGGCACTCAGGTGCCTTTTTCTTTATAAATACTGGATGTATTTTATTCTAAGCTATGAGCAAACTAATTTGCCCTTTCATCATAAGATAGGAGACTTGTGGTTAGCAACGACACACGAACCTAGAAGTTATGGATATAAGTTAGGCGAGTGCGGAGGCAACTATGTAAATTTCACAGAACACGGAATTGAATTCTCATTTCATAAAGATTTTAAATTATACAAAAACGATGACATATTACTAACTAATTTTTTGATAGAAGGTGAAGAAGTTACAAGCGACATTCTTTATTTTGATTTTACAGATAAAACTATAAAGAAATATATAGTTACTAAAAACGCAGAGATATCATATAGCTCTGCTCGTAATTTAGTATATGAAATACTATCAGAAAATTTAAGAAACTGTTATTCACTAGGTGCAAATAAAATTGCGTACACTGCCGGGCTAGATAGTAGTACACTTGCATACATAGCTCAACATCAAAATCATACGTTTGAATGCTTAATTGATAATACATATGAGGGTAGATTTAAAAACTTACCATTCAATCAAATTACGTATGAAAAAAGACAACGTAGACCGGCTGATGATATTGATTACGGTGAGTACGTAAGAGATAGTTTTTATCAACACGATAAACTAATCACCGGCTTTTATGGTGACTTAACAGTTATACACAATGGTGATATGTATAATCAAGCTAAAGGGTTATACGAAACAACAATGCCATTGTATGACCCTAAAAAACCAAACGATTACATACCATTCAACAATAAAACAGATATACTCAATGCCATCTATTATACAAATACACATACATATTTTAGACACTGGTTTCCTAACTTTCAAATACTAGATCCATATCGTGATCCTAGACTATTTGAAATCATAAGTAGATTGAATCTAGTAGATTTAATTGAACAAATAGGTACTGGTAAAATTCAAAAAGATATAGTAAGTTCATTGAACAAAGAATGGCTTAACAATTTATGCGACACAAAAAATAACTATGACAAATTCTAAATCAATAATTTCATACAACGGTGGAAGTGCAGGAGATTTATTTACACTTTCAATGAACGGAGAACCTTTAAAAGAATTAACCCTTTCACGTGTAGTTCAACCTGCAACTTTAAAAATATACGAAGGCTTAGTTCAAAAAGGGTTGCCTGCAAACTTAGAAGAAGAATTAAATAAAATTACACATAACTTTGTAAACACACATTTATTAGATGAAGTAACTGATAAAGGCTTTGATGTTTATAATATAATTATAACTGATCCAGAGATACAGTTATACACTGTGTATAGACAAATGCAAATACAAAGATTACGCATAATTGTCAATACTGAGCATATTTGGTTTAACACTGTAAAAAATTATTGTTTGAATAATGAGTTTGATAAAGCCGCTGAGTATTGGTTTGAGAATGCTAAAAAGCTTTGGTTAGATAGAATGAATTATAGATTGCAATATAACAAAGCTAAAACAGTGAACTTTAACAAACTATATACATCTGACTTTGTTGATGATTTAGCTAGTCAGCACTGGACACACAATTTATCGATTCTTGCAGAAAATCACAAGAAATGGTTAGCAGAAAATAGCCAATTCTCGTTTGAAAAAACAATCAATATTATGGCATCGAAGCTAAAAACAATGAATTGGAATCAATCTGACGGTTGGATTGAGTATACGCCCTAATTTTATCGTATTTCTACTCAAGGATGTGATCCGGATCACACCTTTGGCCAGGATTAACCTTGACAATACTAGTAGAAACGCTATATACTTATTGAGTTATTTTTATATAAAAAGGAAAATTTATGACAACAACAATTACAATTAAAGACAAGCCAGTTAATGCTACATATCAAAACGTTACAGGTTTGACAGGTGGTGCAGGCGCTGATGCAGTTTTTGACGTAGTAAAAACAAACGGTGTTTACACAGCAAGTTTAGACAGTCTAGCCGCAAGTGCTGGACATGGCTATGTTGCAGGTGACACCATCACTATTCTTGGTTCTGCACTTGGTGGTGTGAACGTAACAAACAACTTGATTCTAACTGTTGCAACAGTTGGTACAGCAGGTAAGATTGCTACGTTCGGTGCTGTAGGTACAGGTCGTGTTGGTGATGGCACGGTTGATGTTGCTGTTGATGTTACTGGCACAGCCGGCGTTGACACATACACACTAAACGGTGATGAAGCAAACTTCACTATCACAAAGACTGATGATGAAATCACAGCAGTAAGCACATTGGCATCTAATGTTACATTCACATTAGCAGACCACGAGCGTGTTGTATTTGATGACACTGCAATTGCATTTGATGCTGATGGTGTTGCAGGTGATGTTTATGCATTACTAGCAGCCGCATTAGGTGAGTCAGATGTTACTGCAGAATATGAAGGCATTGGTATCTATCTTGCTGACAATGGTTGGACAACTACACAACTTGCAGAAGCATTACTTGCTACTGACACTTACAAAACTGATGCAGGTGGCGTAAGCACAGAGACTTTCATCAAGCACGTTTACAAGAATGTAACTGGAACTGATGCTACATTGTTAGATGTTACATCGTTGACGAACTGGATGACAGGTAATCATTTGTCACAAGCAGACGTATTAGTTATTGCAAGTCAATTAGAAGACTTCCAAACTGATATCGACTTGGTTGGTCTAGCAACAACTGGTATTGAATATACACCATTCATTGTGTAATCTATTGATTTAAATCAATACAAGAAAGGCTCTTACGAGCCTTTCACCATATAAATAAATGATGAGCACATTTAATTTAGTTCCCAATATATATAATCCAATTGTAGAGTGCCACGATTTAGATTTACCTATTCCCATAAATCCAAATTTCAAACGTAATGAAGGTTACGCCACTTCGGATGATAACCATAGATTAGTAAGTGACCCCTACTCAGCCACAGATGACGTAACATTATATTTTAGAAATATGTTTTGTCAAAATATAGCTCCGTTGTTTTTCCAACATCAACGATTTCAATGGAGTTGGCCTATTAGTATGCACACGTTAATTAATAAAATTGATGTTAATATAACATTATTCAAAGACGAAGTTGGTTTTAGTCAAGCTAGACACGAAGACCCTAGAGTATTCGTTGCTTCAGGAGTATTACATTTGCAAGATTGTGAACAAGGAACAACTTTCGAAAGTGGCTATGTTGCACCAACTAAAAAATTCTCAGGGTCATTCTGGGCTAACACTCAACTATCACATCATTGGGTAGAAAAAGTTACGAGTGAACGAATGGCATATCTAGTTATTGCACAATGGAAGTTTTTACCATTTGACTTTAAGTAGCAATACACTTAGCGCAAATACACATAACTTATTACTCAAATAGTATTTTTATTTGGATACTAAAGTTCATGTTAAATATTAGTCTAGCCTGAGAAATCAGGCTTATTTTTAAAGGAAAATTATATGAAGAAAATCGCAATAGCGACATTATTAGTTGCATCAACAATGGTAGCAACCGCACAAGTTAGACTTACAGGTAAAGTTAGCGAATTCGTTGACAATACTAAAACAGGTGCAGTAAGCAAGACCAGTCTAGTAGCAGATCCAACAAGTAACATTACCTTTTCAGCAACTGAAAAGATTGGTGACTTGACAGCGAGAATGGTATTAGATACAAGTTTGTCAGCTAATGATCCTATCGGTGGTGCTGACACTAAATTGGGCAATCGTCAATCTACAATTGGCTTGTCAAGTAAAGTTGGTAGCATTGACCTAGGTCGTAATCTACACAGTCATTTCTTAGCAATTACTAACAATGATGCATTCGGCACATTGTATGGTTCTATTGCAGGTGATGTTCATAATGTGCGTGGTGTTCGTGTTAGTAATGGTACATTCATTGCATTGAAGCCTATCATGGGTGTAACTGCAACTTATGACCGCACGCACAATGGTGTAGGAACTGAAGCATCTAGCTACAGTGCAAGTGCATCAATGTTTGGTGTTAATGCAACTGTTGCACAATTTACACAAGGTTCTGAAAAGAGCACAGTAATTGGTGCGAGTGCAAAACTAGGTACTGCTAAAGTATTTTACACACATAGTGATGACAAAGGTGTAGTAGCAAGCACAGGCGATCTAGTCGGTGTAAGTCAAGCATTTGGTCCATTGACTGCAAAAGCAAGTTATGGTAAAACAAATACTGACGTTAAAGCTTATGCACTAGGTGCTGATTATAATTTAAGCAAGCGTACAATGGTTGGTGTTAACTATCGTAATGTTGACGCAACAGGTACGGCAAGTGATATTAAACAAGTCGGGGTTGGTCTAACACACCGCTTCTAATCTCAAATTTGAGATAATAAAAAAGGCTCTTACGAGCCTTTTTTCAATTGTAGTCTACTGTTTTATAATTCAGTAACCATTCTTTTACTTCCGGATATAACACCGGAACACGAAATTTAAAAGACATAAAGGTAACTGACATAACTAGTCTAGTCTTAGTAGGATGAAAGTTATAAGTAGAATGTTCGTAACTAGTATTAAGCAAGACAGGTCTTCTATACGTATACTTCACTTCACGCATATTATAGTTCCAACCCTCAATATTCTCACGAATAAAAGTATGTGACATTCCATCTACTTCTTGAATCAAAAAGTTTAACGCACATTGTCTAGGTGTATCTCTATGCCAATCTAACACAGTGTTTGGGTCGAAGCGTAATATAGTTGCACTAGCCCAACCAAAGTGCGCCGCGGCATCAGCTATAAATTTAGAGAAATGAAATTTACATTGCAGGTCATAGACTGGGGTTTTGTTTGCTCTGTCTGCCGGCAGATAACCATACTGATCCTTAGTGATTTGGATCGCATCATCTATGAAGTGTTGAGGTATGTCTGGTAGGTTGTCAATGTAGCAGTAAGGATCTACCTCAAATCCTGCATTACCTCCAGCCATTGTTCCTGTTATTGTATCATCGTGCATACTGATATTTATATGTTTATATTGTATGCCAAATCAAATCTATTGACATAAATACCATACTATGTTAAAGTGACGATATGAAAATAGAACGTGCAATCGATTGGAATCAAGTTAGCATTGACTTAAGTAGTCAAATGAATGGCATTGGATACAATCCCGACTTAGTACGTATGCATAAAAACATTGATAAAATGGTAAGTGAATTAAGCAAACTAGAAGTAAACTTGCGTAGAACGGGCAAATATTCTATACTTGATGACAAAGTTGCCGATATCAATAAAGCAATCAATCACTTTGAAAAGTTATTATTGATGGCTAATTTAATGAAGTAATTTGACAACAATTCAAATTGGGTCTATAATTGTATCTCACTCAACTAAGGACCTATTATGAAGATAGCAAATTATGTATTGAAGTATACAAAATCAATCGATGGACCATTAATGATCCCTAAGAAAAAGATTGATAGCACAATGAAATGGGTAGAGTACAGTTTAGATATCGTAGATATGCAGAAAATGCTTATGAGTACACGTGATCTAAAAGACAAGTATCAGTTAATGGACCTACTAGAAATTGCAGAGCGTAAGAAAAAATGGCACTATCGTCAAGAAAATTTTGATGTGAATCGTGCTAGTGTTCTCTTGCAAGCTATGCTTAGTAGAGCTTACAAGCAAATTGCTTAAATTTGACAATAAATCAAAACGGTGATACAATACTTGTATTGAAGCTAGAAAACTGACTAGTTAATCAAATGGGCAGATGTTGTAAATAAACAACAATACAAAATTTGACAATAAATCAGTTTTCTAATATACTTCATATATCAAATTTTTAACAGGAGCATCTAATGGCATCAGTATCAGACAATCTGACAATCACATCAGTTCAGGCCCGCAAAGCTATTCTTAAAGCATTCAAAGCAAAACGTCCCATTTTCTTGTGGGGTCCTCCCGGTATCGGTAAATCTGAGGTTGTTCAGGAAGTATCTGACGAGCTTGGTGGTTTTGTAATTGACTTGCGTATGGCGCAAATGGAACCCACAGATATTCGTGGTATCCCATTCTTCAACAAAGATATCAATAAGATGGATTGGGCGGCACCAGTTGACTTGCCTAGCGAAGAACTTGCGGCACAATACCCTATCGTTGTATTGTTCTTAGATGAAATGAATTCAGCATCACCTGCAGTACAGGCAGCTGGCTATCAGTTGATTTTGAATCGCCGTGTAGGTAAGTATGTATTGCCCGATAACGTTGTTATCGTAGCGGCAGGTAATCGTGACAGCGACAAAGGTGTTACATA
>Ga0222712_10007141_pt1 | contig 10883 bp, 10 predicted proteins | sample C33_657DmetaG_FD_165043 | JGI IMG/M metagenome (GOLD analysis project Ga0222712, IMG submission 165043) | Estuarine water microbial communities from San Francisco Bay, California, United States - C33_657D | ecosystem: Environmental > Aquatic > Marine > Unclassified | place: USA: California... | reverse complement strand
CAGCGTGACGAGACCCGTCACCACGCCGCCATCTTGAACAATCGCCAATTGCCGGCGTGTGCGCAGGAGTTCGAAGAGCAAATCCTTCGCTGACCCGTCCGGTCGCGTGAAGGTGACGGGACGCACCGCGGGCACTGTCTCGCCCCGGCGGCGGAACACGTCGAACACGTGCACCATCCCGCTGATCTTGTCGGGCGAGTCGCGATACACCGGCACCCGACTGTATCCGGCTGCGGCCACCTGGCGCGCCAGTTCCCCGGCCTCGAGGTGATCGGGGAGCACGAACATGTCCTGCCGCGGGGTCATGACATCGCGCACGGTCTTGTCGCCGAACTGGACCACGCCCGTGATGATTGCCATCTCCTCGGTTGCGCCGATGTCCTCGAACGTGCCGTCGCGCAGCAATTCCTCGAGCCCGTCACGCATGTCGTCACCACCGCTCCCCGCCGGCTTCGCCACCAGGCCGCGAACGATCCCCGCCAACGCATGGAACGGCGCCAGCACGAGGTCGGTGACGCGCAACAGTGGCACGAGGACTGGCACGAGCTGCGGTGCCCAGCGCCGGCCGACGGCGCGCGGCAGCAGCTGGCCGAACACCAGCAGGAGCACGAGAAAGACCGCGACGTCGCGCATGAACGTCCATGCCCGGAGTCCGTCGTTCATGGCGATGACGGAGCCCGTGCCGAACACGAGCAACATGGCCGCCGTGGCGGCGGTGTGCACCAGACGAGACGGACGTTCGAGATACCGCGCCATCGCGCCCATTCCGCCGACACGGTGCTCGATCCAGTGCCGCAACCACAACCGGCTCACCGCGCGCACGGCCGTGGCCGCGAGCGTGAGCAGCGCGATGGCGGTCACTGCGACAAACATGATCAGTCCCGTCATTCGCCACGCTCCCCATCGTCGTCGACATCCGCGGCGTCGGCCGGGACACGCTCGAGATAGACGCGCTCGATCTTGCGACGGACCACGCGTTCCACGATGACCTTGAAGGGACCGACCCTGAGCGACTCGCCCGCCCTCGGCACCCGTCCGAGCAACTCAAGTACAAGTCCCCCCACGGTCGACACGTCGTCGCGGGTGAAATCGTACGCGAGGGCGGCAGAGAGATCGTCCAGCGTCAGGCGGCCGGTCACCCAGAAGCATACGTCATCCTCGCTCTCGACCAGACGCTCCTCGTCGTCGTACTCGTCGCGGATCTCGCCGACGAGCTCCTCGAGAATGTCCTCGATGGTCACGAGCCCGGCGGTGCCGCCGTACTCGTCGGCCACGATCGCAATGTGGCGCCGGCTCTGCCGGAACTCCTTCAGCAGGTCGGCGATCCGCTTCGACGCCGGGATGAACACCGGCGGCCGCATGAGCATCGCCCACCCACCCTCCGGCTCCTCGTCCGCGAGGACCGCCGGCAACAGATCCTTCACGTACAAAATGCCGACGATTTCGTCGATCGTCTCTTCGTACACGGGCACGCGTGAATGCTGCAGACTGCGCACCCGATCGACCATCTCCGACCACGGCGTTTCGCGTTCGATGCCGAGCATGTCAACGCGCGGCACCATCACCTCTTCCGCCGTGGTCTCGCCGAACTCGAAGACGCCAAGCAGTAGTTCGCGTTCGTCGCCGGTCACGTCGGATTCGCTCGTGACTACGTCGCGGAACTGTTGCGCCGCCTCTTCCCGGCGCTCCAGGGTGGCATCCGATTCGGATACCACTTCGGCGAAGAGTCCGTCTACCCAGTCACCGAGTTTGATCACTGGCCAGAGCGCCTTCTTCACGATCTCCATGAACCACCGGAGCTGCACGGCGGCGTCGTCACCGAGCGCGTCGCCAAGCACCCGGGCGGTGCTCTCGGCTACCAGCACGGTTGCGAGTCCGAGGAGCAGCAGAATGCCGAGGAGGGACGCCGTGACGCGACCGGTGAGATCGAGGGCCATCGCAAGGCCGCTGCCGGCCACGAGATGTCCGACCACCCGGGCGAAGGCGAGTGCCCGGTGCGACTGTTCGTGCGCCGGCATCGCGCGCGGGACACTGGGCGATGGCGCACCGAAGCTGCCGCGATCGCTGTTGATGGGGAGCGCGCTTTCCGACAACAGCGCACCGTCGGCAACCGCCGCCAGCGCCGCGACGGCCGCGCCCGCAGCCGCCAAGCCCCATGCCGCTGCGCTCATGCGCGGCGGGACGGCGTGATCCAGAAGCGCCGCAACAGCTGCTCCTGGCGTCGCCACATCGGCGACGTCGTGCGTGCATCATCATCCGGATGCTCCCAGCCACAGGCGTGGAGGGTCCCATGCACCACGAGGCGCGCGATCTCCTCACGCACGCCGACCCGATGCGCCTGCGCCTGCGCGCGCGCGACTTCGGGACAAATGTAGATGTCGCCGATCACCGTACCGGCGGGATCGGTGCCGAGCGCGAAGGTGATCACGTCGGTCGGTCCGGTGTGCCCGAGATGGCGCGCGTTGAGCAACGCACTCGTCCGGGCGGACACGAACGTGACAGACAACATGGCGCGCGGCACTTTGAGGGCGCGCAGAACCTGCCGGGAGAGCTCGGCGAGCTTGTCGGTGGCCACCGGAATCCGGGTGCCATCGCATTCCACGGCGACGGCGCGCGGTTCCGGTTTGGGCAATCGCGCTTTGGTCATCCTCCACCCGCCGCGTCCTCGTTGTACGCCCGGATGATGTCGCGCACGAGACGATGACGGACCACGTCGGCCTCGTTGAAATAGTGGAACGAAATACCTTCGATGCCGTGGAGAATTCGTTCGATCTGCATCAGTCCCGAGTCCTCACGGCGCGGGAGGTCCACCTGCGTCTTGTCGCCGGTGATGACGATCTTCGAGTTCACGCCGAGTCGCGTGAGGAACATCTTCATTTGCGCCCCGGTTGCATTCTGGGCTTCGTCCAGAATGACGAAGGCATCGCCTAGGGTGCGCCCCCGCATGAACGCGAGCGGTGCGACCTCGATGGTGCGCGACTCGATGAGCTTCTGGATCCGTTCGAAGGGAATGAGATCGTCGAGCGAATCGTACAGCGGGCGGAGATACGGATCGACCTTGGCCTGCATGTCGCCGGGCAGAAAACCGAGGCTCTCGCCGGCCTCCACGGCCGGTCGCGCGAGGACGATGCGCCGCACGCGCTTGCGCATCAGTGCGTCCACGGCGGCGGCGACCGCGAGATACGTCTTGCCCGTACCGGCTGGGCCGATGCCGACCACGATGTCGTTCTCGGCGATTTTCTTGAGGTACTCCGCCTGCCCCGGCGTCTTCGGTTGAACACCGCGACGCGCTCCAGGCAGCACGAGGCTCCCGCTGGTGGCGCCCGGCGTGTCCGCGGGTCGCTCGGTGAGCGACAACCGGAGCACGTCGTCGGCCGACACCGACTTCCCGTCGCGCACGAGCGCGACGAGCGCCGCCGCCACCGATTCGGCGCGACCGATCGCGTCGACGTCTCCGGTCATCGACAGGTGATCGCCACGGAGCGCCACGCGAGCCCCGGTCGCGCGCTCGAGTTCCTTGAGATTGCCATCGTTCACGCCGGCCAACATCTGCAGGTCGGCGCCTTCGACTGAGACGCGCGCGGTGACGACGTCGTTCCGCTCGCTTCGCGGATCACTCACGAGCGGGCCTCGCGGGCCGCCGCGCGCACGGCGATGTGCAGCTCCTGAAGGTCGTCGGCCGGGACCTCCACCGGTGCCCCCTCGTACAGCGAGCGCGCTGCGGTGGTCTTGGGGAACGCAATGACGTCCCGCAACGACGGGGCACCGGAGAGCAGCATGGCGATGCGATCGAAGCCGAAGGCGATGCCGCCGTGCGGCGGGGCCCCGGCGCGCAGCCCCTCGAGCAGGAAGCCGAACCGGCGCTCCTGCTCCTCGGCATCGCCGATACCGAGCAGCGCGAACATGCGCGACTGGGTAGCCGGGTCGCTGGTGCGGATGCTGCCGCCGCCAAGTTCGGTGCCGTTAAGCACGACGTCGTAGGCGAGCGCGCGCCACCGGGCGGGTTCGTCCGGGAACGCAGCCATGTCATCGGGGTTCGGCGCCGTGAACGGATGATGTACCGCGGCGAGCGCGCCGGTTACGGGATCCTGCTCGAACATGGGGAAATCGAGCACCCATAGGAAACGCCGCGCCTGCTCGTCGACAAGATCGAGCCGGCGCGCGCATTCCTGGCGCACGCGGTCGAGCGCCGGGCTGCTGATGCGGTCGGCGGCCGCGACGAACAGTGCCAGATCACCGTCCTCAAGCGCGAACTGTGCCCTGGCCTCGTCGGTGAGGAACTTCGCGAGCGGCCCGTCGTACTCGCCGTCCGCCTTGCGCAGGCGCAGCAGACCACCTGCTCCCGCTCCCTTGGCCAACGCTTCCAGTTCGTCCACCTGTTTACGGCTCCAGGCGGCGCCGCCCGGCACGACGAGGCCGCGCACGCGGGCGCCGTTCGCCATGGCAGTGGTGGTCACCGCGAAGTCGAGCCCCGCGAACACCGCGCTGTAATCGCGCAGGCGCAGGTCGTAACGCAGGTCGGGGCGGTCGCAGCCGTAGCCCTCCATCGCATCGGCGTACGTCATGCGCTCGAAGTGGGCCGGCACGTCGTGGTGCCCGGCTTCGCGCCAGAGCGACCCGATGAGCCCCTCGGCCAGCGTCATAATGTCCTGGCGGCCAATGAACGATGCTTCGATATCGATTTGCGTGAACTCGGGCTGACGGTCGGCGCGCAGATCCTCATCACGGAAACAGCGGGCGATCTGGAAGTACCGGTCGAATCCGCAGCACATGAACAGCTGCTTGTAGATCTGCGGCGACTGCGGGAGGGCGTAGAACTCCCCCGGATGCACGCGGCTCGGGACGAGATAGTCGCGCGCGCCTTCCGGTGTGGGCTTCGTGAGGATCGGCGTCTCGAGCTCGAGATAGCCGCCGTCACTGAGAAAGCGTCGGGTGACCTGCAACAGCCGATGACGCAGGACGAGATTCTCCTGCAGCTCCGGTCGGCGCAGGTCGAGGTAGCGATGACGGAGCCGCAACTCCTCGGCGGGCATCTTGTCGCCACGGCCTCGGGCCACGGGCAGCGCCGGCGTGACGGCCGGACCGACCACCGTGAGCGAACGCACGCGAACCTCGACCTCGCCTGTCCCCATGTCCGGATTGACACGATCGGCCTCACGGGCCACCACTTCGCCTTCACACAGTACCACTGACTCCACACCGACGGCGGCAGCGAGCGTCTGCACCGCCGCGGGACTCCAGGCAGGGCCGAAGGCGAGCTGCACCAGCCCCGTACGGTCGCGCAAGTCGATGAAAACGAGCCCACCGAGGTCGCGGCTGCGATGCACCCACCCTCCGAGGTGGACGGTGCGACCGACGTCGGCGCGACGCAGCAGGCCGCAGGGGTCGGAACGCATGGAGGTGGAGAGCACGGACGACGGAGGCGAGGACGACATCAGAAACAGAACTCCGAGGACGGGAGCAGAGGTGGCGTCGGGGCTCCTGATGCTGACCATGCCCGATCGATCGACGCAAACGTTGAAAGGTAAATACGTTAGCTGGCGCAGGGTAGGATTTTCCTGGTCCGTTTCGCTTGACCGCGCCTTCCGGCGCCGTTTAGTCTCCCGTATGCGCCGCATGCTTATCTGCGGGCTTGCCGCGTTCGGCTGGGCCACCACTGGACTCCGCGCGCAGCCGGTGCCCGCGCGCGACCTTTGGGTGTTCCCGCTCGGGGCCATCTTCGAACCGCCGGCGCTTGCGTCCGAGCCGGGCGCAGGGCTGTGGAATCCCGCGACCAGTGCGCTGTCCACAGGCGATCGCTTCCGCTTCGGCGTGGCGTCGCTCACCACCGGTACCGCACAGGGCGTCGACGGGCAGCTGCTGTCGGCGGCGTGGCGTCGTTCGACCGGAACGACGGTCGCCCTGTCGGTGGCGCGCAGCGCCGTCGGGGGTCTCGTCCGGACGGATTCCGATCCCCAGTCCCTTGGCAACATTCCCTACCACAGCTCGCTTGTGAGCCTGAGCGCCGCTCGCTCGCTCCTCCCCAAGCTCACGGCAGGCCTCGCCGTTCGCTGGCGCAACGGGCGCGCGGATCAGCTCACGCGTGATGCGGTGGCCGCCGACCTTGGCATCCTGTTGCACGACCTCCCATGGCGGGATTCGCGGGTGGCGCTGTCGAGCTTTCTCTGGCGGCCCGGGCGCGAAGTGGAGGACCGTCCAGCGGTGCTGGCGGCTGCCGATTTTCGACTGGCGGGCACCTCCCGATCGCGCGAGGCGCGACTCGGGTACACGGAGAGTGCGGTGAATCGTGGTGCTCGGGAGCGCGGGCCGTATGCTTCCGCCCGTTGGGACCGCGTGGAGGGGCGCGCTGCCTTGGTGCGCGCGACCGCGGGCGCTGGGGCGGCCACACGGTTCCGCAGCGGGTTGGCGTTGTACTATGCGCGATATGCCATCGGCGTAGCACGCGAGGAGGGCATCTCCGGTCTCGGGCCCGTGTATCAGTTCACGCTCAGTTCCGTCATCAAGTGACCAGTACCGACACCGCCGTTCGTCCCGACTTGCTTGACTTCGACCCCGATGCCGCCATCGCGACCCTGCGTGAGTGGATGGAGGCGCGTGGCGAGCCGGCCTATCGCGCGACGCAAGTCTTCGGCCGTCTCTGGCAGCGGCCGGTGTCGACCTTCGAGGAAATGAGCGAGCTGCCGAAGGCGCTTCGCGAAGCGTTGGCCGAATCCTTCCGCATTTCCTCGCTCGAAACGGCCACCCGACAGCGTTCGACCGACGGTACGGAGAAGTTCCTCTTCCGGCTCGATGACGGGCAATTCATCGAAACGGTCGCCATTCCCGATGGCGACCGCATGACCTTTTGCATTTCGTCACAGGCGGGGTGTGCGCTCAAGTGTGCCTTCTGCGCGACCGGAGTCATGGGATTTCAGCGCAATCTGCGGCCGTCGGAAATCGCGGGTCAGGTGCGCGCGCTCCGCATGCTCACGCCGCCCATCATTCCCACGAACATCGTGTTCATGGGCATGGGTGAGCCGTTGATGAACTGGAAGGGGGTGAATCCGACCCTCACCCTGCTCAACGACCCGCGGGGGCTGGGGATCGGTGCAAGGCACATCACCATTTCGACGGTCGGGATTCTTCCCGGTATCGTCGCGCTGAGCGAGCGGCCGGAGCAGTTCCGGCTGGCCATCTCGATCCATGCGCCAACGGACGCGCTACGCAAGACGCTGATGCCGGTGAATACGAAGTATCCACTGGCTGAGGTGGTCGCGGCGGCGAAGCACTTCGATCGCCGCGTGACCTTCGAATACGTGATGCTCGGTGGTGTGAACGATCAGCCGGAACATTCCGCCCAACTCGCCCAACTCGCCCGCGAGTGCCGTGCATTCGTGAACCTCATTCCGCTGCATCCCGGAGGCGGGATGGGGTTCACACCGACCCCCGCGCCGGTCATCACGGCCTTCGCCAAATCGCTGCGCGGACGGGGCGTGGAAACCGCGGTCCGACGAAGCCGCGGCCTCGACATCGCGGCCGCCTGCGGACAGCTACGGACGGAGCGTCTCGGCCGGCGGACGCCAATCGCGTCCCACGAAGACGGTGAGGTCCACGTAGCGTGACGTGTCTGCGTCGGTGCTGATGGTGCCGACGCCGAGCGCCTTCTGAAGGCGTAACGCCCATGCCGGGTGAGCCGTGTGCACGGCGATACGGGTGTCGGCGTTGGTATCCGTCGTGCCGGTGGTGAAGTCCACCACGTCGAAGCCGTAGTCGCGAAGGTGCTGTGTGGCGCGGCGTGCCAGCCCCGACGTTCCACTGGTGTTGACGACCCGCACGCGAATGCGCACGCCACGTGGAGCCCGCGCGGTTGTGTCGTCAAGCGCCGCTGCCACAGGTATCGGTGTGGCCCTGGTCTCACGCGCTGTACGCTCGTCCGCCTGCCACCACGCGAAGAGTGCACCGGCCATCACGAGCACGATCAGGGCGAGCGCCACCCACGCCCGCGAGGATTTGTGCGGACGATCGGGCGGAGGGAGTGGCGGGATGCCGACCGTCACGAGACCATCACCGGGACCGTGGATGACATGTCAGCGCACCGCATTCCAGAGGGCCACCGTCTCCGGCGCAAGGCTCTTCCCTTCGCGGATCGTCCACTCGAGACGCAGGCGCACGACCTGCCGGAACACCGCATCGAACGCGTAGGGCACCTGATCGGCGAGGAAGGCGCGATCCGCCTGCATGAACGGACGGCCGGGTTCGAGAAAATCGGCCATGTACAGCGCGCGCCCGGTGCGATTCCACGAGGACGATCCCACGGTGTGCCAGCGGATCGCCTCCAATACCTCGGCACGTTGCTCACCCGCCTCTTCGAGGCGCGAGGCAGCGGCTTGACCATGCAACATGCCGAACGGACGATCCGCGTCGCCCGTAAGTGCACGCAGCGTCGGCTCATCGGCATCACGCAGCGCATCGTGCCACCAGCCGGCATCAGCCCACGCATTTCGCTCACGCGCATCGAGCGCCATCGCCGCCCCCCACTGCTCCAGCAGCGCCACGACGCGTTCGATGTGCGCCCGTCGCTTCTCGCCGACGATGGCCCACGACGGGAGCTCGCTCACGCCAGACCTTCTCAGCGCGCGTCGAGGGCCGCCCGCATCGCGGCGACGAGCGCTATGGCCTCGTCGATGCTGCGACCCGCGGCGCGTACGATGGCACTGCCCACCACCACCCCATCGCCGAGATCGGCCGCCATGCGCGCCTGCTCGGGCGTGGAGATGCCGAACCCGATGCAGAGCGGGAGATCGGTGGCCAAGCGCAGGCGCGCCACGGTTTCGGGCAGATCGTCGGAGAGCGATGCACGCTCGCCGGTAACGCCGAGCCGGCTGATGAGGTAGACGAATCCGCCACCGTGACGACCGATTTCCGTCATGCGTGGCAACGGCGTTGTTGGCGCGACGAGGCGAACGAAATCGAGACCGCTGGCCCCGAACCAGGCCTCGCGCACCGGATCGGCGCCGACGGGAAGGTCGGTCACGAGCACGCCATCCACTCCGGCCTCGCGCGTACGCCGGAGCGCATCGTCGCCACCCGCGATGATGGGATTGAGATAGCTGAACAGCACCACCGGGACATCCAGCGCCGCGTCGCGCACGATGTCGAGGGTGCGCGAGAACGTGATGCCGTGATCGAGGGCCACCTGCGAGCTCTGCTGAATCACCGGCCCATCGGCCATGGGATCGGAGAACGGTACGCCCACCTCGATCACGTCCGCGCCCGCATTGGCGAGGCCACGGAGCAGCGCCACACTCGCCGCCGGATCCGGATGTCCGGCCGTGGCGTAGCAGACGAGGGCCTTGCGTCCGTCGCTGCGCAGTGTCGCGAAGCGGGCGGAAAGTCGGGATGTGTTGGAAAAAGTCACGTCAGACGAAGTAATCACCGATGTTGATGCCAGAGCGATGTGGATCTTCGGTACGAATAATGGTGCGTGCATCCTGACCGGTATGCGGACGTACCGTAAGGTCTACCGGCGTCGGATCGTCGACCGGATTGCCCCGGTCGCCCATGAACATGCGCCCGATTGGCCACGCCAGCGGCGACCTCTCAGCCTCGTTGCCCGCTACGGTCAGACCTCCGGCAACGTGTGTTGGCTGATGGTGCCCACATCTTTGTCACCACGGCCGCTGACGCACAGCAGTACCGGATCCTGCTCGGACCAGCGGCCCGCCTCCCGTTCGATCCACACGACGGCGTGCGCCGTCTCGAGCGCTGGAATGATCCCCTCCAGACGACTGAGCAAGGCCACACCACGCAGCGCTTCGGTGTCGGTGACGGCGACGTATTCCGCACGACCGCTATCGTGCAGCCACGCGTGCTCGGGCCCCACGCCAGGGTAGTCGAGGCCGGCCGAAATCGAGTGTGCCGGATGGACCTGTCCTGCCGCGTCCTGGAGGAGATACGACAGGGAACCGTGAAGTACCCCCGGGGTGCCCCGGGTGATCGAGGCGCTGTGCCGGTCGGTGTCGATCCCCTCGCCGGCAGCCTCTACCCCAACGAGTTCCACGTCGGCATCGCCGACGAATCCGGCGAAGATACCCATGGCGTTCGAGCCACCACCGACGCACGCGACGACCGTCTTCGGCAGCCGCCCCGTCTTCTCGAGCATCTGCGCCCGGGCCTCGCGGCCGATGACCGACTGGAACTCACGTACCATCCGTGGATATGGGGCCGGACCGACGACGGAGCCGATGATGTAGTGGCTGTCGTTGACGTTCGTCACCCAGTCGCGGATGGCTTCGGTGGTCGCATCCTTGAGCGTCCGCGTTCCCGACGTGACGGGAATGACGGTCGCGCCCATGAGTCGCATGCGGAACACATTGAGCGCCTGGCGCTGCATGTCCTCTTCGCCCATGTACACCACGCACTCGAGCCCGAACCGGGCGCAGATGGTGGCCGTCGCCACTCCGTGCTGGCCCGCACCCGTTTCCGCGATGATGCGCTGCTTGCCCATCCGCCGCGCGAGCAGCGCCTGCCCGACGGTGTTGTTGATCTTGTGGGCGCCCGTGTGGCTGAGGTCTTCGCGCTTCATCCACACCGGCGCGCCGATGCGGGCGCTCATTCGCGGGGCGAACGTGAGCTGCGTGGGACGACCGACGTATTCCCGCAGCAACCCATCGAGTTCCGCCTGAAAGGCGGCATCGCCGCGCGCCGATTCGAACGCGGCCTCCAGGGCATCGAGCGCGGGAATGAGCGTCTCTGGCACATACCGCCCCCCGAACGGACCGAAACGGTCCGATACGGCGACCTCCGCACCCCCGACCATCGTCATCGCGACTTCTCCGCGGCGTCCCGCGCCGCCTGCACGAACAGTTGGACCTGCGCCGGATCCTTCACACCGGGCGCGCTTT
>Ga0222712_10007139_pt1 | contig 10885 bp, 8 predicted proteins | sample C33_657DmetaG_FD_165043 | JGI IMG/M metagenome (GOLD analysis project Ga0222712, IMG submission 165043) | Estuarine water microbial communities from San Francisco Bay, California, United States - C33_657D | ecosystem: Environmental > Aquatic > Marine > Unclassified | place: USA: California... | reverse complement strand
GGTAGCATTTTCTGTACAGCATACACAATTGATCGGTCAAGGTAAACCCACGTTCAGCAACAAAGGTTCTTATATTGAACTCAGCTTCTCTAGTCATATGAGTTTATCTGGAGATTTAAGTCATTTTGTCAGTGGTTATTTACCTGTATTTGGTGCGACTTTTAGAGCTGGTAGAGGGTTCAGTTATAAAGGAAAGCGTTATGATGGAGCACGTGTTGCAATATATCCGTACAAGTTGATGGCGACTCGTGGCAACTTAATAACAGAAACCATTAAATAACCTTACAAACCGTAGGGTTATTACTTTACTTTAATGCAAAAATCAGGTATAATAGTTATATGAAGACGTTGAAGACTATCATTGCAGAAGAGAAGAACGTGCACATGGAGCACATCGAAGATCTCGTGTTCAATGAAGGTTCAGCTGGCGTCACCAAAGCAATCAAATTCCTCAAAGACCTGCGTGATATGTTGGCAGGTACATCTACTAAAAAAGTAACAGCAACTGTAAAGTGGGATGGTGCTCCTGCTGTGTTTGCTGGTATTGACCCACGCGATAAAAAGTTCTTTGTCGCTAAGAAGGGTGTCTTCAATAAGAATCCTAAAGTATATAAAACAGCAGCAGAGATTGATGCTGATACCGATGGCGATCTGGCAGTAAAACTCAAGATTGCTTTGACTGAGTTTAAGAAACTTGGTATTAAGTCTGGCGTATATCAAGGTGACTTGATGTTCACATCAGCAGATATTAAAACACAAGCAATCAATGGTGAGAAGTATCTTACATTCCATCCAAACACTATCGTTTACGCAGTTCCATTGGCTAGTGAACTGGCAAAGAAAATTAAAACTGCAAAGATCGGTGTCGTGTGGCATACGACATACACTGGTTCTTCATTTGAGTCAATGACTGCATCTTTTGGTAAAGGTATCGTAACTAAGATGACACATGTTCCATCTGTTTGGATGGACGATGCTAACTACAAAGATTACTCTGGCGTTGCTAACTTCAGCGCAGCAGAAACAAAACAGATTGATTCTATAATCTCTAATCTTGAAACCAAATTCTCAAAGATTAATGACGCAACATTAAATGCGATTAGTCAAGATGAAGACTTACTTGTTCTGGTTAAAACATATAACAATACTAAGATTCGTTCTGGTGAAAAAGTAGAAAACGTAAGTGCGCATGTCGAAGGATTGTTCCACTACATCTATGATAAATATCAGAAAGAGATAGATTCTAAGAAAACAGAAAAGGGCAAATCAGCCCAGGAAGAGAAACGTAAGAAAATTTTAGCATTCTTCGCCAACCATCCAAAAGCACAGATCGAGAAGTTATTCGATCTGGCGAATGCTATCGCAGATGCAAAACTTCCAATTATTAATAAGATGAATCAAGCAGGACACATAGCCACCTTCGTTAAAACTCCAAGTGGATTTAAGATCACAGGGGTAGAAGGATTCGTCGCAATCGATCACCTGAAAGGTGGAGCTGTAAAGATAGTTGACCGAATGGAGTTTAGCCGCAACAACTTTAGCGCGGACATTATCAAAGGATGGCAGCGATGAGCGGAGACTTGAACGAACTGTTTAAATTGGTTTCTGACGCGAAGAAGAATAGCCCTGCCGCCAAACAAACTAAAGAGATAAAAGAAAACATCCAAGGTGGACTTGGTGATTTGTTTTCGGAAATGGCTAAACTGAAAGCCAACGATCCTGTTGCGCAGAAAAATAAAAAGATCGAAGAGAAAGTTCGGGAATCAGTTGAGACTGATCTTGACTCTTTGTTCTCTGAACTTGCTTCGTTAAAGAAACAAAAAGAAGAAATAATACAAGAGCAGGTAAAAGAGGAACACAAAGTTCTAACAGAAGTAGTTCCTCTTCCAACTCCAATCGGGGAAGTTCCTCCATCTCAGCAAATTACTCCAACATTACCATTAGCAGATTTAGATAAGTGGTTAGCGTCTCCAAAGATAACAGTTGATAATACATCAGAAAATGATCTGTCGTTAATCAATAAGAAGATCAAGTTCTTAGAGCAGTGGATTGGTAAAATTCAAAATGCTGGACCAGGAAGTGGAGCAGCAGATGTTATTACTCTTGATCATCAAACAACATTAGTAACAACTTCAACATATACAGTTGGAAGAAGAGATTACTATGTTGGTATTAACTACGCAGGAATAGTTAACATAACTATGCCAGCAACTGCAAAAAATGGTAGATATGTTATTATTAAAGATGAATCGGGTCGTTGTTCAAAATTTCCAATTATCGTTCATGGAAATGTTGACAATGATCCAGATGGATTTATTTTAAGAATTGACAATGGTGGTATTCAAATGATCTATAGAGATGGGTGGAGAATAGTATGACGTATTTATTTCAAGAAGAACAAAACATCGATGCGTTTGGTCGCGGTCGTGTCAGTATGCCACATACGCTTGGAGATTACAAGCATTTATATGATCTGGATCCAAACTTTATTGATTATGTTGTTAATGGTGGAACTGTTGCATTCCAACAAAATCAAGCATGCGCTAGATTAACAACATCATCTAATTCATCGAGCAGAGTTGTTCACCAAACAAAATTCTATCACCACTATATGCCTGGAAAGAGTCAGGTCATTCTTTCCAGTTTCAACTTTTATGCGGCAACTGCTAATGTAACAAAGCGCACAGGTTACTATGATGATGACAATGGTATCTTTTTAGAACAAGCAGGAGACGGGACATTAACTTGGGTTATTAGAAGTTATGTCACAGGAGCGCCACAAGAAAGAAGATTTACACAAAGTCAATGGAATCAGGATAAGTGTGACGGAACAGGACCAAGTGGTTTTAATATTGATATAACGAAAACACAATTAATATGGATTGATTTTCAATGGTTAGGTGTTGGTCGAGTTCGCTGCGGTTTTGTTCACGATGGCGAGTATGTTTTTGCTCATGAGTTTAACAATAGCAATAATCTTGCTACTGTATACATAAGCAGTCCAAATTTACCAGTTCGTTGTGAGATTGTAAATGTCGGCACAACAACAGGTGCTTACTTTGATCAGATCTGTTCAACCGTAATGTCAGAAGGTGGATATGTGGAAGCTGGACAAGATTGGGCAGTTTCAAATACACCAAGACTTCTAACATCAGGACAGACTTTGCCAATTATGGCAATACGTCTAAAGAATACTTTTAGAACTTACAGAAATAGAATGATTGTTCGCATGGGCAATTTGAATATGTTTAGCGATGGCGAAAATATTAAATGGCGTTTGATAAAATTACCAGATTCCAGCCAATTGACAGAAACAACATGGATATCTGTAGATGATGATAGTGGGGTTGAGTATAATGTAGACTGCACTGCATTTACAGATGGTGATGAGATTGATAATGGCTGGGTTGGTGCCTCTACGCAGGGTAGTCAAAAAGCAGGAGGATCTCCTGGTTCCAATCTGCCATCTTCTGCCAAGAAAAACTATATTGTACAAAACTATGATTCTACAAACTCAGAGATTTATGTTGTTGTAGCATCAAATCTGGGTGCTCAAAGTACCAATGTTGGAGTTGGTATGCAGTGGAGAGAGATTTACTAACGACTAAATAATAGATTAGTTCAATTTATAGATGGGTCAAATGAAAAGATACAGCCAGTTCCTAAAAGAACTTCCCTCAAAAACCGTAGTTTTAGCATTCGGTCGGTTCAATCCACCGACAATCGGTCACGAACTGCTCATCAAGGCAGTTAAAAAGGTTGCAAAAACCCATAATGCAGACCATTCAATCTACGCCTCCAAGACTACCGACACCAAAAAGAACCCACTAACGGTAGACAAGAAGGTCAAATACCTGAAGTTGATGTTCCCAGGAACCAACTTCGTAGCTGCTAATGATCAAGAAAGAACTTTCTTAGAGGCAGCTAAACATCTAAACAAGAAGTATAAGAATCTCATAATGGTCGCAGGAAGCGATCGAGTACAGGAATTTACTCGCCTGTTAAATACCTACAATGGAAAAGAATTCAAATACGATACAGTCGAAGTAGTTTCGGCTGGAGAGCGCGACCCAGACGCAGACGATGCTTCTGGTATGTCAGCCAGCAAAATGAGAGCGTTGGCTTCTAAGGGTGACTACGCAGAATTTAAGAAGGGTCTTCCTTCCTCCATACGCGACATCGATGGTCGTCGTTTAATGAATGACGTTCGCCAGGGTATGGGACTTGATATGGTCAAGGAAGATATTATCCTGGTTAAAGATACCCTACGTGAGCAGTATTTCCTTGGAGATATTTTCAACATAGGTGATATTGTAGAGTCCAGCGGAGTTAAGTATGAGATCGTCAAACGTGGATCTAATCACCTGCTGCTCAAAGAAGAGTCTGGCAAACTTGTGTCTAAGTGGATACAAGACGTAAGCGTGGTTGAAGATGTACAACCTGGATATGCACCTAAAGAAATTTCTTTCGATGGATATACCACGAAAAACTTCCATCATCATGAAGATGCGGTAAAGGCATTTCAGGATACTATCTCTAGGTTCGGTAGCACTCACAAAGAGATCGTAAAGACAGCATTGACTGCAACTGATAAATATATGCAGTTAAACGATATGCATATAACCAGTGGAGAAGCTCCAACTGGTGACGAGATAAAACAGTGGATTGAGTCACACGGTGTTGCCAAACAAGCACTAGATAATATCGGAGAATTTTTACACCACGAAGATTACTGGCATCAGCATCGCCATGAGTTAGAAACAATGCTGAACCAATATAAAGATAAAGGTGCAGAATCTGTGGCAGAGGAAACTATGAAGACAGAACCAAAAAGTTATAAAGATTTTGTAAGCGATCTTAGAACAGACATAGAAGATCCATTTACAAACACACCAATTCAAGATCAACCAGAAACTGGTTTAGTTGGTCACTCTCTTCACAGTGAGCCACTTGACACTTACATGAGGTTCAGAAAAGTTAAGTATCATCTTGGCGAAGCAATGCACCCAGCATTTGGCACTCCAAATTTCGATAGAGCTCAAAAGAAAGGTCCAGAAGCAAACCCATTTAGAAAACAAAAAACTGCTGCAGATATTGAGAAAATTAAGAAGGCTAAAGAAGCAGATGCTAAAATAACTGCTAAAGCAAAAGGTGGGATATACAAAAAGCAAACTGGTGCTCAGAGAAAGCAAACAGTTAAAGGATATATGGATTTACTAAAGCAGATCGGTGAATCTAGTAGTAAACTTAGCAGTCAAAGAGAAACATCAACTCCAGTTTATGATGCGCATATCAAAGGCAACTCTGATTACTCATCTATTGTTAAGAAACATGGCTCCAATAAAACGAGAGAAATTATTCACGGTCTTTCAAAAGAAAGAGATTCTCTGCGTAAACATTCTGGCGAGTGGGCAGGTCCTGCTCATGTAAGAAATCATGACTTTGCTATTCGTGGACTGAAAAAAGCAATTGGCGAAGAAGTTGAAGATATTGATATTGATAATATTCTTCAAACATTAGAAGAAGCAATCTCAACAATCGATAAAGGTGAATACGATTACGAAGGTGCAATGGCAAGAACGCAACTTCAAACAGTAGTGAGAAATTCTCAAGAACTTATTAGCATGTTGTCGATGGATGATAATATGCCTGAGTGGGTTCAGTCTAAAATTACTTTAGCACAGGATTATATCTCAAGTGTAAGAGATTATCTAAAGTCGAGAGAAGAGTTGGGCGAAGAAGTAGAACTTGACGAATCGCATGTAGAGTTTCGTATTGATCACAGAGAAAAATCAACTGGTGATCACAAATCTACGTTTGCTAGTCATGATGCTAAAGTTTCAGACAGCAGTGACAAAGCAACTTACGTAAAAGTTCCAAAAGAAAAAGCAGATTCTTTTAAAACAACTATGAAGACGAAACATGGTGTTCGTGTTGAGATAGCTGAAGAAGCATCGCCAATGGTTAAACCACCAAGCAACAGATTTGATGATAAGAAATCTGCATTCGCTCATGCCAAAGAGCATGGTGGTAAAGTATATAAGCGTGAATATGTTAATCCAAGAACAGGTACAAAGCAAACGCATTTTGTAGTTAAAGAAGGCTACGACGAGATTCAGTCAGCTGATTACAAAACAGATGCTAAAGGTAAAAAGTACGCAGCTCGTCACATCGTGTTTAAGAACGGCGAAGAAGAAAGTGACGAAGAAAAAGCAAAACATCAGCGCGAGCAAATCGAACTTGAGGAAAAGAAAAAAATTAAAGAAACTCCAGTCAAAGATGACTCTGCGCAGTTAGGTGACGAAGAAGACAAGGGATATGATGCATTCTTCGAAGAAGAAGAGTTTGATATAGAAGATATGTCTGATGATGAGCTGGACCAGATGGCTGGCGAAATCGAAGATGAAGACGACATTATGGATGAATACGAAGACGATGAGTTCTCCATTGTTGACGATGAAACTGGTGAAGAACTACCAGAAGATGAAGACGAAAAAGAAATTAAAGAGGCTGTGCTATATGAAGTTCTTTCTCGCATGGAAAGAATGCGAGCTAAGGCAAGAATGCGTCGCACCAAAGCAAAGCGTGAGCGTGCTACAAAAATTGCACTGAAGCGTTACTCATCAAATCCAACTATCAATAAGAGATCGCGTCGTCTGGCTATCAAACTTATGAAGAAAAGATTGCTTCGCGGCAGAGATCCATCGAAAATTTCTGTTGGTGAGAAAGAAAGAATTGAACGTGTTATTGAGAAAAGAAAAAAGATAATTGGACGTTTGGCTATGCGTCTTGCGCCACGTGTTCGTAAGATAGAGAAGGCTAGATTATCTCATACAAAGTTTACACAGGGAGCGCCAAATGTTGCATTTTAAAGAATGGCTCGCTGAAGCAAAGTATCAGGGTAGAGAAGTTCCATTGAACAAACCAATGGCTGGGGATGTTAAGAAATCTAAAGTTTTCGTTAAAGATCCATCTACAGGAAACATTAAAAAAGTAAACTTCGGTGATAAAACACTAAGTATTAAAAAACATATGCCCAACAGAAAGAAAAGTTATTGCGCACGTTCTTCTGGGCAGGGTAATTTAACTGATAAAACAAAAGCGAATTATTGGTCTCGCAGAGCATGGGATTGTTAATGGATGAATTAAAAGCTGCCTTACGAATAGTATTAGCGAACAAATTTCTGATGTATTTTAAAGCGCAGTCCTACCACTGGAATGTGGAAGGAATGTTCTTCTCGCAGTATCACGACTTCTTTGGCAAAATTTACGAAGAGGTTTATGGTTCTATAGATACAACAGCTGAAGAACTGCGTGCTCTGGATGCATATGCACCAATTAGTATTAATGAAATGTATTCTTATGCTACAATAGATGAGGATGCAATGAAACCAAGTAATATTACGGACATGGTTCAGAACCTTTTCATAGATAATGCGAAGGTAATCGAGAGCCTAAATAGTTTATTCGAATTGGCGGATAAACAAAACGAACAGGGTTTGGCTGATTTTGCCGCAGGAAGATTGGATGCTCATAAGAAACATGCTTGGATGCTTTCTTCTACACTAAAGAAAACGGGGAACTAGAATGAAATCTTTTTTAACTTTTGCTGAAGCACTAAAAGGTAAACAGCATAAAATTGATGTAGATAAAGACGGTAAGATCGAAGGCGAAGATCTTGCTAAACTTCGTGCAAAAAAAATTAAAGAAGAACTCGTCTCAGAAAAAGCCAAAGAAAAAGATGATGAAGATGAAGACGAGATGGAAGATGATGAAGAAGAAAAAGAAATGAAAGAAGAAGCTAAACAGATTGGAGAAGTTAAAAAGGCAACAGGTGGTCTTAAAGATGCCTGCTGGAAAGGTTATACTGCAGTTGGTATGAAGATGAAGAACGGTAGAAAAGTTCCTAACTGCGTGCCAGAAGAAACAGATTTAGAAGAGAAAATAAATCTCGCCAAAGCATCTATGGGTGATGTAATCAAAGACTTTAAAAAATCTGATGCTCCTCAGTTTGCAGGTAAGAGTGTAGAGAAGCGTCGTGAGATGGCAATCGCTGCCAAGTTATCAGCAGATCGTGGCGTTAGAGAAGAAGTAGAGCAGATCGATGAGTTGAGTAAATCTACTCTTGGTTCGTATGTAAAGAAAGCATCAACTAATGCTAGAATTAATTCTATGATTAGTAAAGATTTTGATCACAAAGCAATGACAGCAAGAAAACCTAGTACGAGAGATGCTTATTATGGATTGTCAAGTAAACATAAGCAAAAATCATGGAAGCGTAGTGACAATGTTTCAAAAGCGGTTGATCGTTTAGCAAAAGAAGAAGTTGAGCTGGAAGAAGTAGAAGAACTTGATGAAGACAAATATGATAGAATGTTATCTTCTATGTTGAAAGGTAAATCTGGCGAAAGATTATTAAAAAAGCACAGCGATGAAGTTAAAAAAACAAAAGACATTGAAAGCGGCAAAACATTAAATAAACTTGTAAAGAAGAATCCTGGTGTTTTGAAAACACATAGTGCTGCAGTTAAAAGAGATAAGAAAATATATGGTGAAGAAGTTGAACTGGAAGAAGCTAAAGATATTAATTATCATAAAGCGGAACTAAAGAAAACAAGCGATAAGATTGATTCTATTGTTAAAGGTGGTGGTCGTGTTGGTGTAAATGATCCACTCTCAGCTAAGTTAAAACAACATGCTGCTCAAATTAAAAAGATGAAGGAAGAAGTCGAAACAACTAATGAATCTTCTGCTTACGGAAGAATCAGTTCCAGATTCAAAACATTTTCTGGTCGTTCACTAGATGCAGCAGCAAAAGAACATGGTGATGAGGCTAAGAAACTTCAGAAAGAAATAGAAGCGCAACAAAAAGAAATAGATCGCCGTAAAGCTGCTATGAAAGAAGAAGTTAAACCTATGAAGCCACCATTCAATGCTCCATATAAAAAAGCAGCTGGTGATGTCAAAGATAAATCTGGTGCAGTACATACAGCAGCAAGTCGTGCAAAGCATCTCGCTAAAACTGGTATGAAAACACAAACTCCAGTTAAGGAAGGTGTCTTTGGTGCACTAGCAGGTGGTGTTCTTGGTGGTTTAGCTGGCGGACCATTGGGTGCTGCAGCAGGTGCTTATCTTGGACACAAGGCACAACAAGCTGGTAATAATGCAAAAGAAGTTAATAAAAAACTTAAGAAAGAAGAAGTTGAGCAGATTGATGAATTAAGTTTTAATACTTTGGCTAGCTACGCATCAAAGGTTGATCAAAAAGATAAACAGCCACTATCAAAGAAACGTCAAGCTGGATATAATTCTGCTGCGGAACGTATGTCGCAGAAAGCACAGACAGCTGATTTGAAAAAGTGGGGTAAAATTTCAGATTCAGTAGAATACAATTTCGACAACGAAGGAAACCTTATGCCAAATCCAGTATCATTTAAACAATTTTTAGATCAGTTAGATGAGATCAAGATGGCTGATCTACCTTCACGTAAAGTATCTGGACGTGGTTATGGTACAGAATACTATAAGAAGGAAGCAGAAAAAGATAAAAGTGGATATGATGACGAGAAGAAAGAAAAGTCAGAAGTGAAACGTGGTCGCGGTCGCCCAGTAGGATCTACTTCTGGCGCAAGACAAAAAGGTTCATCAACAGGGAAGAAACGTAGTGGTGTAGAAATGACAGGTTATCCATTACACCTTCCAAATAAAAACTAAGGAGAAATAAAGATGGCACTTTGGGGTAATATAGATCAAGCGGCAGATAAACCAAAATATCTGACCACTGCAGAAAAAAATGCAACTGCTGGTATTTCGGCAGCAGAAGCTGCGCTAGCAGCAAATAAAGCAAAGGGTGTTCAGCATGCAGGTTGGGTTCAATACTCAACATATACTGATGCTCAAGGAAATACACGTCATAAGTCTGAGACGCTGGTAGCAATGTCTTCTATCACTAGTGACAACAATGCTGATGATACAACAGTTGGTATTGATCCAGTTATTACTATTGGAACACAGCCAGTTGCTGCTTCAGTAACAACACCAGATCCAGCTACATTCACAGTAGCAGCAACTGTTAATAACGGAGCAACTCCAACATATCAGTGGCAAGTTTCTACAGATACTGGAACAACATGGACAGATATCACTGGAAAAACTTCTGCTACATTGACAGTTATTTCTACTGATGCTGAATATGTAACAGCGAATCAGTTCCGTGCTGTTGTGTCATCGACTGGCGCAGCATCCGTCAACTCTACAGCTCGTACACTGACAATAGCATAAATACTCTAGTAACCTAGAACGAGGTGGGATTGTAACAAATCCCACCAATTTATATTTTTAATAGGAGAGCCAAATGGCAGATCAAAAAATATCTGAACTAACAGCAGCAACTTCTGCTGCATCAGCTGACTTAATTCCAATCGTACAAGGTGGCAGCAACAAGAAACTAACTGTTGCTAACCTTTTTGCAAATTTAAATAGCCCAGTAGTTATTAACGCAGCAGGTGCTGACCAGGATACACGTATCCTCGGTAATAACGACGATGATCTTTTCTACGTCAATGCTGGCGACGATAAGATTGGTATCGGTACGCAAACTCCAACAGAGAAACTAGACGTTGACGGAAACATAGCATATACTGGTTTCATGCGCGCAGGTGGAACACCACAGATCATTCAAGGTCAAGGTGCACAAATTATCAGTTTGACATCTGAAGTAACATTAATTCATCCAGAAGGTTCTACACAGTATGTTCTGGCTGATGGTGTTGCTGGTCAATATAAAACTATTATTTGTAGACAACATGCTGGCGGTCCAGCAGTTCTACTTCCAACAACTCCAGGAACTAACTACGCAACAATTACTTTTACTGGAACTGGTTCC
>Ga0222712_10007138_pt1 | contig 10886 bp, 6 predicted proteins | sample C33_657DmetaG_FD_165043 | JGI IMG/M metagenome (GOLD analysis project Ga0222712, IMG submission 165043) | Estuarine water microbial communities from San Francisco Bay, California, United States - C33_657D | ecosystem: Environmental > Aquatic > Marine > Unclassified | place: USA: California... | reverse complement strand
ATATATATCTTCTCCCACGGTCAAACATATTTCAGCTTCTGGTGCAGTTGATTTTTTTGTTACAGATTTATTGAGTTCAGATGATTTAAAAATTCGATTTACAGGAGCGAGTGATTTTTTAGGAAAATTGGATTGTGAAAACCTGAATCTACAATTTACCGGTGCTTCAGATATAGAACTTACTGGAAAGGTAACAGCCTTAAATGCTGTTTTAACCGGCGCGAGTAAATTAAAAGCAGCGACGTTGAAAGTGGAAAATGCAGACATAAAAGTATCGGGCGCATCGAATTCAACTATTTCTGTTTCCAATAAAATGAATGCGCTTGCTACTGGAGCAAGTCATATAACCTATTATGGCAATCCGCCACATGTTGATGTAAGATCATCTGGTGCCAGTAAAATCAAGCGAGCAGATTGATGCAATAAAAGTAAAAGGCAACCAGTTGGTTGCCTTTTTTGTTGCGAAGGCTGGGATCGAACCAGCGACCTTCGGGTTATGAGCCCGACGAGCTACCGCTGCTCTACTTCGCGATGTGGATCGCAAATTTACAGCTTTTCATGCAATGTTCAAAACAAATTTTACTGTGCTACCTTTGCATCAATTGAATGAAAGCAGGATTTGTAAATATCATTGGAAAGCCGAACGCCGGTAAAAGCACCTTACTCAATGCATTCCTGGGTGAGAAACTTTCTATCGTGTCTTCAAAAGTTCAAACAACCAGACACAGGATTAGAGCTTTCTTAACAAGCGATGATTATCAAATCGTATTTTCTGACACCCCTGGGGTTATCGAACCCAAGTACAAGCTGCACGAAAAAATGATGCATGCTGTCAACAGTAGTTTGGAAGACGCAGATGTTTGCTTGTTTGTAGTTGATGCAAGGGATTCCGTCGAAGAGATACATAATCTGGTAGATGAATTCAAGATAAAGGTTCCTTTGATTCTAGTGATGAATAAAATTGACTTGTTAAAGACAGCTGAAGTAACTGAAAAGGAGCAGGCATTCGCTGAGTTCAAGGGTGTAGAGAAAGTTGTTAAAGTATCAGCGAATAAAAAAAATAATATTGAATCATTGGTTGCTGCCATTGTAGAGTTGTTGCCTGAAGGCGAGCCTTATTATGATAAAGATGAATTGACCGACCTGCCCACCAAGTTTTTTGCAGGAGAAATTATTCGTGAAAAGATTTTTGAATTGTACGAGGAGGAAATTCCTTACCAAACAACTGTGATGATTTCTAGATTTGAGGAGAAGACGACCCTTATAAAAATTGTTGCAGAAATTGTTGTGCAGCGTGAATCTCAGAAAGCTATTTTATTAGGATCTGGTGGCAGTAAAATAAAGGAGTTGGGAACACGTTCTCGAATGGAGTTAGAAAAGTTTCTGGATGCCAAAGTTTTCCTTGAGCTTTTTGTAAAAGTGAGGAATAATTGGAGAAACAATGAATTGTATCTAAAGGAATATGGTTACTAAAAAAGTTGTGAAAATGCTTAAACAAATTCTATGTTACTTGGTCGTTTTCTTCCATCTAGGAACGATAAACGCTCAACGTGCGCAGAGTTCTGCACAACAAAGTGAAACCCTCATAAGCTCCTCGAGTTATGGACTTTATTTCAGAGGGTACAATGGAGCTGAAATAACACTCGATAATAACGGGAAGCCCAAGTGGGGAGATATTGATTTAGAGTCATTGCCCGGTCAGTTGTATTGGAACAACGATTTTTTGCTCGCAAAGCTTTACTTGAAAAATCAAAAATCCCTGGGAGAGTTCAAAGTAAAATTTGAACAGCTGAACCAAGTCTTTTATGTGTTGACCGAAAACGATAAAGTAACAAAAGTCGCTGATCCAACTATTATTGAACGAGTTGAATTTCTATCAACCGTCAATGGCTGGGAGGCCCCTGTATTTAAAAATATGTTCAATGATTTATCTGGCAAAACAAAAGGTCTGAACAATGCCTATTTTCAAGAATTGGTCGTTGGTAAAGTAAGTTTGTATAAGTCGATTAAATCAATCGTTCGCTTCAAAGATTCTTTATTTGGTTCCATCAAAAAACCCTACCTAGTTCCTCAACCATCTTACTTTCTGTTTTACAAAGGTGATTACAAAGAATTGAAAAAAATGAATCTAAAGAATGTTGCGAATGCATTCCCGGTTTTGGATAATGAACTACGTCGCTTGAAAGCCGATGGGGTTGATTGGGACGATGATAAACAAGTAGTAGAAAATTTACGTCAATTAAATGTTCTTTTAAACAAGAAGGAGAGTCAATAATGGGATTTACAGTAGCAATAGTGGGAAGGCCAAACGTAGGGAAGAGTACTTTTTTCAATCGTTTGTTGGAACAACGAAAAGCAATCGTAGAAGATACGCCTGGTGTAACCAGAGATAGACAATATGGTATTTCTGAGTGGAATGGAAAAACATTCAATGTCATAGATACAGGCGGATTTGTACACGAAGGCGAGGATGTGTTTGAGAAAGAAATCAGACAACAGGTCATGATTGCTGTAGAGGAAGCAAATGCCATTGTTTTTATGTGCGATGTAACAACGGGTATTACTACATTGGACGAGGCCATGGCATCTGTACTTCGTCCGGCCAACAAGCCTGTATTCCTAGTAGTAAATAAAGTGGATAACAACGAGCGTCAATTGGCGGCAACGGAGTTTTATTCAATGGGACTTGAAAAAACATATTTTCTTTCTTCTATGTCTGGTAGCGGAACAGGTGAGTTACTCGATGACATTGCATCCCTTATTACAATTCCTACAGAACAACAAAGTGAAGGTTTGCCTCATTTTGCGATTATTGGTCAGCCCAATGTTGGTAAATCATCTCTTTTGAATGCCCTGGTTGGCACCGAGCGTACCATTGTGAGCGATGTGGCTGGAACAACGAGAGATACAATTCATACGCATTATAAACTTTTTCAAAAGGATTTTATTCTCATCGATACGGCTGGTATCAGAAGGAAAACCAAAGTGCACGAAGACTTAGAGTTCTACTCTGTAATCAGAGCAATCAAGGCAATGGACGAGGCCGATGTATGTCTGATGATGATTGACGCAGAGAAGGGTATAACCCAGCAAGATTTAAATATCTTTTCGCTGGCTTCAAAAAAAGGGAAGGGGATAGTATTCTTGGTAAACAAATGGGATCTGGTTGAAAAGTCAACCAATACTGCAAAAGATTACGAAAAATCGTTGAAAGAACGATTGGCTCCTTTCAATGATGTACCCGTTCTATTTATTTCAGCGAAAGAGAAAACAAGAATTTTCAAGGTAATAGAAACAGCCCTTCAGGTTTATGAAAATCGAAACCGTAAAATTCAAACTTCTCAACTCAATGAAGTGATGTTGAAAGTGATTGAAGCCTACCATCCTCCGGTTGTTAGAGGAAATTCTGTGAAGATTAAATTCATCACACAACTACCAACTGCTGTTCCGAGTTTTGCTTTTTTTACCAATTATCCAGATGATATTAAAACGCCGTATAGAAATTATCTTGAAAATAAATTAAGGGAAGTATTCAATTTCACAGGTGTTCCGGTGAGGATTTTCTTTAGAAAGAAATAAAAAAGAGGCGACTGGATAGTCGCCTCAAAACCCTGTTTATAACCCAATACTCAATTAGAATTTAATGTATCCGGCCAAAATGAAGCTGGATTCAAAATTAGTTTCAGATCCTTTCTTGTCGTGAAATACCTTGGATGAACAATTGTCAATTCTGTACTCAGGTACAATAACAAGTGGACCAGCTTTTATATTAACGGAAATGGTATTAGCATAAATAGTACCTCCGTATGCAGAGGTGGATAAGCCCGAAAGTTGGTTTCTATCGCTGAATACTTCAAATCTCTGTGTAAAACCAATCTTTTCCCATGGATCCAAATTCAAATAAAGTGCTGCACCCGACCACGTAGAAGCGTCCCCGTATTTTCCACCTGATTTGAGTGTTGTACTATTCACTGTACCGTTGAAACCGATACTGATTTGGTCATTTAACTTATCTGTAAATACCACATCGAATTGTCTGATTTTAGCCTCGTCTGTTGGACGTTGGCCACCTACATAATTAAAATAGATTTTTGCATCATCAGAAAATGCATAACTGTATTGAAGTAGCAAAGCTTTTTTGTTTGGGGAGGTAGATTTCCTATAATCAGTAGGATTTGAAATACCCATCATTAAACCTGATTTCCCAAAAGCGGCATCAGCTTTCAATCCAGTATGTAAAAATGGGCCGTACGAAAATAAATAAGACATACTGTAGTTTCTATTTACATAAGGATCTACTACTTCGTATCCAACATGGGTGGCCCATGTTCCGCCAGTTACTTTCAACCAGTCAGTAAGTTGATAAGATGCATAGAGTTGTTTGACGCTGGCCAATACACCTTTGTCATTGTATGCAAATTCTTTTGCTCTTTTACCAATACCTAGATCGGCTGTGAAACTGAATTTATTTTTTGCGTAATCAATTTTCTCGGACAGCATTCCGAGTGCAAGTGTTCCGGTACTGTTGGTGAAACTGGTTTTGTTATTTAAAACATCTTTGCTGAAATCATTTCTAAAATACCCATCTACGTATCCTGTAAAAGTAAATGGGGATGGTTTTTTAGAGGAGCTCAAATTTTCTTGAGAGAATGAAATCAATGTGCATGTACATAGCATGAGTGTTACGGAAAGATTTCGTATCATTGTTTTGGTTTTTAGTTCTAAAAGAGGGTATGGCAAAGGCAAATGTTCTAGTCCAACACTGCCCCGCGCTGTACCCTTGTTTTATTTGAAAGTTATTCTAAGCCTTGTTTGGATTTCTTCCATATTTTTCATCGTGTTGTGTTTGATCCAATCCCAATTCTTCTTCTTCTTCGCTAACGCGCAATGGTTGAATGATGTTGATGAATTTGAAAATGACGAAGGATACCACAAAAGAATAAATCACTGCAATGCCCATTGCTTTCAACTGCGTGAAAAAGAATTCTGCATTCCCATAGAGCAATCCATCATTTCCAGCACCGTTTACTGCTTTGGTTGCAAATACACCTGTCAGGATCATACCGACAATTCCACCGATACCATGACAAGGAAATACATCCAATGCATCGTCCAATGTTGATTTTTGTTTGTAGTAAACTGCCATGTTAGAAATGATAGCGGAGATTACGCCTATGAAAATACTTTGTGGAATTCCTACAAAACCTGCACCAGGTGTAATGGCAACCAATCCAACTACTGCACCAATACAGAAAGCCATCACTGAAGGTTTTTTCCCTTTCATCACATCAAAAAACATCCAGGAGAGTCCGGCTGCTGCTGCTGCGGTATTGGTTGTTGCAAATGCAGAAACTGCCAGTCCGTTTGCACCCAATGCAGATCCAGCATTGAACCCAAACCATCCAAACCAGAGAAGTCCGGTTCCGATCAAGACGTATGGAACGTTTGCGGGGGGTACCTCAGCGCCTTCCAAATGCGCTTTTCTGCGTTTCAACACAAGTGCACCGGCCAATGCTGCACAGCCTGCAGAAATATGCACCACTGTTCCACCTGCAAAATCCAATGCTCCAAGTTTAAATAGAAAACCTTCTGGGTGCCAGCTCCAATGTGCAAGAGGAGCATACACTAAGATGCTAAATAATATGATGAAGAGTATATAGGAAGTAAAACGCACTCTCTCTGCAAGTGCACCAACCACCAATCCTGGTGTAATGATGGCAAACATCAATTGAAATAGGGAGAAGAGTGATTTTGGAATGGTAGGGGCCAAGCTCCATGGCTCTCCATCGTTCACTCCTTTAAAGAAAAAGTGGGTCAATGGATTTCCTATAAAGCCATTGATCGATTCTCCAAAGCACAAACTATATCCGAATGTAACCCAAATGACGCTCACTACTCCAGCAGCTACTGTACTCTTAATCATTGTGGAGATTACATTTTTTCTATGCACCATTCCGCCATAGAAAAAAGCCAAACCGGGTGTCATTAGAAACACCAGTGCAGTTGCTATTAAAATCCAGGTAATGTCTGCACCATTGTAAACAGCTTGCTTGTCTTCAAAATTGGGTAAAACAGGTACAAAAATGGCAGCTACTGATATAAGCAACAATACAATAAAGGGTAGTTTGTCTCTAAGGGCTTTTGAATTCATTGTGCAGTTTTTTGGTTCAAAAATTGTATTTATTTATAACGAAATTATGATTTAGTAACCCTTAAACCTATATATTATACATATATAAAATAATATAATATGAAATATAATTTTGTAAAATACTGTAAATCAATCATATGATAATTTTATGCACATATATATGTTTATAAATGTACATATATAATAAAATTTAATACGTAGGTTGTTGCATAAAAAAAGAGGCCAGAGCCTCTTTTCTAAGTAAAATCTGATATTCTAGAGGTGTAAGCTGCTGTCTTTGGTTTCGAGAAGGGATTCACCCATCAAAAATTCGTCTACTTTTCTGGCACATTCTCGCCCTTCGCTGATCGCCCATACCACCAATGATTGGCCTCGGCGCATATCTCCGCAAGTAAAGATTTTATTGATATTGGTTTTGTATTCTTTTTCGGATGCTTTTACATTTCCTCTCTCGTCCAATTCAATCTCTAATTGATCGATCATTCCGTCTTTTTGTGGTGCAATAAAACCCATTGCTAACAAAACGAGTTCGCACTCCATCGTTTTTTCTGAGCCCGGGCGCTCAATGAAATTAGCAGGACGTCCGTTTTCTATCTTCCAATCCAACTCAACCGTTTTGATACCAACCAGATTGCCTTTGTCATCTCCAATAAATTCTTTCGTAGCAATCGCCCATGCTCGTTCACAACCTTCTTCATGCGAAGAGGACGTCTTCAATACCATTGGGTAAGTTGGCCATGGCATAGAGGTTGTTCTCGATAAAGGTGGCTTGGGAAGCAATTCAAACTGAGTAATGGATTTTGCTCCTTGTCGATTGGACGTGCCGACGCAATCACTTCCTGTATCACCACCTCCAATTACAATCACGTTCTTGCCCTTTGCACTGATCAACTCATCGATCACATTGCTCTCAATATGTTTCTTTGCAAGTGGGTCGCTTCCAGCAACCAACTTGTTTTGTTGTTTCAAAAACTCCATTGCATAAAAGACTCCTTTCAACTCTCTGCCTTTTACGTTCAAATCCCTGGGAACAGTAGAGCCTCCTGATAATACAATAGCATTGGATTCACGTAGTAAATCATTCATACTAACATTCACCCCAACGTTTGCATTGCATTTAAAAGTAATACCCTCTTCTTCCATTAAAGCAATCCTTCTATCGACAACTTTTTTTTCTAACTTAAAATCTGGAATTCCGTAGCGTAATAACCCTCCGGGTTTTTCATCCCTCTCATATACGGTAACACTATGGCCTGCCTGATTCAATTGTGCTGCAGCAGCCAATCCTGCTGGACCACTGCCAATCACAGCAATTTTCTTTCCAGTTCTTACAGTGGGTATTTTCGGTTGGATAATCCCTTTATCAAAAGCAATTTCAATGATGTGTTTTTCTATTTCTTCAATATTCACTGGAGGCTGATTGATTCCCAGTACACAGGCGCTTTCGCAGGGTGCAGGACAAATTCTACCAGTAAATTCAGGGAAATTATTCGTGGAAGAAAGTATTTCATAGGCTTCTTCCCAACGTTCATTGTATACTGCATCGTTGAATTCCGGAATGACATTACCTAAAGGACATCCACTGTGACAAAACGGAACACCGCAATTCATACAACGTGCAGCTTGCTTGTTCAATTCAGTTGCTTCAAATGGTTTTACAAACTCATTGAAGTTTCCTAACCGCTTCTCGGGTTCAACTTTTTTGGGAGATACCCTTGTAAATTCTAAAAATCCTGTTGGCTTACCCATGAAGATTTATTTGATAGTTGCCTTTGTTGTTGATTTCTTTTGCTCAAGTGCTTTCTTGTAATCTCTTGGAAACACTTTTATAAAGTTTTGCCTCTGGCTTTCCAAATCACTCAGTACATACTTTGCAACAGCACTTTGAGTATACGTGTAGTGTTCACTCAATAAACTTTCCATTAATTTCATATCGTTTGCATCCAATGGATCCAGGTCAACCATTTCCTGATTGCAGTTTTCTTTGAAAGTTCCAGATAGATCATATATATAAGCAATTCCTCCACTCATTCCTGCGGCAAAATTTCTTCCTGTTTTTCCAAGTACTACTACAGTTCCTCCTGTCATGTATTCACAACCATGATCTCCAACTCCCTCCACCACTGCTGTTGCACCCGAATTTCGAACGGCAAATCGTTCGCCTGCTTTTCCTCTAATGAATGCTTTTCCAGAAGTTGCACCGTAGAATGCAACATTTCCAATAACAATATTTTCTTCGGGAACATAACTGGACTGCTTATCGGGGTATACAATCATCTTGGCCCCACTCAATCCTTTGCCAAAATAATCATTGGCATCGCCTTCCAATTCCAATGTGATACCCTTGGTATTGAACGCACCAAAACTTTGTCCTGCGGTGCCGTGGAATTTGAGATGAATGCAATCTTCGGCTAATCCATTGGCCCCGTGTTTTTTTGTGATCTCATTGCTCAACATGGTTCCTGTAGTGCGGTCTGTATTTTTAATGGGAAACTCCATTGAAACTTTCTTTCCCTCCTCGATAGCTGATTGCGCTTTTTCAATAAGCTTCCAATCGATCACTTCTGCAATACCATGATCCTGCTCTTCTTGTTTATACAATCCTGTATAAGCATCGGCTGGTTCTTTGTATAAAATAGGAGAGAGATCCAGTTTACTATACTTCCAATGTGTAATACCTTCACGCATTTTCAATGCCTCTACTTGTCCTACCATTTCTTCCACCGTTTTGTATCCAAGTTCTGCCATCAACTCTCTCAGTTCTTTTGTGAGGAATTGTATAAAATTGACAACATACTCTGCCGCTCCATTGAATCTTTTTCTCAATTCAGGATCTTGAGTAGCAACGCCAACGGGGCAGGTATTCAAATGGCATTTACGCATTAGAATACAACCTTCAACCACCAATGCTGCAGTTGCAACGCCCCATTCTTCTGCTCCTAACAATGTTGCAATGGCAATATCTCTTCCTGTTTTCAATTGTCCGTCTGTTTGCAATACAACGCGACTTCTCAATTTATTTTTTACAAGTGTTTGATGAGCCTCTGCGAGTCCAAGCTCCCATGGCAATCCTGCATGTCGTATAGAACTCAGTGGCGAGGCACCTGTACCACCATCAAATCCAGATACCAACACAACATCCGCTTTAGCTTTGGCAACACCTGCAGCGATCGTACCTACGCCTGCCTTCGATACAAGCTTTACACTTATTCTGGCTTTTCTGTTGGCATTTTTTAAATCAAAAATCAATTGTGCAAGATCTTCGATGGAATAAATGTCGTGGTGGGGTGGTGGTGAAATCAATCCTACACCTGGGGTAGAGTGACGAACTCTTCCAATCCAATCATCCACTTTATGTCCAGGCAATTGTCCGCCTTCACCTGGCTTAGCACCCTGTGCCATTTTAATTTGTAATTCGTCTGCTTCGGTAAGGTACTGACTGGTTACACCGAATCTTGCTGATGCAACTTGTTTGATGGAAGAGCGCATGGAATCTCCATTCGCCAATTGCTCATAGCGCACTTCATCCTCTCCGCCCTCTCCAGTATTGCTCTTTGCTCCTAGTCGATTCATGGCGATGGCCAATGTAGTATGTGCCTCCCACGATATAGATCCAAACGACATAGCTCCGGTTGCAAATCTTTTATAAATACTCTCAGCAGGCTCTACTTCATCAATAGAAATTGCTGCACGAACAGGGTTGAATTCAAATTGACTTCTCAGTGTGCAGGCTTTCTCTCCTTGCTCGTTTACCAGCTTTGAGTATTTTTTAAATGCAGCATAATCACCCTGTCTGGTAGAATGCTGAAGCAAATGAATGGTTTGTGGATTGAAAAGATGAAATTCTCCTTTTCTTTTCCATTGATAAAATCCACCCGCAGGTAATCTGTCTACAGGTAAAGTTTTTCTTGCAAAAGCCAAACGATGTTTTGCCAAGGCCTCTTTTGCAATTTCATCCAATCCCATTCCCTGTATTCTGGAAACAGCACCGGTAAAATATTTATCAACTACTTCGTTGTTTAATCCAATGATCTCAAATATTTGTGCGCCTTGGTACGACTGCAATGTTGAGATTCCCATTTTTGAGAATACTTTCAGCAATCCATCGTTGACTGCTTTTATATAATTTTTCTTAAGTTGTTCAGGATCCAAGGTGGTTTGAATTTTTCCATTCAAACGCATATCTCTAATAGAACTCAATGCTAAATATGGATTGATGGCAGTGGCACCAAAACCAATCAAACATGCAAAATGATGAACTTCCCATACATCTCCTGCTTCCACAATGATGCCAACTTTTCCTCTGTATCCTTTTCTGATCAGATGGTGGTGAATTGCAGCAGTTGAAAGTAATGATGGAATAGGAGCATGCTCGGAGTCGATTGCCCTGTCTTGTAATATCAATACTTCGAATCCGTCTTCCACCGCATCCACAGCATACCGGCAAATTCTGTCCAATGCTTTTTTCATTGCACCTGGACTGCCATCTGCTCTAAAGTAACATTGTAGTGTTTTTGCCTGGAAGATTCCAGTGTCTATACTTCTGATCTTTTCGAGATCGTGGTTTGTTAACACCGGATGTTTCAACGCAACCGTATGACAACTCATAGGATTTTCTTGCAGCATGTTTTCGTTGTTACCAACAAACGTCGCAAGCGACATTACCAATCGTTCTCTGATTGGATCGATCGGAGGATTTGTTACCTGCGCAAACAATTGTTTGAAATAACTGCTG
>Ga0222712_10007137_pt1 | contig 10886 bp, 10 predicted proteins | sample C33_657DmetaG_FD_165043 | JGI IMG/M metagenome (GOLD analysis project Ga0222712, IMG submission 165043) | Estuarine water microbial communities from San Francisco Bay, California, United States - C33_657D | ecosystem: Environmental > Aquatic > Marine > Unclassified | place: USA: California... | reverse complement strand
TCCGAGTCCCGCTATCGCCACCACCTCTACGTCACGCGCCCCGGGCACGCGCGTGTGCGCCCATTCCTCGTACGTCATCACCGATTCCATCGTCCTCGTCCTCGCTCGCGACGACGACGACGACGACGACGTTGTCGTCGTCGATGACGACCTCGATGATTCCGCCTTTGACGCCGATGTCGACGCCGATGTCGACGCCATCGCGTCGGCATCATTCGCGCTCGCGATTCCACCCATCGTCGCACACGACGCGACGACGGCTATGACGACGACGCCTCGGGCGTTGAGCGATCGTCGTCGACGTCGCGCGCCCATCGTTCGTCGTCCACGCGCGCGTCGTCGTCGATTGGCGTCGTCGTCGCCTCTGGACGTCGACGACGCGAATCGACGACGATGGGGGACTCGCGGACGAATCGTGAATCGTCACCCGAGGTCGTCCGTTTCGGTCGGTCGGTCGTATTCTCGGTCGGTCGGTCACTCGAGGCCGTCCATTCTTTTCGAGACTCTCGACTCGAGATCGTCGGTCAGGGAGGTCGGTCGGTCAGGGAGGTCAGGGCGGCGGTATGGTCGACCGACCGGGTACTCGACCGACCGGGTATTCGACCGACCGACCACCCCCCCCCCCCCCCCCCCCCCATATGGACGAGAGACGACTCAAAGACGTGATCCCCAGTCGCGATCGACGTCGCGACGCGACCGATCGGGTCGTCCCTCCCACCGATCGCCCATCGTCTCCTCGCCCGTCGTCGTCGTCGCGCGCGCGGCACTTTGACACACGTCAACGCTCGAAAAAAAAAACTTTTCCTCGTTTTTTTTTTCCAAACGATGATCGCCGCCTGTTCGAGACGCGCGTCCCACGCGTGCGCGCCGCGCGCGTTCGCGATGCGCGATGCGCGACGCGCGCGCGCGCCCGTCGCGCGCGCGAGCAAATCGTCGTCGTCGTCGTCCGCGACGTCGCGCGAGTTGTGGTACCCGGGAGCGAAAGCGCCGAAATATTTGGATGGTACCATGGCTGGGGATTACGGTGCGTCGGACTTCGGTCGCGCGCGCGCCAACGGCGAACGACGTCATTGGGTATGAGATACGATGGCGATACGGCGTATCTCGCGTCGAACGTCGATCGGGGGTGAAGGACGAATTCGCATTCGCGTTCGCGTGTGCGCGATGAAATGCGACGAATGCGTGACGGAGATTGACGACGAACGTGCGATCGATCGACGCGCGGCGCGCAGGGTTCGATCCTTTGCGATTCGGGGCGAACGCGGAGACGCTTCCGTACTTGCAAGAGGCGGAGCTCATGAACGGGCGCTGGGCGATGATGGCGGTCGCGGGGATCGCGTTCACCGACGCCGTGGGCTTGCCGAAGTGGTGGGAAGCAGGCGCCGCGGATTACGGCGTTGATTTCAATACTTTGGTCGGCGTTCAAGTCGTCGTCATGGCGGTCCTCGAAGCGGCGCGTATTCGCGGATTCGTGCGCACGGGGGAATCCGGCGTGTTGACGTCGTTCCCGTTCGATCCGGCGGGACTCGACGCTCCAGACAAGCGCGTCAAGGAGGTCAAGAATGGCCGCCTCGCGATGCTCGCGTTCTTGCACTGCGTTTCTTCGTACGCGGTGACTGGTTTGTCCCCGTTAGAAGGTCTCCAAGCGCACATGGCGAACCCGCAAGCGGTGAACATCTTCACCTCGGCGGTCGGCGGCGAATGCGTCGCCTTTGTCGCCTTCTGCTCCATGGCGCCGACGTTCTTGTTGGCCCAAAAGACTTTGGGCGACGGCAAGGAAGAAGAATTCCGCCCGATCCCGTGGTAAACTTGATTAGCGAGTAGCGCGTTCAAAGTTCTGTGTCGTATTAACAACAAAAATCTTTTCTTGTTTTTTTTTAATTTATCCATTCGCCCTCGCTCGCTCGTCGCTCGGATGGACGATCACGTAGTCCACGGGCTTAGACCCGTCGCGGTGACGCGTTTCGTCCATACGAGCTCTTGATTTTATTACATGTGTACAATACTGTAGCGTTGCGAAGAAGATGTCATCGTTGAAAACTTCCCACGGTTCGTTGGGCGAAACCTGGTCAATCGAACGCGCGCGCTCGCCGCGATACGGCGTTTCGCGCTCGCGTCGTCACCCCATCGCCCATCGGCCGCGAGAAAATCACGCGCGATGCTCCCATCACCTCCCCCTGATCGCATTTATCCCCGCAAATATCGCCTCCAAGCTCGGAGGTTTCCCGCTCGCGAGCTTACTGAACGCCGCCTCGCCGTCGTAAAACACCTCAAACGCCCCAGTATTCCCCAAGTTCGCGACGATCACGTTCCCAATCACCCAAACCATCACGAGTGCATTCACTTTATTCCGTCTCGCATCGCGCAACGCCGTCGGCAACGCGTCTTCATCGATGCCAACCCATTTAAAATCCATCATCAGCGCCGTCGCGCACGCCGTTCGCGCGTGCGCGACCGCGCGCGCGATCGCTTTTCGCCACGCATCGACGGGGTAACGCCAACCCACGACAGAGATCGTCCCGGCGTACTCCTTCGCGATCGCGTGACGCGCGACGTCGAAGCCGTGCGCGAACGATCACGACTGGCAATACGCGATGGAGACGACGTCGCGAGCGCGGCTCGCGTCCACCGCCGCGCGCAGCGCCATCGGCGCGGATGTTTTCTGTTCATCGTACGTCTTCATGACGTCCGCGCAAGCAAACGCGAACAACGCCGCGAGTGCGAACGCGAACGCGCGCGACGTCGATCGATGAGGCATGATGTGACGCTCATCGCGCGCGAAGGTCGGGCGCACTGTCGGACGCGCGTCGCTTCGCGCGCGTCCATGGGCGTCGACGCGCGCGTCGCCTCGATCGATCGATCGATGCGCCGAGCGAACGCGGCGAATGCGCTTTCGCGAATGCGCGCGTGCGCCGAACGCGCGCACGCGGAAGATGTGGAAGACGTTTTAGCTCGCCTGGGCGTCGGCGGCGTCGCGCTCGGGTTGAACGCGAGCGACGCCTCGCGACGGCTCGCCGAGATCGGGGCGAACGCGCTTCCGAAAGCCAGGCAAGCGTCGTTCGCGATGTTAGTGGTGAAGCAGTTCGATGACGCGATGGTGAAAGTGCTCGTGCTCGCGGCGGGGGTGAGTTTGGGGTTGGCGTTTTGGGACGGCGAAGGCGGCGCCGGGGCGTTTTTGGAACCGAGCGTGATCGTGGCGATATTGATCGCGAACGCCGCCGTGGGCGTGGCGACGGAGAAGAACGCGGAACGAGCGATAGAGGAGTTGAAGACGTATCAGGCGGAACACGCGACGTGCGTGAGAGATGGGATGAAAAGATCGATACCGGCGGAGGCGCTCGTGCCGGGGGATATCGTCGAGATCGCGGCGGGGGAGAAGATACCGGCGGATTGTCGATTGGTTAAGGTACATTCGAATCAGTTGAGGGTGGATCAAGCGTTGCTCACTGGGGAAAGTGGGAGCGTGGAGAAGACGGAGGACGCGGTGCTCATGGAAGAGTGCGTGTTGCAAGACAAGACGTGCATGGCGTATAGCGGTACGGTGGTGACCTCCGGACGGGCGACGTGCGTCGTCGTCAGCACCGGGGCGAGCACGGAGATCGGTAAGATTCAGCACACCTTAGAAGAGACCGAGGATGAGATGACGCCGCTGAAGAAAAAGTTGGACGAGTTGGGCAACTTGCTCGGGAAAATCATCGCCGTCATTTGCATCTTGGTGTGGGTGGTGAACATCGGGCACTTTGGCGATAAAGTGCACGGTGGGATGATTCGCGGAGCGGTTTACTACTTTAAAATTGCCGTCGCACTCGCCGTGGCGGCGATTCCCGAGGGCCTGCCCGCCGTGGTGACGACGTGTCTCGCCCTCGGCACGCGACGCATGGCGAAAAAGAACGCTCTCGTGCGCACGCTTCCGAGCGTGGAAACTTTGGGGTGCACATCGGTGATTTGCAGCGATAAGACGGGGACGCTGACGTGCAACGTCATGACGGTGATGCGCGCGTGCGTGGTGGAGACGCCGAACAACGCAGAGGTCACTAACTACGCCATTCGAGGCGAGGCATACGCGACGACTGGGGAAGTGCTCGACGCGCGCGGATTAGCAGTGAAACAACCGGCGGATTCACCCGCCGTTGAGCAGTTGGCGATATGCTGTTCGATCTGCAATGACTCAACGCTCAAGTACGACAAAGATAAGGGCACGTTTGAGAAGATTGGCGAAGCAACGGAGATAGCGCTTCGCGTTTTAGCGGAGAAGATTGGATTACCGACTTCGGCGCGGGTGCCGCCAAAAATGTACGGCGATACCACGATGCGAAGCACAATTCATTGGGAAGGCGAGTTTTTCAAGCTCGCCACGGCGGAATTCAGCAGCGAGCGCAAGCGCATGTCTACACTGGTAACCACGCGCAGAGAAGATAAAATTTTATACGTCAAAGGCGCGCCAGAGAGTGTTTTGGAGCTGTGCTCGTCCGTGATGTCCAACTCAAGCGGTAGAGTGGAGAGGATGACGGCTGCAGTGCGCGAGCAGCTCATTTTGCAAACAGCTGGCTTCGCTAAGGATGCTCTTCGCGTATTGGCGCTGGCGATGCGCACGATGCCGAAAAATACTCCGACTTGCTCCGAAGAAGATGAGGAGCAGCTCACGTTTATCGGTCTCGTGGGGATGATTGACCCGCCGCGACCAGAGGTTCGATACGCGCTGCGGACGTGCAAAGACGCGGGCATTCGCGTCATCATGGTCACTGGTGATAACCAGCAGACCGCTGAGGCTATTGCGTCACAGATTGGTCTGAACGATCAGGTCAACCCCCTCACTGGACTGACGTCGATGGATGGCTTCCTAGGACGCTCGTTCACTGGAGCGCAGTTTGAAGCGATGTCGGAGATTCAACGCGAAGATGCCGCGCGAACGATGTGTGTCTTTTCGCGAGTCGAACCTGCGCAAAAACGTAAACTTGTCGAGTTGTTGAAGCGTCAAGACAATATCGTCGCCATGACGGGCGACGGCGTCAATGACGCCCCCGCGTTGAAGTGTGCGGATATCGGCATCGCCATGGGGAGCGGTACCGCCGTCGCTAAGGGCGCCGCCGACATGGTCCTCGCAGACGATAACTTTAGCACTATCGTAGAAGCAGTGGCTGAAGGTCGAGCAATTTACAACAACGCGAAGCAGTTCATTCGCTACATGGTGAGCTCAAATATTGGCGAAGTGGTGTGCATCTTCGTCGCCGCAGCGCTCGGATTTCCAGAGACGCTCGTGCCGGTGCAACTGTTATGGGTCAATCTTGTCACCGACGGCTTGCCCGCCACCGCGCTCGGTTTCAACCGCGCCGATGGAGACATCATGTCGAAAAAGCCTCGTCGCGCGAGCGAGCAAATCGTCGACCGATGGTTGTTGATTCGTTTTCTCATCATCGGCGCGTACGTCGGTTTCGCCACAGTCGGCTCGTTTGGGTGGTGGTATTTATCCAATCCCGAAGGTCCGAACTTGACGTGGGAACAACTCACGCACGCTTCGCAGTGCAGTGGAACCACGTGTGAGATCTTCAAAGACCGCCGTCCAAGCACGATGGCCATGTCCACGCTCGTGTTGATTGAGATGTTCAACGCGTTGAACTCGCTCAGTGAAAATCGTTCGCTCTTGACCCATCCGCCGTGGACGAACTTTTGGTTGCTCGGAGCCATCGTCATCTCAATCTGTCTTCATTGCTTCATCATGTACATCCCATCGTTCGCGAAGACGTTCACGATCTCCGCTTTGAGTATCGCTGAATGGAAAGCCGTGTTTTGGTTTTCCATTCCCGTCATCGTCATCGACGAGGTGTTAAAGTACGTCACGCGTTCGGCCAATGTCAAACGCAGAACCTGGTTCTTGTCTCGACGAGGCGGCGGCGACATTCTACCCCGCTCGCGCTCCGTCAAGACGTTCAAAAAATGACCTAATTTATTACGATCGCTCGCTCGCTCGTCACACATCAAACTCATTTGTAATACCATCGACACGTCTCGTCGAACCGCATTCGCCGCCTCGCGGCGCGTCCCCACCGTCCATGCCGCGCCCATCGCGCGCGGACGCGGAATCCGCCGCGCGCGGTGACGAAACTCGCGCATCAGCGCGAATCGAGACCTCACCATCCGCGCCTCCGCGCGTACACACCATAATGATGCTCAGTGACTTTTTCCTTCCCTCCGTCGGCGGCGTGGAGCTCCACATTTACGCCCTAGCCATGCGGCTGCGCGAGCGCGGACATAAAGTCATCGTCTTCACGCACGCATACGGCGATCGAGTGGGCGTGCGATGGATCACGAACGGGGTCAAGGTGTATCACGCGCCTCGCGTCGTCATGTACGACAACTGCACGTTTCCAAACTTTCTCGGCGCGTTCAGATTATTTCGAAAGGTGCGACGTCGATCAAAGTTTTGTCATCGCGACGAAAGAAATCGGATGTAATAGTTATTCTGACCTCGTGCAACGTCGCAGGTGTGCGTGAGAGAACGTGTGACGATCGTGCACGCGCACCAAGGGTGCACGTTCGCGCACGAAGGCATTTTGTACGCGAGAACGATGGGGATGAAGTGCGTGTTCACGGACCATTCGTTATTTGGATTCGCCGACGTCGGGGCGATTCATACGAATAAGCTCCTTGACATGACGCTGGCGGATACGCAGCACGTGATTTGCGTGAGTCACACGGCGAAAGAGAACACGGTGCTGCGAAGCGGTTATTTACTAGGTGGCGAGCCGGGATTGGCGCCGGAACGCGTGAGCGTGATCCCGAACGCAGTGGATTCGTTGATGTTCACCCCAGACGTGCGATGTCGAACGAAAGGGCGAATCACGGTGGCGGTGACGTCGCGATTGATGTATAGGAAAGGTATTCATTTGTTGGCGGGAGTCATTCCGCACGCGTGCGCCAAGTACGCAAATTTAGATTTTCTCATCGCTGGCGATGGATCGATGCGAGGCCATTTAGAAAAAGCCGTAGCTGATGCGGGACTGACAAAGCGCGTGACGATTCTCGGGCACGTTCCGCACGACAAGGTGGCCGATGTCCTGCGTCGCGGCGACGTCTTTCTGAATGCGTCGCTTACCGAATCGTTTTGCATCGCGGTCCTCGAGGCGGCGTCCTGTGGATGCCTCGTCGTCGCCACCGCCGTCGGCGGCGTTCCCGAAGTTCTTCCGGAAGACATTTTGTTCTTGGCGAAGCCCGACGTTGAGTCGCTGCTCGACGCCCTCGATCGATGTCTCGTTGCGCTTCCAAATGCTGACGCGGATACAATTCACAATCGTGTCAAGGCTATTTATAACTGGGACGACGTCGCGCGACGCGTGGAATTGGTCTACTCCCGCGCGTACGCCACGATAGATACTCATATGGGACGGCTTTATAGGGTATATCGACGCGGCGTTGTTTTCGGCAAGATGTTATGGTGCGTCTCCGCCGTGACGTTTGTGTTGTGGAAATTTTTAGAATGGTTAGAACCCGCGAGCGGAATAGAACTCGCGCTCGACTTCGACGCCGACGATACGAGCGCGGGCAAAACCGCTCGCGAAGATCAGCGCGAGGAATGAATCGCGAGCGCGATCGATAGCGCGCGCTCGCAATAGACGGAGGAAAAGGAAAACTATCAGGTATTATTACAGTAGAAACAACATGTACGGTACTTCGCGCGGCTTTCGAGCGACCTCGGATTCGAACTCACTCCGAGAGTTCGAAACACCGCTGCGCGATATCCAACACCACCGCGACTGAAATCGCGGAAAACCGAAACTCCGGAAACAGCACCACCGGCTCGAGTCCGCGCTTTCGCACGCAAAGAATCTGATACCACACATCCGTCGTCGAAACCGCCTCGCGCGTCGCGAACGCCTCCACGTCCTCGCTTTCGATGAGCACCCCCCGGGTCGATCGCCACCACGTCTCGCTCTCGACGTACACCCCGACGCCGCGCGCGAAACGTCCGCGCGCGACTCTCGCGTCCGACGCCCCGAATGCCGCCGCGAACGTCGCGACGAACGCCGCCGCGGCGAACGCGTTGACGAACGCCATCGCGAGCGCCAACGCCAACGCCGCGCGTGCGATCGCGTGAACGCTGTCGCGCTCGAATGTTATCTCCCAATCGTCCGCGTCGCGTTCGCGCGCGACGCGCACCGCGCACCGCGCCTGGCTGTCGCGATACGTCTCAACGTCATCCCCCGCCGTCATCGAGAGCGCATCGCGCGAGGACGGGCGTCGATCGATCGTTTGCGTTTTTGTCGTCCTCCACGGCGTCTTCTGACGCACGGCGAGCGATGGTTGATGATGATGATTGATGATGATGATGATGATGACTGATGTCGGTCGTGTGGGGTGTTTGAAAATCACACATGCAATGAGTCATTAACTCGTCATATTGGCACCACGTAAAACGGACGACGACGACGACATCGACATCGGTCGATCGATCGTTCGGTCGATCGACGGACGACGACGCGCGTTGGCGACGAGGGAGACGACGTCGCGGGCGATGCGTCGCGCACTCGCCGTCGCATTCGCATTCGCATTCGCGTTCGCCCTCGCGTCGTCGCGCGCGCACGCGATCGAGATCGATCTCGTGCACCGAGGCGACGGCGCGATCGATGACATGAAGTGCGTGAGCGAAGAGATCCACGCCAACGCGGTGGTGTTGTTCACGTACGAAGGGGCGAACGCGAACGATAAGGTTTCGGTGAAGCTGTTCGACGCCAAAGGGAAGGTTATTTACGAAAAAGCAGAGCAAAACAAAGGGGCGTACGGGTTCACGAGCGCGACGGATGGGGACCATAAGGCGTGCTTTTATAACGCCGAGCTATCGTCGATGAAGGATTTAGGGGAGAAAGAGACGGCACTAGGGAAACACCGAGTGAAAGTGGATTGGAAGCACGGCGTCGCGGCGGTGGAGTGGAAAAAGTTGGCCAAAGCGACGGATTTGGACGCGTTTACGAGAACGCTGCGAGCGCTCGAGTCAGATTTGCAAGAAGTGCACGAAGGGATGTTGGGATTGCGCGCGCTCGAGGCGGAGATGAGGGATATGAATGAGGCGACGAATACTAGAGTAGCGGTGATGAGTGTGTTGAGCTTGACCGTGTGCGTGGGGATGTGCGTGTGGCAAATCGTGTACCTTCGATCGTTCTTTGAACGCAAGAAATTGTTATGAGGGAGGGCGCGATGGGCGTCGTAGGCGAGGGCGCATTCGAATTGCAAACGAAACGCAAGGACCATCATCGTCGTCGTAGCGCAGGATTTCGTTTAAATCGATTATTAATGAATATTATTCACTATGGCGGCGGCGAGCGCTCGTCTTCTACTTCTACAACACGTTTGGTTCTCCTACGCCCTCATGGGTCGTACTTCAGATCGATGAACCAGTTTTTCCAACGGCGTTTGACGACTGCCTTGGCATCGTCGCTAAGTTCGCTAAAGCTATTCTTCTTAAAATCCTTTAAAGATTCGGTGTACGCCCGCAACGCCGGCTCGACAGCTACCTCGAAACCTGTCCATCCAAAGTGTTCGTACAACGCACGAAGCGCCGCCACGGGATCGGCGTCTAATTCATCGAAGCGCATTTCATAGAGCGCGTTTTTCGGGAGCTTCTTCGAATCGCGCACGTACGCATCGTGCAAAATCTCGCCTTGCTTCAAAATGAACTCTTGCACGTGCGCCACGGTGCACTTTTGCAAATAACACTGCCAATAATACTTATCAGCCATGTTCACCGCGCTCTTAAACACGTCATAAGGGTGACGCGAGATGAACACAAACTGTGCGTTGGGAAACAACTCTCGCAGCACGCGAATGCGCGCGGCGTGCACTGGCGACTTGAGCAGCAAACGCTTCGAAGCGCCGTGCTTGTACTGCAACTTCTTCACAAACCATAAAAACGCCGACTTCCACCGCTCGAGCTCATCGCGTTCGATCGGGTACTCAGCATCGCTCGACTCATCGAGCTCGTAAAACTTCCTGAACTTCTCTTCGTCGCGCATGAACATGAGCGGCGCGTACGGACTCGCGCACGCCGAAGCCTGATTCGTCGCCACCTCATCCTCCTGCGGCGTGTCGTGCGCCAGACGCATCGAATCCATCGGTCGCGTGCTATCCATCAGCACCCCCAGCGCGGGCGCCGCGCGCGCCGTGGACAAGAACCCACTCGGAAACCCGACGTCGAACGTCGTCGCCGTCCCGAACCGCTCCGCGTCGCGCGCTAACACGTTATGCAAATGCGTCGTCCCCGTCCTCGGGTGCCCGATCACGAACACTGGGTCATCACGCACGTCCATTCGCGCGATCGCGCGGGAATACAGCGCGTAGTCCGCGATCGCCCCGAACGCGTTCACGAATGACATGAACGTCAGAAACACCACGCGCGGGGCGTAGGTTGCGTAATCGATCGACCGCCAGTGCGTGCGCACGATTCGCGCCAGCTGCCACGGCGTTATTCCGCTCAGTGGGTGGTTCTTCACGCTCCATCGATCGCGCGCGACGTCGCACGCGATCACGACGCGCTCGTCGCGCGCGCGCGTCATGCGATGGCGCACGTCGCGATGGACCATTAGCGACGGGTCGTGGTGTGCGACTGTCGCCGTTGAGTCATGACTCGTCAACGTCAACGTCAACGACCGACCCCCAGACTTCGGGACGACCCCCAGGCTTCGGGACGACCCCCAGGCGACGGGGCGACCCCCAGGCGACGGACCGACCCCCAGGCGACGGGTCTTGGTGTGGGGAGTGTCGCTATTGAGTCACGACTCGTCAACGCCAACGACCGACCCCCACGCGACCGCAACACCATGCGGGCGTGTGAACACCAATCGACGCCATCGATCGACGCGTCGAACGCGCGCGTTCCGTCGCGTCCAACGTCGTCG
>Ga0222712_10007136_pt1 | contig 10887 bp, 4 predicted proteins | sample C33_657DmetaG_FD_165043 | JGI IMG/M metagenome (GOLD analysis project Ga0222712, IMG submission 165043) | Estuarine water microbial communities from San Francisco Bay, California, United States - C33_657D | ecosystem: Environmental > Aquatic > Marine > Unclassified | place: USA: California... | reverse complement strand
TAGCCCGAATCCACGAAACCGGCGAAAAAATCGAGTTGCCACCACCCCCTGTGTCCTCGCCTTATGGCCAAACAGGCAAAACGGGTGGAGGCGGGTTGCTTAGGGGCGTCAGCCAGGCGGCGATCTTGGCCCTGATTCTGGCAGGGGGACTGGGTTGTGCCAGCTTGGACAAAATTTTGAAGCCGGCCAAAGACGCCAAGCCTGGCCCGGTCAATGAAGAGATGCCCTCGGCCCAGCAAATGGTCGAGTATCTCAACGATAATGCGCGCAGAATTCAGGCTATCCAATGTAATTCTGTGGCCATCGACTGCAAGCAGGGTAACCAAAACGCCCCAGGTTTGGACGGCATGGTGGTCCTGCAAAAACCGAACATGTTCCGGCTGAAGGCCAAGGTGCTGGGGCAGAACGCGGTGGATTTGGGATCGAACCAGGAAGAATTTTGGTATTGGATCAGCAAGGCTGACCCGTCTTACGTCTTCCACTGCTCACACGCCGCCATGGCGGCAGGGCAGGTGCGTATGCCGTTCCCTTTCCAACCAGAAATGATTCTGGCGGCCATGGGGATCGCCGAATACGACCACAACAAACCCTATGAGGTCAGGCCGAAGGGCCAATATGCCGAACTGGTGGAAAGGGGCACCTCCCCACAGGGCAAGGCCATCGCGCGGGTGACTGTGTTCCAAAGGGCTCCCGCCCAGGCAGGCAAACCGCAAGTTTTGGGACATTATTTGCAGGACGAAACCGGCAAAGTTATTTGCTCGGTGCAGGTGCAAGACATCCAGGTGGTTCGTCAGACGGGAGCGGTGCTTCCCCAAAAGGTGGTTTTCCAATGGCCTGAACAGCAGGTTGAAATGACCATGCGATTTGGGGAGTTTGTGAACACCGAAATCACCCCGGATCGATCCGCGGCGCTCTTCAGCCGTCGTGATTTGGGAAACCTTCCAGGGTTTGATCTGGCCCGTTGGGCAGCCGATGACCCCAATCCAGGGGCTCGGGGTCAGATTCCTTAAGTCTTTTTACCACATATATTTAAGATTATTTATCAGGCCGGCTTAGCTGGCCGCAAAAGAAGCTAGCTGGCATCTGTACAGGTCAACATTCAGATGGGCGATTGTTTTTCATTTTTTATTGAAAGACAATTGGTTGCCAGAGTTTTATTAGAGATAGTTGGGAAAATTTGACGGGGTGATTTGATTGCACTTGTAAGCGGATGCCATTCGGGGTAAAAATTAAAAAGAAGTTTCCTTCAAGGGGCTTTCTTGATTTTAACTGGTAATAGAAACCCATTTTGAGGTTGATTGAATGGCCATGGAACCCAAAGAAAAGAAAACCGAGACCATCAAGGGCACCAGCATCCTGCTTCGCCTTCCCCCCGCCGTGGCCATGGAATTGCGTCGGATCGCCAAAAAGGAAGAGCGCACCATCACCACCATTGCCCTGCGCGCCCTGCGGCTTTATTTCAAGACCGAGCACAACATCGAGATTTCTGCCGAAGAGTAATCCAGGCTTATTCAATTGCGCGCACAAAAACGAAAGCCGGAGCCTTGAAAGGGCTCCGGCTTGGTTTTTTGATATTTGATTATTAGGCCGCCTGTTTGATCTTGGCGCCCGGAACCGGGGTTTTGAAGGCGTTGGTGTTGGGGTCGTGTTGCCATCCCTTGTCGGTCCGGTTTGTCATGAACTGGGTCGCCACCAGGCGGGCCAGGATGAAACCGAAATAAAACTGGCCGATTCCGGCTTCCATCCAGCAAAGAGATCGGGCCAGGGGTGAGACGGGGGTGATATCCCCGTATCCGACGGTGGTGAGTGTGATCATGCTGAAATAAAAGAACCGGTGATAATCCAGCACTTCCTCCCCGTTTCCAGATGAAATGGCGTTCGCGTTGGAAAACGAATTGTCCGAAAAGTAGGCGATGGTGCAGTAGAAACAGGACCACATGAACCCGATCAGCAAATAACTGGAACAGGCGCAGAAAAGGGCGTTCCTGCCCGTGTAGTCGTTGTGCCAGAGGTGATAGACCAAAACGGAGGTCAGGACAGCCAACAACAGGGACAATACCATCAGATTCGCGCCGATTATCCTTTTGAATATCAGGTCGCCCAAGGCGTCCTCGGCCAAAACAATGCCATTGAGGCCTAGCGTCAGCGCCATGCAGGTCATGCATAGCATGGTCAACTTGTGGTCCTCGAATCGGATCGCCTGGATGAGTAGTGTGCAGCTCAGCAAGATGACCACAATCTGTCCCTGAAGGAAAAAGGTGGCCGTGGGAAGCAGAAACTGAAGCCCCATGAAGGCGAACATGAACCCGAAAAAGAGGGTGAAGCTGTTTTGGTGCAGCCAATTCATCAACTTGGATTTGTATTTTTTCCCCCCCGTTCCGGGGGAGATGCAGCGGACCGGCGGTCTTGGTTTTTCGGGAATGGCGGAATATCCAAGCGGAGCCGGGTTGTAATCGGCGTTGATATCAATGGTTTGATTGTGATCCGGTAAATCGGCCAGAAGATTTCTTCCAAACATTTGGTTGGACATGAAAACAGCCCCCCCGCGCTCCAAAGGCATTTATGGCCCATCAAGATCAAGTTGGGGGGGCGATAAGGCTTTTTCTTCGGGGAATAAAGTCCAACCTTGCCATGGAGGAGCGGCTAATCAACTTTTTTCATTTGGAAAATGGGAGTAACTGGAGGGTGGGTTGATGACGGCAATTACATCCGTCTTCTTTTCATTGGATTCTTGCTCACCTGATTTTTTGTCAGTCACTTTTTGGTCGGCCATTTCCCCGGATTGGACGAATTGCGATGCGACCAACCTGGTGAGAACCACCCCGAAAAAGAATTGTCCGATCGCAGCCTCCATCCAAGCAAGCGACCGCGCCAAAGGAGCGACCGGCGTCATATCACCGTAGCCGACGGTGGTGATGGTGATCATGCTGAAATAGAAAAACCGGTGAAAGCTTTCATGTATTTCTGCCCCCTCCATGTTGATTGATGTGCCAATTCCATTATTGGCAAAAGCGTCGCTTGTGAAATAGGATATTAGCGCGAAAAAGCACGACCAAAGAAAGCCTATAAGGAGATATGTGCTTGCGGCGCAAAAGAGAGCATTTCTTCCCGTGTAGTCGTTGTGCCACAAATGATACACAGTAATTCCAACCATGTGAGCCAAAACCAAGGCCAAAACCAGAAGTCCTATCCCCTGCGCCGCGTATTCATTTTCATCCGGAAGCAGAGGGATGATTGCCCACCAAATCCAGTTCAAAAAGACAGTGATCGAACCTACCGCACATGTGATTCCAAGAGTTCGATCCGAGTATCGCAAGGCTTGAATGGCCATGGTTCCACAAAGCAACAGGGCAACCATGCTCCCTTGTCCAAGAAAGGTTGCCGAGAGTATCCATCCCTGAATGATAAAGAGCAGTAGAAGTGCCAAAAAAAGGGCTGTGAAGCTGTTGCGGTGAAGTTTGCGAAGCAGAGGGTTGTTCAGGCGGTGCAAGGAACGGGTCTCACCCCCCGGACCGGCGACCAGGGCGGGGCGAATGCTCGAATTCCAGTGTTTGCCTTTCGATTTCATAAAGGCCTCAGATTCATACCATCTAAGGTGGACATAGCCCTTGGGCCATGGCGTTCGGGAAACACCATGGCCCAAGGGGAATTCAATACTGAAAGGTGAGATTACTTCGCCGCCTTGGCCGCCTTTTTCTCAGCGGCCTTGCGGGCCTTTTCAGCTTTCTCCTCAAGAACCGCCTGGGCGGCGGCCAACCGGGCGATGGGTACCCGGAACGGGGAGCAGCTCACATAGTTCAGGCCGATCGAGTGGCAGAACTTCACCGAGTCGGGTTCGCCGCCGTGCTCACCGCAGATGCCCAGCTTCAAGTCTTTCTTGACCTTGCGGCCTTTTTCCACGGCGGTCTGCATCAGCAGGCCGATGCCGTCGAAATCGATGACCTGGAACGGATCCTTCTTGAAAATGTCACCCTCGATGTACTGGCGGACGAAGCTGCCGTAGTCATCGCGGCTGATGCCCAAGCCGGTCTGGGTGAGGTCGTTGGTGCCGAAGGAGAAGAACTGGGCCTGCTGGGCGATGGTGTCGGCGGCCATCGCGGCGCGGGGCAGCTCGATCATGGTGCCCACCATGTATTCCACGGTGATTCCCTTCTCCTTGAACACGGCGGCGGCGGTGTCGTGCACCACCTTGGCCTGCAACTCGAGCTCACGCTTGAACCCGACGAGCGGGATCATGATCTCGGGATGCACCTCGCCGCCTTCCTTCTTCACGATGCAGGCAGCCTCCAGAATGGCCCTGGCCTGCATGGCAGTGATTTCCGGGAACACGATGCCCAGACGGCAACCGCGGAAACCGAGCATGGGGTTGAACTCATGCAGGGCCTTGACGCGATTGTGGATCTCGTCGATGGAAACGCCCAGTTCGTGGGCCATTTCCTTCTGTCCCTTCTCATCGTGGGGCAGGAACTCGTGCAGCGGGGGATCCAGGGTACGGATGGTGACCGGGTGCCCCTTCATCGCGCGGAACAGGCCGGCGAAGTCTTCGCGCTGGAACGGAAGCAGTTTGGCCAAGGCGGCCTTGCGGGCCTCCGGGGTGGTGGCCAGGATCATCTCCCGCATCTCACGGATGTGGTCGAAGAACATGTGCTCGGTGCGGCAAAGACCGATTCCCTCGGCGCCGAAGGCGATCGCCTGCTCGGCCTGGGAGGGGCTGTCGGCGTTGGTTCGGATGTTGAGTTTCCGCACCTTGTCGGCCCAGGTCATCAGTTTCTGGAACTGCTTGTAGACCTTGGACTTGCCAGGGGCCAGGGTCTTGTCGATGAGCACCTGCACCACCTCGGAGGGGCGGGTGTCCACCTTGCCCGCGATGACCTCGCCGGTGAAGCCGTCGATGCTCAGCCAGTCGCCGTCGCGCAGGACATGCTCGCCCACGGAGAGGGTGCCGGCCTGGTAGTCGATCTTCAGGGCCGAGCAGCCCACCACGCAGACCTTGCCCATCTGGCGGGAAACCAGGGCGGCGTGGCTGGAAGCGCCGCCGAACGCGGTGAGGATGCCTTCGGCGACCTGCATGCCGCGAAGATCCTCGGGACTGGTCTCGCGGCGCACCAGGATCACCCGGCCGTCCGGGCTGCCCTTGTGGCTGTTGTGGAAGTGCTCCGCGTCCTCGGCGAAGAACTTGATGCGCCCGCAGGCCGCGCCGGGACCGGCGTTGATGCCCTTGGCCAACAGCTTGCCCTCGGCGACCGATTTGCGCTTGGCGTCGGGGTCGAACAGGGGTTGCAGCAGTTGGTTCAGGTCGTCCGGGGGGATGCGGTTGACCGAGATGGCTTCCTTCCAGTCGATCAACTTCTCCTGCACCATGTCCACCGCGAAGCGGATGGCGGCGAAGCCGGTGCGCTTGCCGTTGCGGGTCTGGAGCATCCACAACTTGCCGCGCTGGACGGTGAATTCGATGTCCTGCACATCGCGGTAATGTTTCTCCAGCTTGAGACGGACCTCGTCGAGCTGCTTGTAGACCGCGGGCATCTCGGTGGCGAGTTCCTCGATCTTCTTGGGGGTGCGGATGCCGGCCACCACATCCTCGCCCTGGGCGTTGGTGAGGTACTCGCCGTAGAAGACATTCTCGCCGGTGGCGGGGTCGCGGGTGAAGGCGACCCCGGTGCAGCAGTCGTCACCCATGTTGCCGAACACCATTGAGCAGATGTTGGCGGCTGTGCCCCACTCGTGGGGAATGTTGTACTGCCGGCGGTAGACGATCGCGCGGTCGTTCATCCAGGAGCCGAACACGGCGCCGATGGCCCCGTACACCTGTTCGCGGGCGTCCTCGGGGAAATCGTGGCCGGTGCGGGTCTTCACGGCCTTCTTGAAGCGGTCAACCAGAACCTTCAGGTCGGCCACAGTCAGTTCGTTGTCGAGGGTCACGCCACGCTCGTGCTTGAGGTCGTGCATGATCTTCTCGAAGGGGTCTTCCTCCTTCTTGTCCTGGGGCTTCAGGCCCAGCACCACATCGCCGTACATCTGGATGAAGCGGCGGTAGGTGTCCCAGGCGAATCGCTCGTTGCCGGTCTTCTTGATCAAGCCGGCGAGGGTTTTTTCATTCAGGCCGATGTTCAGCACGGTGTCCATCATGCCGGGCATGGAGTCCCGGGCACCCGAGCGGCAGGAAACCAGCAACGGATTTTCCGGGTCGCCGAGCTTGGCGCCCATGGCGGCTTCGGTTTTCTTGATATTCTCGTCAACCTGGGCCTTCAGCTCGGGGGGATACTGTTTGCCGTGGGCGTAGAAATAGGTGCAAACCTCGGTGGTTAGCGTGAACCCGGCGGGCACAGGCAGCCCGATTTTGGTCATCTCGGCCAGGTTGGCACCCTTGCCGCCCAGCAGGGTCTTCATGCTGGCATCGCCGTCCGCCTTGCCGTCGCCGAAAAAGTACACATACTTGTGGCTCATTGCTGTCCCGCTCCGAGAATTGACCAAAACAAAAAGAGCCGCCGAAGCCTGTCACTCGCGTGACCTGCGGCGGCAGCAAATCGAACTACAACAGGGCTCAATTTAGCAAAAAAGGCGGGTCTGACCAGCATTCGGGGCACGATGACCCTGTTTTTTGCATTTTTTGACCATCAATTTTTGGGTTTCACGGTGATAGAGAGGCCTTTTTGCCAGAATTTGTCATCTGGTGAGTAATATTGATAGCTTCTGCAGGCTGGGCCAGTGGTTTCGCCGGGGACCGATGCCACCAAGTCGACTGGAATTTGGATTTCTTGTTCTGGGTTCATGGACCGCCAGTAGAAGGCCAGTTCCCGGCCCCTCTGCTCCCAGGCAGCCAGCCGGGGTTCGCCTCCATTGCTTGGAGGTCGGGTCAACTCGATCAGTTGTTTGGCATCCGGGGGCAAGGAAAGGCCCGAGGGAATCCCAATTACCGCCATCACCATGCCCGCTGCAGTGGAGGACCGGTTCTTGACCCTCAGGTCCAGACGCACGCTTTCTCCTTCCAAAACCTCCTGCCTGTCCGGTTGCACCTGGATGTGAATGGACGCTTTGGGTGAGGTGGGCGGGGTGAGGGTGAGATATTCCCAAGTCAAGGAGCAGGGGAAGCTGTTGCCTTGTGTCAATTCCAGGGTGACCAGATTGTCTCCCGGACGCAGGCCTGAATCGGATTCCTTGAAATCGCCGACCAGACGGCTGATGGCGTTTTCCGGGAAATGCAAGGCCGCCACAGGTTTGCCCTGGGTGCTGAAGCGGAAGGTGCCCGCGGAAACCTTGCCTACCTGGGATTCCTGAAACCGGGTCATGGCTTCCAGCGCGAGGATGGTGGCCTGGGTGGAGCCAAATGTGCCACCAGACCGCTTTTGGGCCAGCCACTCGATGGCTTTCAAAACCGTCGGTGCCGATGCTGGATCCTTACTCGCCAGCCAGCCTTGGACAGCCAAGGCGGTGGTTTCAACCACCAGGCCATTTCCCATGGAATGGGTGATGGAGGTGGCGGCTCCCGGGATGGATCCATCCGGTGATTGTTTCTGAATGAGTTGCCTGCAAAGGCTCGCCCCCGAGTCCTTTCGGCCCGAAGCCAGTAAGGCGTTTGCTACCAGTGCCATCTCGTAAGGGTCGCTGATTTCCGGTGCCCTTTTGGCGAGTGCGTCGAATTCGATTTTCAAATCCGAAACATCCCCGCTTTTTGCCAATGCCCAAAGGATGTAGGCGTTGGTCAGATTGCCAGCGGAGTTGCCAAAAGAGTCCACCCTGCGGTTAGAGCGAACGAAGCCTCCCTGACCATCCCTTTTGGAGACCAGGAACTCCCGGGTACGGCTGATCAATCCTGGGTCCATCCCTTCCAAACCCGCGTCGCGCATGGCGGTGAACTGCAAGAGGCCGTATGCGGTCAATCCCTCGTGTTGCTGGTCCGCCGCCCCGAACCATTCGAAGCCATGCTTTCGGCCGGCTTTGGTGTCCATGCATTCAAAGCCGACCAATCGCTTGTAGCCGGCGGCAAGCAGTTCCCGGGCTTTCGATTCCACCTCGGGATTGGCTACCCCTGAGGTTTTCAAAAGGCGCAGCACCATGAGATTCGGGTACGAGGAGCTTGATGTTTGTTCAAAACAGCCGTGGGGTTCCCTCAACATCCCTTCCAAACCGGAAAGGGCCTCGCCCAGCGGGCTGGGAAAACCTTCCACTCGCAGTGAAAGGGAGTCCTTTTTCCAGGTGTCGGGTAGGCGCAGGGTTTTCTCAACCTTGCCTTCCAACCGCATGCTGAGCGACCCGGTGACGGGAAATCCGTCAGACACCACCGGCATTTTCCCGCGCATGGTGTCCCGCCATGTGCCGGATGAGGCCTCCAGACGATAATCCACCAGGCTGGAGTTTTCCGATGGCCGCAGGGGAACCAAAACCCTGCCCCTGCCGTTGGAATCCAAAGTGAGGGTGCCCCGGTTCGGGCCCCTTAATTCGGCACCATCGATTTGGGGGATGGCCCAGTCCACGCTGGAGCCCGGCTCCCCCTCCAGGGTCAGTGGCGCCTCCAACAGGTCGCCAGCGGTGGCCTCTCCAGGCAGCTTGATGCTGAGAGTCAGGGGTTGTTTGCTTTCAAAAAGTTGGCTGGCGGAAGCGAGGCGGCCGTTCTCCGTGTTTGCGGAAACAGTTGCGACGAAACGGGTGACCGAATCGGACAACTCAAATTCGGCGTTGCCTTCACCGGTTGGCAGCACCCAAACCGGTTTCCAAAGGAGGGTCTCCGAAAAATCCGACCGGGAAGAGGGGTCTTCACCAAAAAACCGGATATGGCTGTACTCTCTCACCACCTCCAAGGGTGGTAAGTCCTCCCCGGAAACAGAGGGGAGCAGTTGCGGATCCTCCGCTATCGCTCGGGGCAGGGACAGCCGGTCGATGGGACCCAACAGGTTATCGCCGCCCATGCCGGGACGGCGGGCCGCCCCCAAAAGGGCGGAACCGGGGGCCTGCTTCGCACGGGCCCTGCCTTCCGGGTTGGGTGGGCTGCCTCCCACTCTCGTTCCAGGGCGGAGGATTCCCGCATCAGCCAAATTGTTTGCGTCCGCCAATAATTTTGGGCCATTCTGCGACTTGATCGGACCCCCCGGAGGATTGGGGCTTGCGATCCTTGGAGCGGGAGTTGTCCCTTTGGCCCAGCGGTCATTCCGCAGGACTTCCGGGGGCAAATGTTCGATTCCCTTGGGGGCCGCGTTCGCCATGGGGGAGGCTGTCGGTAAAGCCACACTCATGTCCGTTTGCCTGGCCGTTTTGGAAAGACCTTCCATTCCCGGGCTGAAGAGCCAAATGCCCCCGATCCCAAGCAGGGCTGGCACACCAAGGCCCAGTGCCAATCGGGTGGCCAGGGTTTTTCCCCTGCCCAGCCAGAACAGGAATGAGATCATGCCTAATCCGAGGCCTAATCCACCCGTCAGCAAAGTGAAACGTTGGCCCAGGCGGCCTTCCACCAGCCTGAGCTGGGACTGGATGTCCCTCCCTTTTTGAAACACTTCCTCCAATTGGATCCGCGCCTGCCGGACATCTTCTTCCTGCTTGCGAAACCGGTCGTCAAACTCCGGGGCCAAGTCCCGGATCTTGTTCTCCAATCCAGTTTGGGTGGAAAGGGTGGATTGCTGCCTGGCCAAACCGGAGCTGACGAGGAAATGAGGCGCCTCCACGGGATGCTGGGCCTGAAACTTCGCGGGATCCTGCTCGGCGAAACGGCGCCAGCCCTGGGTGCCCAGAAGCAGGTCCATACCAACCCGCGCGAGGGGATGGGGGGTCAACAGGAAGTCGGCGTATTCCAGATCATCCGGGTGCAGAATTTCCTCTCCCAGGAGGAAGTGGGTGGGCATGGATCTGACCGTCTTCTCATCAGCCAGTGTGACAACCGCATGGTCCACCACGCTGGCCAGTAGGATCGCCCCGGTCGGGTTCCCTTGCGCGTCGCGCACCTTGGCATTCAGGCGGACTTTTTCTCCGGGTTTGAAGGGTCCGGACATCGCCTTGCCAGGGGATCCGGTTTCGGAAACCCGTTCCACCTTCAGATCCACATTCAAGTTGGAGGCGACAGGCCTCCAGATCAGCCGTTCAGCGACTGGTGTGAGCTTGCCTTTGCCAGATGTTCCAGGGGCCGGTGATTCGAGGCGGAACGCCGTGAGTCGGCAAACTCCACCAATGCCGGCAGGGGGATCAAGTTCCAGGCGGCTTTCCTTGCCGGGGACCAATTTGGAATCCAGCAGCCTTCCCCGGCAATAAAGTCCCAAAAACCACAAGCCCTCACCTGTGGCCCTCAGTTCAACGGGAACTTTGCCCCCGGGGGATAGTTTTTCCCCATCCACCCGCAGGGTCACACCGGCCGCCTTGGTTGCCGGGAGGGCCAGGGTGGTGCCCTTGGAGGGGCCCAGAAGCTCGAGCGTGTAACTCGCATCGGTTTTGGGCGTGAATTCAAAGGAACCCATGCCTTGGTTGGCCCCGGGATTTTCCAGGTCGCTGCGTGTTTGGATTCCCTCCACCAGGGGACGCCCGTTTTCCAGCAGGCGCGCCTTCAGGTCCGTGGGTTTGCCCAGGGAGGTGCGCGCGGTGAAATAAACCCGTGCGGGCAATCCCGCCACCAGGTCCCCGCTTTCGGGGAACAGACTGACATCCACTCGGTCCAGAACCAATGGGACCGGTTTGACCAGGGTTTCCACGCTGGCGCCGTCGGAGAATGAAACAGTGATGCTGCCATCACCCTTGGAAATGGCGGCGGCTTCCGGAAGCTTGAAGCTGAATGTCGCCCTGCCATCCGGCCCCAATGTGGATTCAAACCAACGGTTTAGATCTTTAGTGATGGCGCCTGTGGCCTCGACCACCTGATCATCCAGTTTCAATTGGGCCTTGACCGCTTGGTTCGCGATTGGCTTGCCG
>Ga0222712_10007135_pt1 | contig 10889 bp, 16 predicted proteins | sample C33_657DmetaG_FD_165043 | JGI IMG/M metagenome (GOLD analysis project Ga0222712, IMG submission 165043) | Estuarine water microbial communities from San Francisco Bay, California, United States - C33_657D | ecosystem: Environmental > Aquatic > Marine > Unclassified | place: USA: California... | reverse complement strand
ATAAGAAATACTGAAAAGCAGATTGATAAAATAAAACATATTCAGTTTTTTAGTAAAGATTATTCTATGTTTGATTTCAAAGAACCTTGTGTTATTTATTGTGATATTCCTTATGAAAACACAAAACAATACTCTACATCAAAAGGATTTAATCATAGTGGTTTTTGGGAATGGTGTAGAGGAATGACAAAAGATGGTCATAAAGTATTTATTAGTGAATACAATGCTCCAAGTGATTTTACTTGTATATGGTCAAAAGAAACAACAAATTCAATGAATACAACGAAAACATATAAGCCTGTTGAAAAGCTTTTTAAATATTGCATTTAACGTTCCCGTGCTTGGTGCAGTGCGGGCTAAAAATGCACCATTTTTCAATTAATAACAAAACATAACAAAGATGCAAGATATTAAAATTAAAGACCAAACCCCGCATTGCTCCAAACACGTGTTAGCAAATCGGCTTTGTTTTAGAGCGTGGATAGAATCAACTTTAGGGAATTATATGGCTATACAAGGTGAACCTGATTTAGAAACTTTGGGAAGTTTTATGCACCATTATTCAGACTGTAAAAATATAATGCAGTTTACAGGATTGTTGGATAAAAACGGAAATAAAATTTTTGAAGGCGACATTGTAACTTATAAAAGAAGCGTTGGAAATTGGACAGGACAAACAATGACAACTACTCATAAAATAATTTTCACGGAAGAAGTAAATGCTTTTGTTATGGATTATGGAAGTAGCTACATAAAATTAAGAAAGAATTGGGGCTATGAATACGAAGTAATAGGCAATATTTTTGAAAACCCTGATTTATTGCAGGGAGTTCTTTAAGCTGTTTGCTAACTACTTGATTGGCGAAACAACTCCACACTATAACTAACTGATTTACAATGAAAAACTTTGAGATAGTAAGTATAAATTACAAAGTACATTGGAGGTTTAAAGAACACCATAATTACAAAGTAACATTATGCAAGAAGATAATAAATTGTCAACGTGGAATCATAATAAAACAATCAGTTAAGGGTGGTAGCATAGGTTATTACATATCAGGTAAATTTATAAAGAGGAAGGACTTAAATAAGTATATAGAAGTTATACCTAAAGAAATATGTCCTTTCTAATTAGTTATTTAAAAATAAATATTATATATTTGCGTATCTGAATATCCGACACGGAGAAGCCGAACACCGAACATAGTAGGCAAGATTAAATTTAATTAAATATGGCAAGTTTAAACAATTTGTATTTAAAATTAGAGACTCTAGAAACTCTAGTTAAAACAATCAAGGCTAAGAAAGTAGCTGGTATTAGTATTGATATCTCAATTAATGACGAGGCTAACCAGTACAATCAAAATGTATCTGCTTATGTAACTCAATCAAAAGAAGATAGAGACGAAAAGAAGCCACGTTACTATGTTGGTAATGGTAGAACGTTCTGGACTGATGGAAACATTGTAGCATTCAAGTCTGATTCTAATGAGAATGGTAAAGACGTTAAGAAGGAGTTAGAGTCTTCAGAAGAGATTTTACCCTTCTAACCTTAAATTATTAATTAACACATTTGATTTAGAGGTTTTCATTGAGAAATACTACTAAATAACACAACTAACCTAAAGAGAGGTATCGTATGGTACTTCTCTTTTTTAATACAAAACAAATTAAATTATGGCAACAAAAAACACAGAAAAGAAAATGAATTTATTTCAAAAATTATTAGAGATTCAAAAAGTAGTAGTTGGTCTTGGTAAAGATTCAAAATCATTTGGATACCAATATGTATCAGGCTCAAAGGTATTAGAACACATAAAACCTATGATGAATGAACTTGGCATCATATTAAAACAAGAAGTGCTTGATATTGAGAATACAAGGCAAGATTACACCGCTAAGAGTGGATCTAAAAGTGAGATACTTACAAAAGCAATTATGCGATTCACTTGGGTAGATTGTGAGACTGGTGAGAAAGATGAGAATATGTTTGCAGCTAATGGTCAAAATGATTGGGAAAAAGGACTTGGTTCAGCATTAACGTACGCAGAAAGATACTTCTTACTAAAGTACTTTCATATTAGTACAGACGAAGATGACATTGACAACCCTGAAAGAAAACCTACAGAAGTTGCAAAACCATCTACTGTAACCTATAACAAACCCACAGCACCAACCCCTAAGAAACCAACGATAAGCGACTTATCAAAGGTTAAAGATGCACTAAAGAAAGATAGGGTAGCAACATTAAAGATGCTTGAGAAGTATGACATTACAGAACAACAAAGAAAGGAGCTTGGTATTTAACCAGGCTCTTAAAATAAAGAAAGATATGGGAAATGCAAAAGAAAAAGCGTGGGAGTTGTATAACAAATACAGAACTTTAGAGGGTAAATTTGGAGATAAAGTATTGTATAATTATGATGCTAAACAATGTGCGTTAATAACAATTGAAGAGATAATTGATTCATTACAAATTAAAAATTATTCACAAGCAGACCAGTACGAATATTGGAGTGAAGTTAAATACTATGTAGAAAAATTATGAATAAGATAATCTTAATAGACGCAGATTCTTTTTGTTATTTAGGTAATAACTGCGAAGAAGTAGACCAAGCATATGACAAAGTAGACCAGGCAATCTCAAATATTATAGCGACATCTGGATCAAGTCATTACACGTTGTTTGTAGAGAAACCCTTCAACAATAACTTCAGGAAGAAAATTGTAAAGAGTTATAAAGTTGGTCGTGCCAATAAAGAGCTACCTAAGTTCTACAATGAAATTAAGGAATACTTAATTGGTAGTTGGAACGCTTATGGTCTTGGTGGTTACGAAAGCGATGATGTACTTATATCATACTACAAAAAGTGCAAGGAAGAGTATCCATTTACAGAGGTAGTTATTGCATCAATGGACAAGGACCTCAAGCAATATCCGATAGCAATGTTTGATACCTACTACCAACGATTTGGTCAGGTATATAATATCACAGAAGAGGAGGCTAATTACAATTTATGGATTCAAGTTATTATGGGCGACTCTACGGACTCAATTAGCGGTATTAAAGGCAAAGGTATCAAGTATGCAGAAAGTGTCTTAAAAGGCTCTAAGAATCACTTTATAACCACTTGTCGAGCATATCTCGATAACTACGGAAGCAGATGGCAGAAGAACTTTATAAAGAATTACGTTCAGGTTAAGTTATTAGATAATCTGAATGTTAAATTAGATTTAAGTGAGGTAGAATTTAATCAAGAATAAGATATGGCAAAACAAAAGGTAGAAGCGTTTTTCCCTAAGGAGGAAGAGATTGCAATGGTAGGTTTAATTAATAAGGAAGTCAAGGTAGCTTTCTCAGTTGAGAAGGCAGATTATGGATTCTATGTGGTTAGGTATAACCTTAATGATCATCTGGAGGGCATTAAAGATACCATAAGTTACAAGAGGATTGATACGAATGAGAGTGATAGCAAGAGAAATAGGGTTATCTTTGGTAATCAAAGTGATGCAGAGAGAGAGGTAATTAAATCATACAATCAAGTGTTTAACTATATTCAAGAAAAAAGAAAGTAATTATGGAAACAATTAAGAGAGAAATTATCAGTAGAGTAAATGTGATATACAATACTCTAATCAAGGTAAACAAGAAAGACTCTGTATCTGAGGATGTTAAGAGTATTAGGTTTGTGGTATTCAATGGTAAGACCACAGAAGAATCAATTAAGATTAAGAAAATGTTTGATGTAGTCTTCGAGAGGGAATTAAGTAAGAGATTACAAGAAGCAAACAATGAATTAAGTATAATTAATAACCATATAAATAAATAAGATTATGTATTTAGACGAAGCAATTTATAACATTGTAGTAAAGGAATCGAAAGAAGTTAAGGGAGAAGAAACTAAATCATTTGTAGGTAGAAAACTTAAGTGTATGGAAGATAATGCAAACTACACCTTAGCTATGAAAGGTGAGGTAGTTGAAGTGGTCCATCAAGACGGAAGTGTATTAACTATAAGCAAACCAATAAATGGTATTGATGGTATGAAGATAACTTCTTGTATGATTGGTAAAGAATTTAAGCTTCTAAAGAAGAAAGGCAAGAAAGATACCATAGTTGAAGCAATTGTAGATAAATTTAAGGACAGAAGTGATGTTGGTATTAAGAAATACAACACTACTTTAGATAGGGAGGACCTTACAACAGAGCAGTGGATTGATCACGCAATTGAGGAAGGAATGGATATGATTCTGTATTTAGAGCGATTGAAGAGAGATATAGTAAATATTAAGAAAGCTGTAAGAGATGGAAAATAAGACACTACAAAGGGTAATATTTGAACTATCTGGACAAAAGAATAATAGGGAGTTTGCAAAGTACATCAAGAGGTCAGAGAGTTATACATCGAATATGATAAAATCAGATAAGAACATAAGTGTTGAACTCGGAATTGATATGATGCAGAGAATGTATTTGGATAAGGAATTAATTAAGGATGTTATATTAAATTATATAGATGAAGCTTTCTTTATTTAACGTCTCAGCAGCTTGGCGAAGTGGCGGTTTAAAAAGCACAAAGTTTGATTTAGAACTGAACTTTTTGACAAGCACTAAACTTGGATTAAGCACACACCCCGCAATTTTGCCAAACCGCTGTTATGTGCTGGGCGGATTATCAGCACTAAATTTAATTTAAAAAAGATGAACGTATCATTTGGAAAAGGAAAAACAGAATATGGACCAGGAGTTCAGATTGATTTAACAGGTAATGAAGTTGCAATGGCAATTTATACCTATTTAACAGCTCACAATGTTCACATAGTTGGAGCAGCAACGATTAGAGTAAATGGAGAATTATGCAAATATGGTGGTGTTTATGTTGATCCATCAGGTAGAGTAGTTGCAAACGGGGAAGGATATAATGGGAAAGGTCATAAGGAGTAGTTTCGTAGCCTTGCAGGTAACGTATGGTGCTATACGAAGGAGGCGATTATTAGCACTAAAGTTGATGCGGAGTACAAAATTTGATTACAGCAGAATGTTTCTGCGGAGTACCAAACCGCCTCTTTTGTATAGCACGTGTTACCTGCTGGTGCGGTTCATTTAGCAGGATTTTGATTTGAAAACAAATAGAAAATTTAAAAAGTTTTAGAGTATGATATATATGGGAAGTAAAAATCGGATAGCAAAATTTGTTTTACCGATTATGATTAAAGAAGCAAATGAAAAAGGAATAACTACTTGGGTAGAACCTTTCGTTGGTGGGGCAAATATGATTGACAAAGTTCCAAACAATTTTCAAAGAATTGGAATTGATTATAATGCACATACTATTGAGGCTTTGATTGCAATAAGGGATTTAGTTGATAAATTACCAACTGAAGTAAGTGAGGAATACTACAAACAAATAAAAAACTCCGAACCCGAACCTATTAAAAGTTGGGTAAGATTTGTTTGTAGCTTTGGGGCTAAACTTGACAATGGATTTGCACGTAATAAAGCAGGACAAAACTATGCAAGAGCAGGTGCAAACAATGCTAAAAAGCAAAGCCCAAACTTACAAGGTGTGAAATTTATCAACGGAAGCTATGATGAATATTCAGACTTTGAAAATTGTTTGATTTATTGTGACCCACCATACGAAGGCACTACTTCATATAAAACATGTGCTTTTGACCACACTAAATTTTGGGAATGGTGTAGAAAGATGAGTGAAAAGAATTTAGTATTTGTAAGTGAATACAAAGCACCTGATGATTTCATTTGCGTATGGGAAGGAGAAGTAAAAACAAATTTTGCAAGTCAAAGAGATAAAGCTACACATAAAGCGGTGGAAAAACTTTTTAAATTTTCTCCCACAAATATTCAATAGTAGCATTATCGTAGCACTTGCAGGTAACTTGTTGCTAACAACAACTCACATACATAAACCACTATAAACACTAATAAAAAACCTTGACAATGGAATATTTAATAACCTACTCAAACTATTTCATTATTGATGGAAGAACATTTTCTTTTCGAAAAAAACAATTGTTTGACATAACATCTACACCTAAACTAATTGCATTGAAAGACAATAATAATTGCTTAGGTTATTGGATAAATAGGAAGTGGTATTCTTTATCAAGGCTAAAAGAAATTGTTATAATTGAAGATATGATAGTGAATGTTTCTGATCTACAATGGTATGAACAAATAAATTTAGATGAAGTAATTTGTAATTAAGTTTTTTTAATTACATTTGTAAAGCGAAAAACAAAATATTTTGGTAGAATAAAAATAGCTAAGCTGTGTAAAGCGTTCAAACTGATAATTGATTAGAAGCTAAATCCAGAGTAGTGTAACTTGGTAACACAATCAATGGGCAACTGTTGATAAATGAAGTTTCGAATACTTCCTTTGGAGCATAGTAGTTTTCTTATGATAAAAATCTTTACAAATCCTGTAAGGTAGCTATTCCACTTGGTCGTTTCAACTGACAGTATAAGAAAACGGTAAACTCATAATTGACTGTCAAAAGTGGATATGGATTGACAAATCGGAAAGACGATTATTTTTTTTAAACATATCTAAAATTGAATATAAATATTTTGTATATTTGCGGTGTTATTTCGAGGTGAGATGCGATATAATAACAACATACTGAAAAATTAATAAATAATCCTGACAAGGGTTGGCACATCTCACACAATATGTCCTGCCATCCTTTCGTTAGGATTTTTTGTTTTAACTAAATACTAAACGTATGAAATTTTTAGAAAAAAATTTAGAAGACATTATCTTTGAAACAGATAATAAAAAATTATTTGAAAGAGGCTTACCTATTTTCGGTAAAAAGCTTAGACAAGTAAGGATTGGTAATTATGGTATAGCAGATATTATTTCTGTTAAAAGATGTGGTCAATTCCTAATTATTGATATAATAGAATTAAAAAAAGACAACATAACAATAGATACATTAATTCAATCACTTAGGTATCTTAAAGGTATAAAACACTATTTAAGACATAGAGGTTTTGAAAAAAAAGTTATATTTTCTATAAAGTTATGTGGAAGTTCGGTAAGCAATCTTAAAGAGCTTTGTTTGCTTTGTAGCGTAATGACTAGCAATCATATAGAGCTTGTAAGTTTATATACTTATGATTTTAAATTAGAAGGAATGTATTTTAATGAAGAATATGAATCCATTACAGAAAGTTTAATAGGCGAGTTTTTTAAAGGAGCAAAATCAAGAAGAAAAGAAGAGTCGTTTAACTTATTTTAATATAAATGATAGGCTGGATAAAAATTCATAGAGAAATAAATAATCATTGGATATGGGAAAATAGTGATTATCTTAAATGGTGGTTAGACATTCTTATAGAGGCAAACTATTCTGAAGGAGATGTCTTGATAAAAGGGACTGTATTGAAGTGTCATAGAGGTCAAAAATTATACTCTATTGAAACATGGTCAAAGAGATGGAAAACCAACAAAAGTAAGGCTAATAGGTTTTTAAAATTGTTGGAAAAAGAAAAAATGATTGAGCTTAAAAATGAAACGCATACAACTCGCTTAACTATCTGCAAATACGATGATTACCAAGACAAAGAAAGTACAAGTGAAACGCAAACAAAACACAAACGAAACGCAAGTGAAACAGAAGTGAAATCAATAAAAGAAGATAAAGAAATAAAAGAATCTTTAGTGGTTTTAAAAAAACCAAATAGAAGAGTTCTTTTGTCTGATATAGATATATCTTCTCTTGATGAAGAAACGAAAGTGTATTTTAATATAGCTATTGGTTTTAGAGATTTATTTATAAAGAATAAAAAAAGATTAGGTATTAATGATTTTAAAGACCAAGAAAAAGCTACGTTTAAAGGATATGTTGATCCGATAAGATTATCTTTTACGCAAGATAAAAAAACAGAGGAAGATTTCAGAAAGGTATATGCTTTTTTAATGAATGATGAATTCTGGATGAAGACCATAATGTCTACAAGTAAATTGAGAGACCAAATGTCTCAATTATTAGTAAAGTCTTCTTCATTAAATAAGAAACAAATACTACCATCAGACTTTTGGGTAAGAGAATTAAGTGATGAACAAAAGAAATTACTAAGCGATAAAGATTTAGCTACTTGGGAAAGACAGAAGACAGCAAGGCTTATGGAGGGTGGTAGAATGTTACCTATAAAAATAGAATATGAAAAATAAATTAAATAATAATATGAAAAAACAAATTATCGCTTGGTGGTCTGGAGGAATAACTTCGGCAGTAGCTTGTAAAGTAGCAATTGATTTATATGGTAAAGAAAATTGCAGAGTAATAATGATTGATACTTGTAATGAGCATCCAGATACATATCGTTTTAAAGAAGATTGTTCTAAATGGTATGGTATTGAAATAGAAACTATAAGCGAAGTGGGTTCTTCTTATGAAAGCATTCAAGATGTTTGGTTAAGACATAAATCATTAAATGTTGCTCACGGAGCTATATGTTCAACTCAACTTAAAAGAAAGGCAAGAGAGAATTTTCAAAAAGTTAATGACTTTGAATTTCAAGTATTTGGTTTTGAGTTTGACAAGAAAGAATTTAATAGAGCATTGTCTTTAAAGATGAATCACCCTAAAGCTAAAAGTATTTATCCTTTACTTATGCTTGGATATGATAAAGACGATTGTATTAAGATTGTTTCTGATGCAGGTATAGAAATACCAGTTATGTATAAGATGGGGTTTAGAAATAACAATTGCTTTAATACGGGTTGTGTGCAAGGCGGTATTGGTTATTGGCAGAAAATGAAGATGGACTTTCCAGAAAAGTTTGATGCTATGGCAGAAATGGAACATAAATTAACTGAGTTAAAGGGTGAGCCAGTTACAATGTTAAAGGAACAAAGTGGTGAAGCTAAAAAGAAAGTTATTGATTCTGGAATTAAATGGAAGCAATTTATATTCTTAAAGAAACACAACTTATATCCAGAGTTAAAATGTATAGATGATATGCCTAAACAAGAAGTAAAGCCTTTATTCGAGTGCAATGGTTTTTGTGGAGTAAATGATTTAGACGAAAGATCAGAGACAGAAAAAGAAATAAACTATATTCAAATGGATATGTTTGATAAAGAATAATTTATGAAAGAAACTAAAGTAGCGGTATTCAATAACATTAACGATACATCTGAACCAAGATATGTTGAGGTTAGTAAGATATTAAAGGCAATAAAAGATGGGGCTTTTAAAGATAAGGTAGAGGCTATTAGAAATGAGAACGACAAGGGTAATCAAAGTAGATTAAAGTCGTCTTTGACATCAATACTATTCTCTTCATCTAAACAAGAGGGTGTTGAATCAGGTAGAAACAATAAGATTTCCTGGAGAACAGATAAGGGTTTGGTAGAGCATAGTGGTCTTATGTGTCTTGACTTAGATAAGTTTAGTAATGAGTTCGAGATGATTTCTATTAAGGATGACTTAATGAATGATGACTATGTATTCTCTGTATTTGTATCTCCATCTGGCGAAGGTTTAAAGGTATTAGTTAAAGTTCCAACTCAAATTGAAAACCACAGGAAATACTTTTATGGTCTTAAGGAACACTTTAATTCACCTAACTTTGATGATTCTTGCGTTAATGAGGCAAGAGTTTGTTATGTTTCTTACGATGAAGGTATTTACATAAATGAGGATTCTTTAGTATTCGATAAGATGCTTGAACAAAAAACTCAAATCGTAGAGGTTAAGGAGGTAAAGGTTCAGGTTAAGGCTGATAATAATAGAATTATAGATGGTCTTTATAAGTGGTGGTCAGATAGATATGGTCTTATAGATGGAGAAAGAAATAGGAATACCTATATCCTAGCTATGGCTTTTAATGAATTTGGAATACCTGAGTTACAAGCTAAGTCTTTTATGTCTCAGTTCGAACACACTGGTTTTGAAATTCAAGAGATTAATTCTTGTATCGAGAGTGCTTATAATAAGACACACGTATTTGGCACTAAGTCATTTACAGATGAAGAGACCATAATAAAAGAGTATCTACCTAATGATGTAGCTCCAAAACAAAGTATATCCGTAAACCTTGAGAATATATACAAGGCTTCATTTGTTGACGTAACAAAGAAGATTGAGTATCCACCAGTAGCGGTATCAATTGGAACGCATAGAATGGGTAGTAAAGATTTCCCTATACCATTTGGTACTTATGGAAACTTTAGTTGTATTGTTGGGGCATCTAAGTCTAAGAAGACATTCTTAAAGTCTCTGATTACAGCATCATTTATTGGAGGTCAAACATCTAACTATACATCTTCTATAAAAAGCCACAGAGATAGAGAATGCTTTATCATTGATTTGGATACTGAGCAATCAAGTTGGCATGCTCATAATGTATTTAAGAGGGTTACAAGATTAGTTGGTGTTGAAAATTACGAGTTTTATAAGCCTTTTGCATTAAGACCATACGAGCCTAAAGAAAGACTTCAATTTATAGAGTGGTTGATTTACGAAAGCGAGATGAAGGATAATATTGGTTTTATAGCAATTGATGGTCTTGCAGATTTAGTTAACGACTTTAATGATCTAAAAGAAAGTCAGGCTGTGATACAGAAAGTTATGAAGTGGACTGATGATAAACAATTTCACTTAACAACTATCTTGCACTCTAACTTTGGAACTACTAAAGCTGTAGGGCATATAGGTTCATCTATGTTAAAGAAGGCAGAAACTGTATGTCAAGTAACTCCAGAAGGTGATTGTGTTAAAGCTCACTTTAGCCACACAAGGGGATTTCCAATAGCAGATTTTTGTTATTCAGTTAATGAAGATGGTCTTCCTTACTTGTTAAATGAGAATGCAGAGCCTATTATTAGAAAGGTTGTAAAGGAGATTGATGAG
>Ga0222712_10007134_pt1 | contig 10889 bp, 12 predicted proteins | sample C33_657DmetaG_FD_165043 | JGI IMG/M metagenome (GOLD analysis project Ga0222712, IMG submission 165043) | Estuarine water microbial communities from San Francisco Bay, California, United States - C33_657D | ecosystem: Environmental > Aquatic > Marine > Unclassified | place: USA: California... | reverse complement strand
TATCAAGTGGAGGGAGTATACGATGCTCTAAGACATAATAGAAAATTATTGATATCACCCACAGCCTCAGGTAAATCCTTAATGATTTACTCCCTTGTAAGGTATTATGTAGATAAAGGACAAAAAATTCTTTTAGTTGTTCCAACGACATCTCTTGTAGAGCAGATGTACAAGGATTTTGAAGATTATGGTTGGGATGCTGGGTCATATTGTCACCGTATCTATTCTGGTAGAGAAAAAACAAATGAACATTCTGTTACGATTACGACATGGCAATCTGTATATAAACTAGAACGTTCATTCTTCGAAGGTTATGGTGTAGTTATAGGAGATGAAGCTCATCTATTTAAGAGTAAATCTCTGATTGAGATCATGACTAAACTTCATCATGCAAAACATAGATTTGGTTTTACTGGAACTCTTGATGGAACTCAAACTCACAAGTGGGTTCTTGAGGGATTATTTGGACCATCTTATAAGGTAACAAGAACTTATGAGTTAATGGAACAAGGTCACATCTCACAATTAGATATTAGGTGTTTAGTTCTTAAACACTCAGCTCAAAAGTTTGAAACTTATGAAGATGAGATTCAATATCTAATATCACATGACCAAAGAAATAAATTTATCACAAATCTTTCTTTGGATTTAAAAGGAAACACTTTGGTTCTATTCTCAAGAGTAGAAGCTCATGGGGCAGTTTTATATGAGAAGATAAATACAACTAAGCGAGATGATCGTAAAGTATTTTTCATCCATGGTGGAGTTGATACTGAAGAAAGAGAATTGGTTAGAGAAATAACCGAAAGAGAAAACAATGCAATTATTGTAGCATCCTACGGAACTTTTTCCACTGGTATCAACATCAAAAATCTTCATAATGTTGTCTTCGCATCTCCAAGTAAATCAAGAATTAGAAATCTCCAATCTATAGGAAGAGTTCTTAGAAAAGGAAAAAATAAAACAAAAGCTGTACTTTATGACATTTCTGATGATTGTACTTATAACTCAAGAAAAAATTATACTCTGAATCACTTAATAGAAAGAATTAAAATTTATAATGAAGAAAACTTTAACTATGAAATAATCACTATACAACTAAAGAAAAATGGGAATTGAAGAAGACTTTTATGCAACAATAAAACTTAAAACAGGTGAAGAAATATTTGCTAAAGTAGCTGCTTCAGAAGAAGAAGACAGAACTATGTTGATTATTTCAAATCCTATTGTAATAAATGAAATGAAAGGAAGATCAGGAGTAGTTGGATATAAAATAGAACCTTGGCTTAAAACAACAAAGGAAGATATGTTTATAATTAATCTGGAAGATGTTCTCACTCTATCGGAATCTTCTGATATTGAAATGATTATGATGTATCAAACTTATGTTCGTCAGTCCAACAAGGATGGAACAAATCATTCCAAAATCAATCGTAGAATGGGATACATATCTAATGTTAATGATGCTAAAGAGATCTTAGAGAAGCTTTATAAAAATAGCTAAAACTAATCTTTTCAACCTCCACAAAGGTAATTGTACACACTTTCGAATACCTTGTCAAGCATTTACATAAGTGGTATAATCTATACATAATAATGATAAAAACTTATGATAACCACAGCAGTTATGACCAAAAGAAAGAGGTCAGAGCATTACGTTAATAACAAAGAGTTTCTTGCTGCTCTAATTAAGTATCGTGAAGATAAAGAAATTGCATTAATTCAAGGAAAACCAAAACCTCCCATTCCTCGCTACATTGGAGAGTGTTTCTTGAAGATTGCCAATCATCTTTCCTTCAAACCAAATTTCGTGAACTACATGTTCAAGGAAGATATGATTTCTGACGGTATTGAAAACTGTGTTCAGTACATTCATAACTTCAATCCTGAGAAGTCACAAAATCCTTTTGCATACTTCACCCAAATTATTCACTACGCATTCCTTCGTCGTATCCAAAGAGAGAAGCGTCAATTGGAAATCAAAAATAAAATTCTTGAGCGTTCTGGATTCTCTGAAGTGTTTACAGACGACAACACTGTTGACGGTGGCAACTATTCCGACTATAATAGTATCAAAGACGGTGTACACTCTAAACTTCGTTATTGAATGAAAGTCGCTATCATTACCGACCAGCATTTTGGAGCAAGAAAGAATTCTAAACTCTTTCATGATTATTTTCTAAACTTCTATAATAATGTATTTTTCCCAACGCTCGAAGAGTATGGGATTACTACTGTTGTAGATATGGGAGATACTTTTGATAGTCGTAAAGGAATTGATTTTTCTGCACTATCTTGGGCTAAAAATAATTATTATGACCGTCTTCATGAGATGGGTTTAAAAGTCCATACGATTGTTGGGAATCATACTGCATATTACAAGAATACTAATAATGTAAATGCAGTTGATTTGCTTCTTCGTGAGTATGATAATGTAACCGTATATTCAGAACCAACCGAAGTGATGTTGGGACAACTACCAACTCTTTTTATTCCATGGATTAATCAAGAAAATGAGGAAAAAACTCTCAAACTTATTCAAAAGACAACTTGCCCGTGCGCGATGGGGCACCTTGAACTCCAAGGATTTAGAGTTAATCGACAAATCATCATGGAGCATGGTTTGGAGAGCAAACTATTTGGTAAGTTCTCTAGGGTCTACTCGGGACACTATCACACTAGATCAACTGACGGAACAGTCTTCTACTTAGGAAATCCTTATGAGATTTACTGGACTGATGTAGGAGATACTCGTGGATTTACAATTTTTGATACTGAAACAATAACACATGAACATGTAAATAATCCTTATAAAATGTTCTATAACATTTATTATGAGGACACTAACTATCAAACATTTGATACTCGTGAGTATGAGAACAAGATTGTAAAAGTTGTTGTTCGTAAAAAATCTGACACTAAAAAGTTTGAGAAGTTTATTGATAAACTTTATGCTTCTAATATTGCGGAACTGAAGATTATTGAAAACTTTGATATTCAAGAACCTCAAGAGTTTGAAGCATTTGAAAGTGAGGATACTATTTCTATCTTGAATAGATATATTGAGGAGGCAGAAATTAGTCTTGATAAATCTATCATTCAAAAAATGATGCAAGAAATATATCAAGAAGCTTGTGAATTAGTTTAAATGTTTATTCTAACAATCAATGGTAGAGAGACTGAAGGTGCATATTCCGTAGTAGACGATGAAGGAGAACATATTCTTTATCTATTTGAAGAAGAGGATGATGCTGTTCGATATGCCATGATGTTAGAAGAAGATGACTATCCAGAAATGCATGTGATTGAAATTGAAGATGAAGTGATGATAAAAACTTGCGAACTTCATGGATATCAATATACAATTATTACACCAGATGACATCGTAATTCCTCCAAACACTGATCATGATTTTATTTAAAACAATCCGTTGGAAAAACTTTCTAAGCACTGGTAATCAATATACCGAAGTTGACTTTACAAAGAATAAGACTAATTTAATTGTTGGTACAAACGGTGCAGGTAAGAGTACTGTTTTGGATGCCCTTACTTTTTCTTTGTTTGGAAAACCATTTCGCAAAATTAATAAACCTCAACTTATTAACTCTGTAAATGAAAAAGACTGTAGAGTTGAAGTTGAGTTTTCTATTGGAAATACTGATTGGAAAGTTGTAAGGGGAATTAAACCTGCACTTTTTGAAATCTGGAGAAACGATACTTCTCTTGATCAATCTGCAGCTGCACTAGATCAACAGAAATGGTTGGAACAAAATGTTCTTAAAATGAACTATAAGTCTTTCACTCAGATTGTAATTCTGGGTTCTAGTACTTTTGTTCCTTTTATGCAACTTTCTGCTGCTCACCGTAGGGAGGTAATTGAAGATCTTCTTGACATCAAGATTTTTTCTTCAATGAATACGGTAATCAAAGAAAAGATTCGTCAAACAAAAGAAGAAATCAAAGTTTATGAACTGAAGAAAGAATCTCTTCTTGATAAGGTTAAAATGCAACAAGAGTTCATTGAAGAACTTGAGAATCGCGGAAAAGAAAGTATTGATAATAGTAGTCGGAAAATTTTCGATTTGGATAAAGAAATCCAACAATATATGAATGAGAATAGTGCTTTAGAAGAACCTCTTTATGAGTATATTCGAGAACAAGATAAGTTGGTTGGATATGCAGATAAACTTCGTAAGTTGGGAAATCTAAAAGGTAAGATCTCCCAAAAGGTATCGGCAATTACTAAAGAACATAAATTCTTTACTGAGAATACGGTTTGTCCTACCTGTACCCAATCTATCGAAGAGACCTTCAGAATAAATAGAATTAACGACGCTCAATCTAAAGCAAAGGAGTTGCAATCTGGTTATAAAGAACTAGAGGAGGCAATTAAAGAGGAAGAAGAGCGAGAGCGTCAATTCACCGCTCTATCGAAGGAGATCTCAAAACTAACGAATGGCATTTCTCAAAACAATATTAAGATTAACGGATTACAAAGACAAATCCGAAGTCTTGAACATGAAATTCAAGTTCTTACCGAGAACCTTGCAAACCGAAATTCTGAACATGAGAAGTTAGAATCCTTCAAAGAAAATTTAAAAACTACATACGACGAACTCGCTTCTAAAAAAGACACAATCAACTACTACGATTTTTCGTATAGTTTGCTCAAAGACGGTGGAGTAAAATCCAAAATCATTAAGAAGTATCTACCGCTGATAAATCAGCAAGTTAACCGTTATCTCCAGATGATGGATTTCTACATCAATTTCACACTTGATGAGGAATTTAACGAAACCGTCCAGTCACCTATTCACGAAGATTTTTCTTATGCTTCCTTTAGTGAAGGAGAAAAACAGAGAATCGATCTAGCACTTCTTTTTACTTGGAGGGAAGTTGCAAGAATGAAAAACTCCGTAAACACTAACCTAATGATTCTTGATGAGATTTTTGATAGTTCTCTTGACTCTACAGGAACAGAAGAGTTTCTTAAAATTATTCGTTATGTGATCAAAGATGCTAATATTTTTGTAATTTCTCATAAGACTGGTATGGAAGACAAATTTGAAAGTGTCATAAGGTTTGAAAAAGTAAAAGGTTTTTCGCATATGGTAGTCTGAACCACTCAAGAACAATGCAAGTCCCAAACTGGAAACACCATTCCAAGAAAGAACAGAAACGAAAACTTAAACCGCAAGCACTGAGGCAAGCAAAAGCACGACTAGCCCAGTTCAAAAAGCGTCACATGGGTCGCCCAAAAGGCGACCTTTCGTTTTATAGTGGTTACATACGAAACGAATTCAATGGCAGTCTCTCACGAAATCAAATCCCAACTTGCCAAACTGCTTGCCACTGAAGACCTTGTAGTAGAACATAAAAAGGTTTCTACAGCTTGCTTTAATGTTCATACTCGTGTTTTGACTCTGCCTCTGTGGGAAAAGGCAAGTAATCTTGTGTATGATCTTTTGGTTGGACACGAGGTTGGACACGCTCTCTTCACTCCCGACGAAGACTGGACCGAGACTGCAAAAGTTCCTCCACAGTTTGTGAATGTGGTTGAGGATGCTCGCATTGAGAAACTAATGAAACGCAAGTATGCTGGACTTGCTAAGACTTTCTTCAACGGGTACAAAGAACTGAACGAGGAGGATTTCTTCCAAGTTGCTGACGATGATATTTCTACATTCAATCTTGCTGACCGTGCTAACCTTTATTTCAAGATTGGAAACTTCATCAATCTGGATTTTAAACCTGAGGAACAAGAGATCATCAATTTGATTGGTGCTTGTGAAAGTTTTGCAGATGCTCTGATTGCTGCTGAAGAACTCTATAAGTATTGTAAGAAAGAAAAGGAGCAACAACAAAAGGTTGCTGACTTTGATTCACACGAAACTCAAGGAAACTCTCAGTCTCCCGCAAGTGATTTTGTGGAGACTAATGACTCTTCTTCTGAGCAAGAAAGTGAGAGTGATAACTCTTCTGAAAAAGAGTCTGAAGAATCCTACGGTGGAACCGCTCAAGGTGATGAAACTCCTGTAAAATCTTCTGGAGAAAAAGAAGAACCTGAAGTTCGCACTGCAGAATCTTTGGAAGACAAGATTCGTGATCTTGTTGGAAATGATGGATATGAGAATACTTATATCGAAGTTCCTCAAGTAAATCTTGAAACTGTGATTGGTAAGAACTCTGAAGTTCATAAAGATATTGATGATTCATTTGCTCATCAACAAAAAATTCATAACGAACATGCTGAGAGACAAAATTATACTCCTGCAAATCTCTACAAAGAATCTGATACTGAGTTTAAAAAGTTTAAGTCTTCTGCTCAGAAAGAAGTCAACTACCTTGTAAAAGAGTTTGAGTGTCGTAAGGCAGCGGATCAATATTCTCGTGCATCAACTGCTAGAACAGGCGTTCTTGATACAACACGTCTTCACACGTACAAATATAATGAAGACTTGTTCAAGAAAGTTTCTGTGATTCCTGACGGTAAGAATCATGGTCTGGTTTTTGTATTGGACTGGAGTGGTTCTATGGCGGACGTGATGATTGATACTTGTAAGCAACTCTTCAATCTTGTTTGGTTCTGTAAGAAAGTCTCTATTCCATTTGAAGTATATGCTTTTACTAGTGAGTGGCGTCGCGGTGAATATGATTATGAAAATGACCGTTATCTTGCCGCAGACCGCACCCCTCATTATGAAAAGAAAGATGGACTTTTGGTTGTTGATGAAACCTTTGCCATGATGAATATTCTTACCAGTAAAGTTTCTGGTAGTGTACTTGAACACCAAATGTTGAATATCTGGCGTCTTGCTTATTGCTTTGGTAGATCTTATAGTTCTCCTTATACTTATCCCAATCGCCTTTGTCTTTCTGGCACTCCTCTGAATGAAGCACTGATTACTCTTCATCAGATTCTTCCTAAGTTCCAGAAGGAAAATAAACTGCAGAAAGTTCAGTGCATTGTCTTGACTGACGGTGAAGCGAACCAACTTGTTTATCATAAAGAAGTCAAACGCCAGTGGGAAAAGAAACCATTTCTTGGAACTGGATATATTAATCCTATGAGTTCTTTTATTCGTGATCGTAAACTTGGAACTACCTACAAAATTGGACATAGTTATCATGAGTTTACTGATGTTCTTCTCAGGAACCTTAAGGATAAGTTTACTTCTATGAACTTTATTGGTATTCGTGTTCTTGAAAGTCGCAACTTCAGTCGATTTGTTCAAATGTATCATTCTCAACTTGATAAAGATTATGAGAAAATTCAAAATGATTGGAGGAAACTGAAAAGTTTCACAATCACCAAGTCTGGATATGATGCATACTTTGGTATGTCTGCAACTGCACTTTCTCAGGACACTGAGTTTGAAGTTGCTGAATGTGCAACTAAGTCTCAAATTAAATCTGCTTTTGTTAAGTCTCTGAAGACTAAGAAACTAAATAAAAAAGTTCTTGGTGAATTTATTTCTCTGGTTGCATGAAAACTAAATTTCCATTTGATCACATATTAAAATATGACACTAAAGAAGTTTGGATAAAATGTGATAGCAGTATCACTGCGATGGGACTTCCAAATTTAGTGAATAAGTACTATCCAGGATATTCTGTGAAAATTGCAACAGAAGAATATTTGGACAAGTGGCGCAACCAGTTGGCAAACTGACCACAGGGGTCCCAGGAGGACCCCTTTTTGGTCTATAATGACTAGGTTGAAACAAAACAAACGAATGGCACTCTCCTCCGACTACATCCGCACTTCACTCCAGAACCTGTATGGGAACACCATCACAGGTGCTGATATTCGTGCCTGGTGTAATCTGAACGATGCTAACTATCAGACCGTAACTAAGAAACTTGACAAGTTTAAAGTCGGTCGTGGCAAATGGAATCTTGAAGTAACTCAACAAAAGGTAGAAGAAATCGAACGTACATATCAAGCACCCTCTGTGGTTCCTCCTATCGAACAAAATCTCATTCCTGAAAAAGATGATACCTTCGTCAAGTTTGGTAACTTTGGTGATATTAAAAAAATTATTCAGTCCCGTATCTTCTACCCTGCGTTCATTACGGGTCTTTCGGGTAACGGTAAAACGTTCTCGGTTGAACAAGCGTGTTCCCAACTCAAACGTGAACTGATTCGTGTCAACATCACCATCGAAACTGATGAGGATGATCTGATTGGTGGTTTCCGACTTGTGAATGGCGAAACTGTTTGGCACAATGGTCCTGTGGTTGAGGCACTTGAACGTGGTGCAGTTCTTCTGCTTGATGAGATTGACCTTGCCTCTAACAAAATCTTGTGCCTTCAGTCCATCCTTGAAGGTAAAGGTGTCTTTCTGAAGAAGATTGGTCGATTCGTGAAACCGGCCGCAGGTTTCAACGTGATTGCCACTGCCAACACTAAAGGTAAAGGTAGTGATGATGGTCGTTTCATCGGCACCAACGTGTTGAATGAGGCATTCCTGGAACGCTTCCCTGTGACCTTTGAGCAGTCCTATCCAGCTCCCAGCACTGAACAGAAGATCCTGGAAGGCATTGCTCTGGATCTTGGCGTGGAAGACCGTGACTTCTGCAAGCGTCTGGTGGACTGGGCAGACATCATCCGTAAGACCTTCTACGATGGTGGTATTGAGGAAATCATCAGCACCCGCCGTCTTGTTCACATCATCCGTGCCTACAGCATCTTCCAAGATAAGGCAAAGGCAATTCAAGTGTGCGTCAACCGATTTGATGAAGAAACTAAACAGTCCTTCCTGGAACTGTATGATAAAGTGGATGCTGATTTCCAAATGCCTGTTGACCAAGAAACACAATCCTGATATAATTGGGGAAGGTAAAAAAGTGTCTTCCCTCTTTTTTATGATTGATTCGACCTTTACTATTACTATGTCTGAAACAAAAAATCATTTCTGGAAATATAATGAGGAAAACATCCTTAAAGACATTGAAGATTATGTGGTGAGTACTTATGGCAGTCATTACTGCGGTCACGAGAATGAATACTCTGATATTCAAACTATTGATCTGATGGCAGCAAAAGGTCTTGCAGCAGATTTCTGTCAAGCAAACATCCTGAAATATGGTTCTCGTTATGGTGATAAGGATGGTCACAACAAACGAGACCTCCTCAAAGTGATTCACTACGCTATGCTTCTGCTTCACTTTGATCGACACTATTCTCGCACTGATAACGGTCTCTCCGAATTTCGCTGATTATTATGAAACTCTCTGATAAAACTCTGACTCTTCTGAAGAACTTTTCTTCTATTAATCAATCTATTCTGTTCAAAGAAGGAAATAACCTCCGCACTATTTCTGTGATGAAGAACATTCTTGCGGAAGCAACGATTGAAGAAGAACTTCCTAAGAACTTTGGTATCTATGATCTAAACCAATTCCTGAACGGTCTTAATCTGCATCAGAATGCAGAACTTGATTTTCAGAATGATGGTTATGTCGTAATCAAAGAAGGCAAGTCTCGTTCCAAATACTTCTTTGCAGATCCTAATGTAATCATTACTCCTCCAGAAAAGGATATTGTTCTGCCTAGTGAAGATGTTTGTTTCCTTCTTGATACCAAAGAACTTGATAAACTGCTTAAAGCTGCTGCTGTTTATCAACTTCCTGACTTGTCTGTGGTTGGTGAATCAGGTGTGGTGAAACTGGTTGTCCGTGACAAGAAAAACGATACTTCTAATGACTTCTCCGTGGTTGTTGGTGAAACTGACGAAACTTTCTCTTTCAACTTTAAGGTAGAAAACATCAAGATTCTTCCTGGATCTTATGAGGTTGTTATCTCACGTAAACTTCTGTCACGATTCAAGAATACTGGATTTAATGTGACTTATCATATTGCTCTGGAGCCTGATTCTACATTTGGTTGATGAACATTTTCGTTACTTCTCCTTGGCCTGCTGAGAGTGCTATTTGCCTTCCCGACAAACACATTGTCAAGATGCCCTTAGAGTGCTGTCAGATGCTCTCTATCGTGGCATCAGGAAAGTGGGGACACGGGTATGGCACTCTCCCTAAGACGGATGGAACCCCCTACAAGACCGAGAAAGGAGCATTCCGCAACCATCCCTGCACCAAGTGGGCAATGGAGAGTATCCATAATGCCTACTGGTTAATCAAGTGGGGATTGAACTTGTCTGATGAATACTGCCTGCGGTATAATAAAACTCACTCCTGCTATAAAACTCTTGTGGACGCATACTATTTGTTTCCCAAAGGTAAGATTACAGAGGTGACTCCATTTGCTCGTGCTATGCCTGAGGAATGGAAGTTTGACAACACTATTGATACATTTGAAGCATACAAACGATATATCGCATCCAAACCTTGGGTTGCTGATAATTATCTTCGTATGCCCGAAAGAAAACCTAATTGGATTTGATTATGAAACTTTTTAGGATATGTTTCCAATTGTGGAAAGACCTAATGAAATTTGATGGTACTGACCGAGAATGGGGTTTGGAAGATTATCAAAATATTTTTTGGGACTATCTTAACTATTCCCATATTAAAAGTGACTGGAACATTATGATGGAGTGGAAATGACAAGTGAATTTCTTTTTGTGGAAAAGTACCGTCCTCAAGTAATTGATGATTGTATTCTTCCCGATGATACTAAAAAAACTTTTAAGGAGTTTGTTGCAAAGGGTGAGATTCCGAATCTCCTTCTTGCAGGACCTCCTGGTATTGGTAAAACCACTATTGCAAAAGCATTATGTAACGAACTGGGGGCAGATTATTATGTCATCAATGGATCCGACGAAGGACGTTTCCTGGATACTGTACGAAACCAGGCAAAGAACTTCGCTTCGACCGTCTCACTTACGGGATCTTCTAAACACAAAGTCATCATCATCGATGAGGCT
>Ga0222712_10007130_pt1 | contig 10893 bp, 11 predicted proteins | sample C33_657DmetaG_FD_165043 | JGI IMG/M metagenome (GOLD analysis project Ga0222712, IMG submission 165043) | Estuarine water microbial communities from San Francisco Bay, California, United States - C33_657D | ecosystem: Environmental > Aquatic > Marine > Unclassified | place: USA: California... | reverse complement strand
GCCAGCCGCGCCAGAACTCTACGATGATAGGCACGATCGAGAGGATGATGATCGCGAGGATCACGAGTTTGAAGTTCTTCTGCACGAAGGGTTGGTTGCCGAACCAAAAACCCGCGTAGATGAAAAAATAAATCCAGACGAAGCCACCGATCGCATTGTAGCCCATGAAACGCGAATAGTTCATCCGGCCCGCGCCGGCGACGAAAGGCACGAAGGTGCGTACGATAGGTACAAAGCGGGCGAGGATGATCGCGCGACCACCGTATTTTTCAAAAAACGCATGCGCCCGTTCGAGATGTTTTTTGCGCAGGAAAATCGAGTCTTCACGTTTGAAGACGGCGGGGCCGATCTTGGCGCCTATCCAGTAATTTAACGTATCACCGATGACGGCGGCGACAAAAAGCAGTAGCGCCATGACGTGGACGTTGAGTCCTGTCTCCGGCTTTGCGCAAAACGCGCCAGTCGCGAAGAGGAGGGAATCGCCTGGTAAAAACGGAGTCACGACCAGTCCCGTCTCGGCAAAGATGATTAAAAACAACACTCCGTAGGTCCAAAGACCGTAGCTGGCGATGATCTCGGCGAGGTGCTTGTCGATGTGAATAATGAAATCGATGAGCTTTTTGATGAGGTCGAGCATGGCGAAATGGGACTCTAGCGGTTGAGCGGCGGATACAAAAAAGGCAGGCAGCGGAAAACTGCCTGCCTATAATTAAAAAAATGATCCAGATTTAGACGTCAGGCTTGGTCTTACGGAGACCGGCGACGCGATCGCCAGCTTTCCACTGACCGCGCTTCTTGAGCAAGTCGACGCGCTCGAAGCGCTTCAGGACGTTGCGTTTGACGACGAGGCCGTTGGCGCCTTGGAGACTTTTATGTTGTGACATGGTGCTTAAAATTGAAGGTTACAGCGAATCAAAGGGTCAATGGTGAGGGTTTATCTGCGCCCATGACAAGTATTTTTCTGACACATAGGCGGCTTCGACGACGACCCACTCGGGCGTCGAGTACGGATGCAGGTCAAGTATCTGGCTCTCTAGCGCGGAGGCCCGCGCTTTTAAGCACTTGAAAAGCATGCGGAACTCTTGGCTGTGCTCGATTTTTGAATCCCAACGATAGACCGAGGTGACGGGGCCTTCGATTTGGACGCAGACGGCCAAACCGGCGGCGATTGCGGCGTCGGCAAGACGATCGGCCTCTGCGCGGGTGGGAACGGTGGTCCAAGCCAACATTAACATCCTCAATCTCCTGCCGAAATCTGCGAAGCGAAGCAACCGCCGGCTGCGGCTGGCGGGGAAATTCCCCCTTGACGCCGGTGGCGGGCGGCTTCCATCTAACCCGTTTAATCACCGTCCGAACCTATTGCCATGCGAGAAGATTACATCAAACAAGCCGCCGCCAAGATCACCGATCCCAACGTGCTCATCAATCTGGTTTCGCTGCGGGTTAAGCAGCTCAAACGCGGTAATCGTCCGCTGGTTGAGTCTTTAGAAAAGCTTTCGCCCGAAGATACCGCCTTGCGCGAGATCATCGAGGAGAAGATCAGCTACGAGACTATCGGCACCTAATCTGCCGCAGACGCGTACACCTTTTTTCTTAGGAAAGGCGGCCCGCGATTGTCGGCGCCGCCTTTTTTGTGCACGTTTACTTACTGAACCGCTGAACCATGGCCGCCAAAAAAAAGGATGCCGCTCGGTTTACCGAGATCCGCAACGCCAAGGCGCTTCGTGACTATTTTGTCGACGAGCGTTTCGAGGCGGGCGTGCAGCTACGCGGTACGGAAGTGAAATCCATCCGAGCCGGCCGGGCGCAGATTTCGGATTCGTTCGGGCGCATGTTGAACGGCGAACTCTGGATGATGAACGCGCACATCGAGCAATACGCGTTCGGTAATATTTACAACCACGAGGCCAAGCGCACGCGAAAGCTGCTGTTGCACAAACACCAGTTGCGGAAAATCGCCCAGGCGCTCGACGCCGGCGGACGCGCGCTGATTCCGCTGCGCATGTATTTTAAAGAAGCCTTGGTGAAGGTCGAAGTCGGCTTGTGCACGGGCAAACAGATCCACGACAAGCGCGACACGCTGAAGCAAAAGGTAGAGGAGCGCGAAGTCAGTCAGGCCATGAAACTCCGCCGCTGATGTCCTTGTTGCCCCAAACCGTCACGGTCCGAGTCCCTGGGAGTACTTCAAATTGTGGGGCTGGCTTCGATACGCTCGGGCTCGCCCTCGAAGTTTATAATCGTGTGACGTTATCGGTCGCATCGGTAAACGGACCGCAACCGCAGTCGGAAGCCGACGCGCGCGCTCAAACGATGGTCGAGGCGACGGCGGCGTTATTTTACGCCAAGACCGGTCGTGCGCCGCAGGGATTTTGTTATCACGTCGAGGGCGAAGTGCCGCCGGCGCGAGGGCTGGGCTCGAGCGTGACCGTCATCGCTGGTGTGTTGGCTGGGCTCGATGCGTTGCTGGCGACGGGTCTGAGTCGGCACCAATTAGTCGAGATGGCGACGGAACTGGAAGGGCATCCGGATAACGCGAGCGCGGGCATCCTTGGTGGTTTTTGCGTGGCGCGTTTCGATCCAGTGACGGGAGCTTATCGCGACACGATTCGTTTCGAAGTGGGTGCGGAAATCGCGTTTGTCGTGGTGTCGCCGACGGTGGAATTGCTCACGAAAGAATCGCGGGGCGCGCTGCCGGGGGCTTTGCCTTACTTTGATGCGGTGCGGAGCATCAACAGCGCGGCGTATGTGGTCGCGGCTTTTGCGGCGCGAGATTATGCGCGGCTGCGCGATGCGGCGGGCGATTTTATGCACGAGCCGTATCGCTTGCCGAAGATCAAGGGCGCGTCGGCGGCCATCGCCGCGGGCCTTCAGGCGGGTGCTTTCACGGGTTGGTTGAGCGGGAGCGGTTCAAGCGTGCTGTGCGTGGCTGCGGCGGGTATCGCCGGGGGCGTCGGTGCATCTATGGCTGGAGCATTTCGCGCGGTGGGAGTGACGAGCGAGGTGCGCGTGTTGCGCGCGGACAATGCCGGTTTGCGCGTGGAATAAAATTCTAGCTTAACCTTCGCCCGGTCGCGCGTGCTTGCAACGGGAGGTTTGAGCGGGACGATGGCGGTATGTTGCACCTCGTGCTTTTCCAGCCGGAAATCCCGCAAAATACCGGAAACATCGGGCGCATGTGCGCGCTCACGCGTTCGCGGCTGCATTTGATTCATCCGCTCGGATACGTGATCAATGATCGGAATTTGCGGCGCGCGGGGATGGATTATTGGAAGTCGCTGGATGTGCATGAGCACGCGGATTGGGCGGCGTTTCGTACGAGCTCAGTCGGGCCAAAGCGGTTGTGGTTGTTCACGACTAAGACGACGCGGAGTTTTTGGAACGCGGCGTATGCGGACGGCGACGGTTTGGTTTTTGGCAACGAGGGGAGCGGTGCGCCGGCGTGGTTGCACGAGGAGTTGGGCGAGGCGGCGCGGGTGACGATTCCGCATGCAAATCACGAGCTGCGTTCGCTCAACCTGAGTACGGCGGCGGGCGTGGCGGCTTACGAGGTGCTGCGCCAGATCGGTTTGCCACAAGCATAATGGCGCGTCGGTGCGGGCTGGCGCCGACGGAGAAATTTAGGGCAAGTCAGCGAGGCGGACGCAGGCAACTTCGCGCGTTGGGCCATCGGCCACGAGCGCGGGGGCGGCGAGTTTGCACTGGGCTTGAGCGTAAGCGCAGCGCGGGTGGAAGGCGCAACCGGCGGGTGGGTTGATGGGCGACGGGGGATCGCCGGCGAGCACGATGCGTTGGCGGGTGCGCTCCGTATCGGGGTTGGGCGTCGGAATAGCGCTCACGAGCGCGCGCGTGTAGGGGTGGCGCGGGCGTTCGATCACGTCGGCGGCGAGGCCGAGTTCGACGATTTTCCCGAGATACATGACCGCGACGCGGTCGGAGATGTGTTTCACGACGGATAGGTCGTGCGCGATGAAGATGAGCGTCAGGTTCATCTTCTTGGTCAGTTGGGCGAGTAGGTTTAGGATCTGCGCTTGGATGGAGACGTCGAGGGCCGAGACGGGCTCGTCGGCCACGATGACTTTGGGCTCAAGGGCAAGCGCGCGCGCTATGGCGATGCGTTGGCGTTGGCCGCCGGAAAATTCATGCGGATATTTTTGCATGAAACGCGGGGCGAGGCCGACGAGACGCATGAGTTCGGCAACGCGGGCGGCGACGTCCTCAGGCGCGCAGACGCGATGCACGAGCAAGGGCTCGGCGAGCGTCGCGAATACGGTCATGCGCGGGTTGAGCGAGGCGTAAGGGTCTTGGAAGACCATCTGTAAGTCGCGGCGGGCGGCCAGGAGTTCGCGGTCGGAGCTGGTGGCGAGGTTGCGGCCATTGAGCACGACGGTGCCGCCGGTGGTGGGGACGAGTTGGAGGATGGTGCGGGCGAGGGTGGATTTGCCGCAGCCGGATTCGCCGACGAGCCCGAGGACTTCACCGCGGCGGACGGTGAGATTAACGCCGTCGACGGCTTTAACGGTGCCGATGTGCCGCTTGACCAAAAATCCCCGCGTGATCGGGAAGTGGGTTTTGACGTCGGTGAGTTGGAGAATGGAGTCGGACATTTTATATCGGTCGCGGTTCGGAGCGCGATCAGGTGCGAGCTAGGGTTTCGCCGGCTTGGACGCGAAGGCAGGCTTGCGCATGGGTGGCATCGAGCGCGATCAATTCGGGAATGGCGGCGGTGCAGCGATCCGTCGCGAATTCACAACGCGGCGCGAAGGCGCAGCCGGGGATGTTTTTGGAAACATCGGGCGGCAGGCCGGGGATCGTGTAGAGCTCGGCACCTTTGGCTTGGAGGGCGGGAATCGAGCGTTGGAGGGCGCGCGTGTAGGGGTGGCGCGGGTCTTTGAAGAGAGTGCGAGTGTCGGCGGTCTCGACGATGCGTCCGGCGTACATCACTTGGACGCGGTCGCAGAGGCCGGAGACGACGCCGAGATCGTGCGTGATGAAGATCACGGCCATGCCGAGTTCGCGCTGCATTTTGCCGATGAGCTCGAGAATCTGGGCTTGGACGGTGACGTCGAGCGCGGTGGTCGGTTCGTCGGCGATGAGCAACTCGGGTTTGGTGATGAGGGCCATCGCGATCATGACGCGTTGGCGCATGCCGCCGGAAAATTCGTGCGGATAATTGTGGATGCGTTTCGCGGCGTCGTTGATGCCGACGGCTTCAAGCATCGTCAGCGCGCGGGCGAGGGCGTCGCGACGGGAAATGTTTTCGTGGATGAGGAGTGGCTCGATGATTTGCTCGCTGACGCGCAGGAACGGATTGAGCGACGTCATCGGATCCTGGAAGATCATGGAGACGCGTTTGCCGCGGATGGAACGGGCTTGGCGCGGCGAACAATGGAGCAGGTCGATGCCATCGAAGAAGGCAGTGCCGCTGACGATGCGGCCAGGGGGCTGGGGGATGAGCCCCATGATCGAGTAACACGTAACGGATTTGCCTGAGCCGGATTCGCCGACGATGCCGAGCGTCTCGCCACGCTCGACGCTGAAACTGACGCCGTCGACGGCGCGGTAAACGCCGTTGCGCGTGTGAAAGTGAGTGCGGAGATCTTGGACGTTCAGGAGGGGCACGGCAGTGGGTTTGAGTGGGGCGGGCGTTGAAGCGCGAGTCAAACTGTTGGCGGAGTCACCGACTGCTCGGGCGCGAACGGTAAATTTTGCTTCACCGCGGCGATGACCGTTACAGGCGTCAGATCGATGAGCGCGCCGCCGCCGGTCGGTGGGCAACCGGGTGGTTGTAAGATGTGCGCGGGGGTGGCGAATACCGGCCCGGTCCGAACCGGATTCGTGGGGCCGAAAAGTGCGATGAGCGGAACACCGAGCGCGTTGGCGAGGTGCATGCCGCCGGTGTCGTTGGTCACTAACAGGCGTGAGGCGCTCAGGTGTTTAACATAGGTCGGAAGATCGGTGCGGCCGGCGAGATTGGTCACACGCGCGGGATCAAACCCGGCGGATATTTCATTCGTAATCGCGGCGTCGCGGGCGGTGCCGAAAAGTTCAAACGAAACCTCGGGTAATCCCGCGATGAGCGCGCGCCAATGCGCGATGGGCCAGCGTTTCGCGGGTGTGTTTTCGGAGCCGGGAATGAGGCCGATCCGATTGATCGGCGAAGCGAGATGAGCCACGAGCGCGGATCGATCCGGGGCGCGCGCGAGGCCGAAATGTCGCAGGAAATTTTCCCATAACTCGAGTTGGTGGTGCGTGGCTTCGTCAAAATCAGCGAGGACTCGATACGTGTGCGTCAGCAATGGGCGGGAGCGTCCGGGCCGTAGGAGGCCAAAGCGTTGTGGGCTGCGCATGAGCCACGCCTCGAGATCGCCGCGCAGCGAGTTAGTGAAGAGTAAAACCACATCAGGATAACGTGTACGCAGACGCCAAAAATGGAGAAAATAGCCGGACCCACGCGCCGGCAGGGCTTCGAGATGATCGGCGACGTGCCAGTCGCGGAGCAGCGGCAAAAAGGCCCGGGCGGCGATGAGCGTGATTTCGGCGTCGGGTCGGGACTGGCGCAGCGCGCGGAGCAGCGGCAACGCCATCACGACGTCGCCCAGCCAGTTGGGCAGCCGGATAAAAATGCGCGTCCGCCGCGGGAGCGCGGCTAAGGAACGCGCGGCGAGGTCGGCGGCGAGCAGGTCGCGTTTGGCCGCAAGCCGGAAGCGTGCGGCGGGGATGTCTTGATTGCGCCAACGATCATGCGACCAAAGCCAAGAGGCGCACATGTTGTCGTCGCTAGAGAGTAACCGTTCGAGCCAGCGATTAAGTGCGAGCGTGACGCCGGCTGTCGTGTTGTCGTGAGCGAGGATCGAGCAGCCGATCTCCACGCGCCAGAAGCCGAGGCGACGGGGGAAAATGCCATAAACGCGCGCGGAAAATTTCTCGGCCATCAGGCCGGGCAACTCAGTGGTCGAGCACACGCGGCCGAACAGCGTCGTGAGTGCGCCCTGTAATCCGGCGTTTTGGTCGAATAGCACGCCGATCATGCCTTGGCGCCGTAAAATTTTGAGCCCTTCGGCGAAACCTTCTTTCCGCGACAGTAGTTTCATGCCGAAGCGCTCGCGCGATTTTACGATAAAGGCGTTGGCGGAGGCGTTATCTAGTGGCCGGAAAATCGTCCCGAATTCCGGAAACGGTCCGGGAATGATCAACGGTTGGGCGGTTTGAACTTCCCAGTAGGCGATGTGCGGCGAGCAGATCAACGTGGCCGCTGGATCCGCACGGTGGCGGGCGTAAGCGTCCAACAGCGCGGGCGAAGCGCATACGATCGCGCGCAAGCGCGTTTCGTCGAGAAACGGCGTCGCCAGCGATAACAGTCCGGTCTCGATCAAGCGGCGGAAACTTTCCCGGGCCATCGCCCGATGCCACGCCGCCGCTCGTTCGGGGAAGGCGTGGTGGAGATTGGAAACGGCCAGACGCCGCCGCCGGGGTAGGCCAAAATACAGCGCATCCCCGAGCGCCGCCGCGAGCAAGCGGAGCAGGGCTTCAGGCGTATGCGCGATGAGCCAACCGAGAGTCTGGAGCAGAAGAGTGAGCACGCGCGCGGGATTTGGCTTTGATTTTGGCCGGAAAAGACCATCAAACGTAACCCTCGCGCAGTTAAAAGCAGATTCTCTGGCAAACGGCGCCTATCGCATGACCGAACTTCTCATCATCAAGCCCTCATCCCTCGGCGACATCGTGCACGGCCTCCAAGTCGCCACGACGTTGAAGGCGCAGTGCCCAGATCTGCGCATTTCGTGGATCGTGCGCGAGATGTTTGCGCCCCTGGTGCGCATCTGCGAGGCGGTCGATCAGGTTTATGTTTTTGAGCGAACGGGTGGGGCGAAGGCGTTTCTCAAGCTCATGCGCGAGGTGCGTAAGACTAAATTCGACTACGTTTTTGATTTTCAAGGCCTGCTCCGAACCGGCCTCATGACCAAGCGCGCCTTGGCCAAAAAAAAAATCGGGCGCACGGACGCACGCGAGATGGCGGGCATTTTTTACGACGAAAAAGTGCCGTTGCCGCCCGATGGTCGCCGCAGCCACGCGCTCGATATCCTGCTGCAATTTTGTCCCGTGCTCGGCGTGAAACCAGAACTCAGCGGCACGGTAAAATTTCGCGAGGCCGAGAGCCTCAATCTAAAATTCGCCGACGGCCGCGGCGGCGCGAAACCGATCTTGATGTTTCCCGATAGTCGCCGCGTGGAGAAACGCTGGGGCGGATTCAAGCAGCTCACCGAAATGATTCTCAAAGAGGATCGCTCGCGCAAAGTCGTTTGGGCGGGAAGCAATTATTTGCCTGATCGAAATTCGTTTTCGCCGAACCAATTTCTCAATCTCACGGGCAACACCAGCCTCGTCTCCCTGCCGGCCTTGATTCGTCGGGCCGACTGGGTGATCACCAACGACAGCGGCCCGATGCATCTCGCGGCCGCTCAGGGAGTGCGCACGTTTGGTATTTTCGGGCCGACGGATCCGCGGCTTTTCGGTCCGTACCCCTTGAACGGCCCAACAAATTTTGTGATTCAAGCGCCCGTCGGCGACCTCAAGCTGCTCCCAGCCAAAGATGTTTACGCGCGCCTCGAACGAGCGCGTGCTCGTTTCACCCGCTAATTTTCACTGAACCTTTTCCCGATGCTCGACCCAAAACTGATTCGCGAAACCCCTGATCTGGTTCGCGCCGCCCTCGCTAAAAAACACCTGACGGTCGATCTCGACGCGGTGCTCGCCGTTGACGCCGCTTGGCGCGCTCAACTCCAAGAAGTCGAGCAGTTGCGCAGCACGCAGAAGGCCGCCAACACCGCGATGGCGGCGTTGCCCAAGGGCTCGCCTGAGTTCATCGCTAAAGTCCAAGAGATGAAGGCGGTTTCCGCTCAGGTCAAAGAGCGGGAGACGCAGCTCAAAGAGACAGAGGAAAAATTCCGTCAGGCGATGCTTTCACTGCCCAATCTGCCGCACGCCTCGGTGCCCGAGGGACGCACGCCCGAAGACAATGTCGTTTTCTCGCTCTACGGTTCGTCCGATGAACCGATGCCCCATGCGCTGCCGCATTGGGAGATTCCCGGCTTTGAGAAACTTTTTGATTTCGCGCGCGGCGCTAAAGTCACGGGTGCCGGGTTTCCATTCTACGTCGGAGATGGTGCGCGCATCGTCCGCGCGCTGTTACATTTCTTTTTGGATGAAAACGCCAAGGCGGGTTACACCGAGGTTTCGCCACCCATTTTTGTGAACGCCGCGAGCGCCACGGCCACCGGACAATTGCCCGATAAAGAAGGGCAAATGTACGAAACGTCGGATCCGTTGTACGCCGTCCCGACCGCCGAGGTCCCACTCACCAATTTTTTCCGCGACGAAATTGTCGAGGAAAGTGCACTGCCGATTTATCGCTGCGCCTATACGCCGTGTTTTCGGCGTGAAGCCGGCAGTTACGGCAAAGATGTCCGCGGGCTCAATCGCCTGCATCAATTCGACAAAGTCGAACTCTTGAAGTGGGTCCATCCCGCGACGAGTTACGACGAACTCGACAAGCTGCGCGGCGACGCCGAGCGCTTGTTGCAGAAGTTGGGGCTGTCGTACCGTGTACTGTTAATGTGCGGGGGCGACGTGGGCTTCGCGCAGGCGAAAAAATACGATCTCGAAGTCTGGTCCGCCGGACAGAAACGCTGGCTGGAGGTTTCGAGCTGCTCGAATTTCGAGGCGTTTCAAGCTCGCCGTGCGCAGATTCGTTTCCGCTCAAAGGAGAACGGTAAACCCGAGCTCGTGCACACGATCAATGGCTCGGGCTTAGCCGTGCCACGCGTGCTCGCGGCGTTGCTTGAAAATAACCTGCAGCCGGATGGTCGCGTGAAAATTCCAGCGGTGTTGGTGCCTTATTTCGGCAAAGAGTATCTCAGCTTCGCCTGATCGCGTGGTGGCGTAGTTTAGCCCTTTTTTTCGATCATGAAGCGCCGCCCGACTTTAGCGCAGCGGCGCGCGGAGAAACTCGGTGGGGTGATTCCCCGGGAACGTTTGCAGCCCTCGGTGTTGGTTTGGGCGGCGGCGCGAGCTCAGCGTGAACGCTGGGGGGTGGCGCTTTCGGGTGGGGCGGATTCGGTCGCGTTGTTGTTATTGCTCTGGACGCATTGGCCGGAGCGACGCGAGCGATTGGTGGCGTTTCATTTTGATCATAGACTGCGGGGCGCTGAGTCGCGCGCGGATGCCGCATTTTGTCGGCGCTTGTGTGCGGGTCTGGGCGTGCCTTTGGTGGCGGGTTATTGGGCGGAGCCTTTGAAAACAGCCGGCGAGGCCGCGGCGCGTGCGGCCCGATTTGAGTTTTTTGAAAGCGCGATGCGGGCGCGACGGATGAACGTGCTTTGGCTGGGTCATCAGCAGGACGATGTTGCAGAATCGATGCTGATGCGTCTCGCGCGAGGAAGTGGTGCGGCGGGTTTGGCGGCGCCGCGGGCGTTACACGAACACCCAGCGGGGCGGATGCATGTGCGACCGTTACTCACATTGAAGAAGGCGGAAGTGTGCGCGGCGTTGCGTAAAGCTGGAGTCGCCTGGCGCGAAGATTCCAGCAACGCGGGCGAGTCTTTTTTTCGGAATCGCATCAGGAAAACCGTGGTGCCGATCTGGGGTGAGGCTGCGGGCCGGGATGCTTTGGCGGGCGCGGCTTTATCGCGCCAATTGCTGGAAGAAGACGATGTGGCGCTGGAGCTTTGGGTCGATCGGACCGGCGCGATTGATGCGGCCGGGAATTTAAATTTGGCGTGCTTGCGCGACGTGCCGCGCGCGGTGGTACGGCGGGCTTTGCATCGCTGGATGGCGCGGCAAGGGGTGCGGTTTGAAATATCGCGGCAGGCGTTTGAGCTTTTATTGGTAGCCGCT
>Ga0222712_10007129_pt1 | contig 10894 bp, 10 predicted proteins | sample C33_657DmetaG_FD_165043 | JGI IMG/M metagenome (GOLD analysis project Ga0222712, IMG submission 165043) | Estuarine water microbial communities from San Francisco Bay, California, United States - C33_657D | ecosystem: Environmental > Aquatic > Marine > Unclassified | place: USA: California... | reverse complement strand
TGGTACTGGCATTCCGGTGAAGGTCAAAGCGTTTGGTATCCCTCATTAGAACTTGCATCTCAAAAACAAATGAATGACTGGAAAGACCCTATTAATAAATGTAAAGAATGGGTGGGGTCTCAAATCCAGCAATATCTTTAAACAAATCCCAAACAACCCAGTTGAGGCAACCCAACGTTGATTTGAACTGTGTAAATTAATACCAGCACCAACCCACAGAGGATATAATATTAGCTATAAAATACTAACTACTATAAAAAAATAGCGATGTATATATAAAGTCTTTCTTTACTTGGGAGATACTTTTTCTGTCCATTGAACTTCGGTTGATGAATGCATTAGGATATGCACCACTTATTCCGAGCCTTTAATTATCAGAGTGCAATCAAAGCAAAAGAAGCTAAAAATGCAAGATTCAGAAACGTTAGAACAAGCAAAATCACTTTTTTTAAGTGGTCTAGTTAAATTAAATGGAAGCAATTTCGTTGCCGCAGAAATTGATTTTCAGGCATCATTGAAACTGGCGCCAAATAGACTAAGTACATTAATTAATTTATCCATTGCTCTAGTAAAACTAAAAAAATATGGCGATGCTGAAAAATTAATGAATGAGGGCTTACTGCACCACCCCAAAAATAAAGAATTGTTGATGGGCTTAGTTGAAATATATGAAAAATTAATAGTTCTTAAGCCTGGCTACGCTGAAGCTCATGCAAATTTAGGCAATACATATAAAGAAATGAATATGCTTGATGAAGCACTTGCTGCATATAACACTGCGATCATATTGAACCCAAATTTAGCAGAAGTATATTCAAACCGTGGCAATGTAAAGCTAGATTTAAAAAAATATGAAGAAGCATTGGAAGATTATGAAAAAGCAATTGCGATAAAGCCTGACTTTGCAAGCGCCTATTCTAATCGCGGGATTGTACTGAGAGAGCTAAAGCGCTTAGATGAAGCATTAACCAGCTATGGCCTGGCTATAAAATTCAAGCCAGACTATGCTGAGGCATATTATAATCGCGGCATTGCTTTAAGCGAGTTAAATTATTTGGATGAAGCATTAGCCAGTTATGATCAAGCTATTCAGATAAATCCAAATTATGTACAGGTTTATTCAAATCGAGGAAATGTACTTCAAGATTTAAACCGTTTAGATGAAGCACTGGCCAGCAATGACAGGGCCATTGAAATTGATCCAAATTATGCAGAGTCTAATTGGAACAAATCCTTAATTTTCCTAATGCTTGGCGAATTGAATAAGGGTTGGCATTTGTATTCTGCTCGATGGAATATTAAATCAAATTCTTCAAAAAAATTCGAAACACAAATTCCTTATTGGGATGGGCTGATTGAGGGCAGTAATACAAAAATTCTTTTTTGGGCGGAACAGGGGGTTGGTGATGAAATTTTTTATTTCGGTATGCTAAAAAATTTCACTGAAATTAATGCAAAAATCACAATTGCTGCTGATATCAGATTGCATAACTTATTTAAAAGATCAATGCCAGAGATAGAGTTGATCGACAGAAAAAAAATTAATGCTGAATGCACTGAACATTCATATGATTACCAAGCCCCAATTGGTGATATAGGTCTCTTATGTTTTGTTAATGCCAAACTTAATGCCAAGAGACCTAAGCCCTTCTTCATTGTAAACAATTTAAATATAAATAGAATTAGAACTATAAAACAAAATACCAATAACAAAATTATATGTGGTATATCTTGGAAAAGTGCCAATCAAACGATTGGCTTTTCAAAAAGTCTTGACTTAATCGAATTATCTCCTCTTCTTTTAATAGAAGGAGTGGAGTTTGTATCGCTACAATATGGATCAACAAAAGATGAAATTGATATTGTTGAGAAAAAGATCGGGAAGAAAATTTATACATTTGAAGAATTAGATATCTACAACGACATCGATGGCTTGGTATCCTTAATATCCGAATGTGATTTTGTCGTTACCGCAAGCAATGTCACGGCACATTTGGCTGGATCAATTGGCAAAAAGGGCATTGTATTATTGCCATTTTCTAAGGGTAAGATATGGTATTGGCATTCTGGCGAAGGTGAAAGTACTTGGTATCCCTCTTTGCACCTTATCTCGCAGACACAAATGAATGACTGGACTGAGCCGATCAGTAAATCCAGAGAATGGATATTGGAGCAACTTTAATGGAATTAATTCGACTGGTTGTAGGGTTTGATCAACGCGAAGCAATTGCATATCATGTTTTTGTGCAAAGCGTGATACAAAATTCAAGCAACCCCATTTCCTTTTATCCGCTCAGTAAAAAATCATTGTCTTTTTACAATGAAATTCATTCAGATAGAAGTAATGCATTTACCTATTCTAGGTTTTTGACACCGTATTTGATGAATTTTGAAGGTTGGGCAATCTACCTAGATGGCGATATGGTTTGCCAAGAGGACATATCATTACTTTGGGCGTTGAAAGACAATACCAAAGCTGTTCAAGTTATCAAACATGATTATAAAACTAAAAATAGTAAAAAATATTTAAATAATATTAATGTTGACTATCCAAAAAAAAATTGGTCAAGTGTAATTATTTGGAATTGTGCGCATCCAAAAAATAAAGTACTTACTCCCGAATTAATTTCATCAAGTGAGGGAAAATTTCTTCACAGATTTGCGTGGTTGAATGAAGAGGATATTGGAGGATTGCCAATGGAATGGAATTGGTTGGCAATTGAATATCCGCCCAATCCAGAAGCAAAGCTCATTCACTACACATTGGGAACACCTTGCTTCAGTGAATACTCGCAATCAGAAATGTCGGATGAATGGCATTCTGTGTTCGACTTAACAATGAGCGGATACAAAAAATAATATTTATATTGACTTCTTTATCATAAAAATAATTTCAAATACAAAAGAAGATGGAAATGCAAGATGAACGGTCGTTAGAACAAGCTAAATTACATTTTTTGGAAGGCTTAGAGAAATTAAATTTGAATGATTTTGCTGGTGCTGAAACCGAATTTCAGACGTCATTAAAATTTGCGCCAAATAGATTAAGTGTGCTTATTAACTTGTCTATTGTTCAAATAAAATTAAATAAATTTGATCAAGCTGAACAATTAATTCATGAGGGTTTGGTGCTTTATCCAAATAATAATGAATTACTAATGGGACTGGTTGAAGTATATGAAAAATTAATTGCAGTCAATCCGAATTTTGCTGAAACTTATTGTAATTTAGGAAATGTTTTAGCTGCATTAGGTATGAATGACGAGTCCCTTGATGCATATAATAAATCAATAATATTGAACAATAATTATTCAGAAGCTTATTTTAAGCGGGGGTGTGTATTTCATAAGTTACAAAAATACCAAGAAGCTCTTGATGACTATAACCTGGCCATATCTTTTGATTCTAGTAATGCAAATGCAATTTTAAACAAAGTGAATTTATTGGGTGAGTTAAAACAAATTGATAATCCATTCGCCACTAATGAACACTCTCAAAAATCAAAGCCTAATATTGCTGTCGCATATCTTGATCGTGGCAATATCTTAAAAGATTTAAAGCGCCTAGATGAATCAATTGCCAGCTATGATCAAGCTATTAAAATTAATCCAGATTATGCAGAGGCATACTCGAATCGAGGAATTGCTCTTAGAGAGTCAAATCGCTTACATGAGGCAATTGCCAGTTACAACAATGCTATTGCGATAAACCCTGAATATGCTGAAGCTTTTTCCAATCGCGGTATTGTTTTGCGGGAGCTAAAAAGGTTGGATGAGGCATTAGCCAGTTTTGTGCGCGCCATTGAGATCAATCCAACTTATGTAGATGCTCTGTCTAATCGCGGTAACACATTGAAAGACATGCGGCGATTAGATGAGGCTTTAGCTAGTTACAATCAAGCTATTGAAAGTAATCCATTTTATTATGAAGCATATTATAATCGCGGCGTTTATTTTGACGAATTAGAGAAATTCGAACAAGCATTATCTAATTACGATAAAGCTATACAAATAAATCCCGGCTATGCTGTGGCTTATTCTAATAAAGGCAATGTTCTTAAAAAACTCAATCGTTTTCAGGATTCACTTGCATGTTATTACAAAGCAATAGAATTGAATCCTCATTATGCAGAGGCTTATTCTAATCTTGGCATTTTGTTTTATGAACTTAAACGTTATGAAGAGTCGCTCGCAAATTATGACAAGGCTATTGAACTTGATCCTGAATATGCAGAAGCCTATTTCAATAAATCAGTTTTATTGCTATCACTTCAAGAATTTGAAAACGGTTGGCCTTTGTATGATTGGCGATGGAAGAAAAAGGTTGACTGCTCTTTTCCAATAGACACGGTAAAGCCAAAATTAGTGAATCTTTACACCAGTTCTATTGAAAGAAAAAAGTTTCTTATTTGGGGCGAGCAAGGCGTCGGTGATCAGGTTTTATATTCTGGGATGTTGGATCAGTTGTTTGCCGTCTCACCTTCAAGTCAGATAATGTTAGATAAAAGGTTGTTGCCACTTTTTGAAAGAACTTTTCCGCAGGGAAAATTCTTTGATAAAACGATAGCTACTGAAAATATTGCTCATGATGAATACTTACCTCTTGCAGATTTGGGGCATTATTTCAGGAAATCCCCCACTGATTTTGATAACTCCCGACTCTCATTTTTGAAAGCAGATCATTCGCGGGCAAATGAATTGCGGTTATCACTTATTGGTGATAATCAATATTTATGTGGAATTACATGGAGCAGTAAAATCAAAACAATAGGGACTGCTAAATCCATTCATTTAGAAGATTTATTACCCATATTTACAATTAATAATATCACTTTTGTAAATCTACAATATGGTGATGTTCAAGGACAGTTGAACGATTTTAATAAAAACTATTTTTTGAATATCAAAGACTGTTTGGAGGTGGACAATTTTAATGATCTTGACGGACATGCTGCTTTGATAGAAGCTTGTGACTTTGTGGTTACCGTTAGTAATACAAGCGCACATATTTCTGGTGCAATTGGGAAAGAAACTTTTTTAATGTGTCCCTCTGGTAAGGGGTTGTTATGGTACTGGAGTAACCAGTTGAACGGAAAGAGTTTGTGGTATCCAAGTATCCAAATTTATGAACAAACCGAAATTGGAAATTGGTTAGACGTGGTTCAAAGAGTAAAATTTTATATTGAAAATAAAATAAACCAGTTTAAAAATTAAATTTTTAACTGCTTGGTGGGTGTGTTAAGTTTTCTACGTCAATATGTTCTGGCTTTTCGCCACAGATATAAAGTCTGTGAATTTCTGTGAAAGCCAATTCAATATGGCTTGCAAAAAGCTGTCCATTGAATAATGGTGAAGTGAGTCGATTTTGGTCTATTTTGTTTTTGAACTCTGCATGTCGGAATGGATTGATAGCCAATTCAATTGCCCTGCGCTCATATTCTTCATCTGACTGAGTGATTAACTCTGGCAGTTGCATCGCACTAAGCAAGCTGGCGGCTACTCTGGCAGCAAATGATTGTCCTGTTTTTGTGAGTACTGGTAAGCCAGTCCATAGTGCATCACTTGCTGTTGTGTGTGCGTTATAGGTGAGCGTGTCCAAAAACAAGTCGGCAGCTCGATGGCGAGCCAGATGTTCCTCTGGTTTCATGCGTGGCGCAAATACCAATCGGTTTGGATTCGAAATCAATCCAGAAAAATAAAGTGCGTCAGCATGTGCAGGCTGAGTCGTCAAAACATTTGAATAAATCTGCCATGCCTGTGCTAGTTGGCCTTGCTGATGAAACTTGAATCCCTGTTTAAATAGGTCATCAACATTATTTATAGGCATAGATACGGATTTTTTGCTGTCAGGTTGCTTCTGGTTGGAACGATGAGAATGACGTGTCATGCAAAATATTTTGCCTTAAGAGACACTCGTTTTATCCATTGAACCTCGTCGGCAAGGGGGGGCAGTTTATTTGCTCAACATCCGCATCGCATCTTCAAGGCCTTTGAGGGTGAGCGGGAACATGCGGTTGCTGACCAACTGTTGGATGATGCTGATGCTTTGGCGGTATTGCCACACACCCAAGGGCTCGGGGTTGATCCAGGCGAATTTGGGGTAGGCGTGGGTCAGGCGTTGCAGCCATTCCGCACCTGCTTCTTCGTTGTTGTATTCCACGCTGCCCCCGGGCTGCAAAATTTCATAAGGGCTCATGGTGGCGTCGCCCACAAAAATGAGCTTGTGGTCTTTGTTGTACTTGCGGATCACGTCCCAGGTGTCGAATTTCTCGGCAAATCGGCGGCGGTTGTTCTTCCACAAAAAGTCGTACACACAGTTGTGGAAATAGAAAAATTCCAAATGTTTGAACTCGCCTTTGACCGCTGAGAACAACTCTTCCACCCGCGCCACATGCTCGTCCATGGTGCCGCCCACGTCCATGAGCAGCAGCACTTTCACATTGTTGTGGCGCTCGGGGCGCATCTTGATGTCCAGGTAGCCCGCATTGGCCGCGGTGCTGCGGATGGTGTTGTCCAAATCGAATTCGTCTTCAGCGCCTTCGCGGGCGAAACGGCGCAAGCGACGCAGCGCCACTTTGATGTTGCGGGTGCCTAACTCGACGCTGTCGTCGTAGTCTTGGTAAGCACGTTGCTCCCAGACTTTGATGGCGCTTTTGTTGCCGCCTTTGCCACCGATGCGTATGCCTTGCGGGTTGTAGCCCCCATTGCCAAACGGCGAGGTGCCGCCAGTGCCAATCCATTTGTTGCCGCCTTGGTGGCGTTCTTTTTGTTCTTCGAGGCGTTTTTTCAGGGTTTCCATCAGCTCGTCCCAGCCCATTTTGTCGATGGCGGCTTTTTGCTCGGGCGTGAGCTCGTTTTCCAAGGTCTTTTTCAACCACTCCAGTGGCACGTCGGCGGTGAAGTCTGTGAGCATTTCCACGCCTTTGAAATAGGCGCCAAAAGCCTTGTCAAACTTGTCGAAATGCTTTTCGTCCTTGACCAAAATCATGCGGCTGAGGTGGTAGAAATCGTCCATGCTGCAAGATTCACTTTGCGGCCCGACCACATTGGCTTGCAGGGCTTCCAAGAGCGTGAGGTATTCCTTGACCGACACAGGCAGCTTGGCGGCACGCAAGGTGTAAAAGAAGTCAATCAGCATGGCAAGCGCCTTTCAATGGGCAAACAAGCATTCGGTGGTTGAGAGGGGTTCAAGGCGCATCCTCGTCTGTCGCTTTACTGTGCAGCCAGTGGCGAGCGGCTTGCAATCCCATGCCACCCCCCAAACCAACCAGGGCGATGCCCACCATGCTGCGGGTGCTGTAGCCCGCATCGAACACATCGCAGCCTAAAAGCTGACCAGCAAAAAATCCAAGCAATGCCCCCACCACAAAGCCAACGGCGTCTCCAAGACCTTGTGCTAGCAAGTGTTTCATGGCGTGGGATCAGCGGTTGCGGCTTTGCATGAACACGAGTTTTTCAAACAAAGTAACGTCTTGCTCGTTTTTCAGCAGGGCGCCCACCAACGGGGGAACAGCCACCTTGTCATCTTGGGTTTGCAGCGCAGCCAAAGGAATGTCTTCGGCCACCAACAGTTTGAGCCAATCCAGCAGCTCGGAGGTAGAGGGCTTTTTCTTCAAACCAGGCAAGCCACGCACGTCGTAAAAAGTTTTCAGGGCCGCTGCCAGCAGGTCTTTTTTCAAGTTGGGGAAATGCACGTCAATGATTTGGCGCATCGTGTCGGCTTCAGGGAACTTGATGTAGTGGAAGAAGCAACGACGCAAAAACGCGTCAGGCAACTCTTTCTCATTGTTGGACGTGATGAACACCAAGGGACGGGTTTGGGCTTTGATCAGCTCACGGGTTTCATAGCAATAAAACTCCATGCGGTCGAGTTCGCGCAGCAAGTCATTGGGGAACTCAATGTCGGCTTTGTCAATCTCGTCAATCAGCAAGGCCACGGGTTCGGTAGCGGTAAAAGCCTGCCACAGCACGCCTTTGATGATGTAGTTCTCGATGTTTTTCACCCGCTCGCCGCCGTCAAGGTCGACCATTTGGCTGTCGCGCAGACGACTCACGGCGTCGTATTCGTACAAGCCTTGCTGGGCTTTGGTGGTGGATTTCACATGCCATTGAAGCAAGGGCATGCCCAAAGACTGGGCCACTTCCTCGGCCAGCATGGTTTTGCCCGTGCCAGGCTCGCCCTTGACCAACAAGGGGCGCTTGAGGGTGATGGCCGCATTGACCGCCAACATCAGGTCTTGGGTGGCAACGTAGTTATCGGTTCCTGCAAATTTCATGGGTCAAGGCCTTTTAGGTTTCCGACACGGAGCTTACAAACCGCGTCGATATAATCTTTGGAGTTTCTTTTCATGATTGTCTGTCCAAAATGACCAAGCTCATAACATCGGTTCTCATGGTTTTTGTCGCCTCGGTGACCTCAATGGCGAATGCCCAAGACGCAGTAGGCGACGCCAAAGCTGGTGAAACCAAAATCGCCATGTGCATCGGATGCCACGGCATCAAAGGTTATCAAGCCTCTTTCCCTGAGGTCTACAAAGTGCCCATGATTTCGGGTCAGAACGCCAGCTATATCGTTTCGTCGTTAACGGCTTACCAAAAAGGCGACCGCAAACACCCCACCATGCGCAGTATTGCTGCTTCTTTGACAGCCAAAGACATGGCCGATATTGCGGCTTACTATGAATCACACGGCAAAGACGATTCAGTGACTTTGCCTGAAAAAGCCTCCGAAGCCTCTGGCAGCACAGCGGCCTTGCTTGCCAAGGGTGCTTGCACTTCTTGCCACGGTGCGAATTTGAATAAACCCATGGTGCCTGGCTACCCCAAGATTGCAGGCCAACATAAAGATTACCTTTACGTCGCCCTCAAATCCTACAAACAAGATGGCCAAGCCACTTGGGGACGCACCAATGGTGTGATGGGCGGCATCGCCAAGCAATTCACCTTGGCCGAACTCAAACAATTGTCCGCATATGTCAGCAGCCAGCAGGGCGACCTGAAAACGGTTCCTCAGTCTAAATTCCGTCAATAAGCTGCCTGCCCTCCTGCAAAACCCACTTCGGTGGGTTTTTGTTTTTCCAGCGCTTCAATCTGTGGTTGCGCGTCGCTGCACCGCGTCAATATAGGCCTGACCATCGGGCGGGCGTCCGCTGCGTTGGCTTTCCCACAACATGGTTCCCAAGCATTCCATCACCTCGTGGTGGGCATCATGCAAGCTGTTGCGTTTAGCGGCCAGCAACTCCACCGCTTGGCGAATGCCGCGGGGCTGATCGATGGAGCATTGTTCGCTGATGGAGACATGCATGGACAAATGCAAAAACGGGTTGGACTGACCGTCGTCACCTTTGTACTGCTTGCCCAGAGCCGCACCCATGTCTGATAAGTCGTTGACATACTCGGGGTGCTCGGCAACCCACAAGCCGGCCAACGTTTCCAAAGCATCGCTTAACTGATCGCTTTGCTGCTTGACATAGACTTGGCAGAAAAACCGCCTGACATCTTCTTGGGAAGGATTGAACATGGCTTGTATTGTTAACCAGAGATTTGCATGAAACACGCTTTTATTTGTGACGCGATTCGCACCCCTTTTGGCCGCTATGGTGGCGCTTTATCCAGCGTTCGCGCCGATGATTTGGCGGCAATACCCCTAAAAGCTTTGATGGCGCGAAACCTCAAGGTAGATTGGCAAGCAGTGACCGATATTCTGTACGGCTGCGTCAACCAAGCAGGCGAAGACAACCGCAATGTGGCGCACATGGCCAGCCTGTTGGCGGGTTTGCCCTTGGAGATTCCGGGTGCCACCATCAACCGACTGTGTGGCTCTGGCATGGATGCTTTGGGCACCGCTGCTCGTGCCATACGGTCGGGTGAAGCGGGTTTGATGATCGCGGGAGGGGTGGAGAGCATGAGCCGCGCCCCTTTTGTGATGCCCAAAGCCGAGGCGGCGTTTGGCCGCAACCCGCAAATTTTTGACACCACCATCGGATGGCGTTTCGTGAATCCCGTGATGAAGAGTTTGTATGGTGTGGACGCCATGCCCGAAACTGCAGAAAACGTCGCCACGGATTACAAGATAGAGCGCGAAGCCCAAGACCGCATGGCTTTGGCCAGTCAAATGAAAGCCGTGGCAGCGCAAAAAGCCGGCATCTTGGCGCAAGAAATCACACCTGTCACCATCCCGCAAAAAAAGGGTGAATCCATCGTGGTCGACAAGGACGAGCACCCCCGCGAAACCAGTTTGGAAGCCTTGGCCAAGCTCAAAGGCGTGGTGCGCCCTGAAGGTACGGTGACCGCAGGCAACGCCAGCGGCGTGAACGATGGTGCATGTGCGATTTTGTTGGCCGATGAAGCCAGTGCCGTCAAACATGGCCTAACGCCTCGTGCCAGAGTGGTGGGCATGGCCACGGCCGGTGTGCCTCCTCGCATCATGGGCATAGGCCCTGCGCCTGCCACTGAAAAAGTTCTGGCGCTCACCGGCTTGACGCTGGCGCAAATGGATGTGATTGAACTCAATGAAGCGTTTGCAGCACAAGGTTTGGCAGTGCTGCGCATGCTGGGGTTGCAAGACGACGACCCTCGCGTCAACCCCAATGGCGGCGCAATTGCCTTGGGTCACCCGCTGGGCGCCTCCGGCGCGAGGTTGGTGACCACCGCCACCAACCAACTGCACCGCACAGGCGGGCGTTATGCCTTGTGCACCATGTGTATTGGGGTGGGGCAGGGGATTGCGGTGGTGATTGAGCGGGTCTGAGGCTTATTGCTCGACGAAAGCCCGCTCCACCACAAAGTCACCTGGGGTGGTGGTGTTGCCCTCTTTGAAGTGGCGTTCTTCCAGCAGGGTTTTCAGGCTTTTCAGCATTTGCGGGCTGCCGCACAGCATGACGCGGTCGGTTTCA
>Ga0222712_10007127_pt1 | contig 10896 bp, 10 predicted proteins | sample C33_657DmetaG_FD_165043 | JGI IMG/M metagenome (GOLD analysis project Ga0222712, IMG submission 165043) | Estuarine water microbial communities from San Francisco Bay, California, United States - C33_657D | ecosystem: Environmental > Aquatic > Marine > Unclassified | place: USA: California... | reverse complement strand
CTGGGTGGATTTCCCCGCCCCTTCGCCACCTTCAAGCGTAATGAAATAGCCGCGCGCCATCAGGGTTTCAGGCGCCAGAGACCCAGCGCCCGATCACCGCCGGAATGCGCGGCAGCAGCCCAAGCTTTTCCACATCCGCCCCGGCAACCAAAGGCACGGTCAGCGTCGGCACCCCCTGCCCCGCCACTTGCAATTCACCAATGGTCTGGCCACGCATAACGGGTGCGGAAAGCGGCGCTTGATAGCGCACACGCACTTCAAGCCTATCGCGCCAGCGGCGCGGCAGGGTCAGCACAATATCGCGCCCGCCAACCATGGGGACGGTGCGGCGTTCACCCAGATAAACTGGCACGTCTTGCACCGTATCCTGGGCGCGGAAAATGGTCACAGCTTCAAATTCGCGAAAGGCCCATTCCATCAGGCGTTCGCTTTCCTCGGCCCGCGCACGCATGCTGGGCAGGCCATTGATCACCAGAATCACGCGGCGGCCATCACGCATCGCGCTGCCCGTCAGGCCATAGCCAGCTTCTTCGGTATGGCCAGTCTTCAAGCCATCCGCGCCGGGCACGCGCGCCAGCAACGGGTTGCGATTGTCCTGGCTGATATTGCTGAAGCGGAAGCTGCGTTCATTGTAGTAGCGGTAATAATCAGGGAAATCCGTAATCAGCCGCCGCGCCAGAATGGCAAGATCCCGCGCGGTCATCCGGTGTTCAGGATCGGGCCAGCCGGTGCTGTTGCGGAAATTGCTATTCGCCATGCCCATGCGGCGGCCATATTCATTCAGCAATTCCGCAAATTGCTGTTCACTGCCGGAAATGGCCTCAGCCAGTACAATGCAGGCGTCATTGCCCGATTGCACAATCACGCCGCGGATCAGATCCTCAACGCGTACCTGCTGGCCAATATCCACAAACATCTTGGAACCGCCCATACGCCAGGCGCGTTCGCTGACAGGCAACATCTGGTCCAATTGCAAGCGGCCCTGCTTCAGCCGGTCAAACACCGCATACATGGTCATGAGTTTGGACATGCTTGAAGGCGGCATCCGCTCATCGGCGTTTTTCTCAAGCAACGCAGCGCCGGTTTCAAAATCCACAATCAGCGCCTGACGCGCCAGCACATCCACATTGCCAACAGGGGTTGCCACCGGCGCCCCTTCCGGGCGCGGTGCTGGGCGGCGCTGGGCCGGCGGCGGCGCCGGGCGCTGCTGGGCGAAAGCCTCGGTCGCGGCAAGGCCCAGGTTAATGGCGCCGAATGCCCCCGCAATCAGATGACGACGCGATGCCATGCCCGCTCCTTCAATCGCCAAGCCCAAGCGGCGAATTCAATCAATAATGATCTTCGCCCCAGATACGCCAGCCGCCAGAGTCCGCTCAAGCGCCAAATCCGCCGCTGCCGCATCGGCAAAGGGGCCAAGCGTCACGCGGAACAGGGCATTGCGCCCCCTGCCCTGCTGGCTGATACGCGCACCGGGCAGCCGCGCGGCCAGGGCTTGCGCGGCATCGGCACGGAAGAATTGCCCGACTTCCACCACCAATAACCCTGGCTGGGCCGGGCCCTGGGTGACGGTTTCGGGTAGCGCTTCAATCACCGGGCGGGCTTGCGGTTGGGCTTCAAGGCCTGGGCTGGCGCTGGGCAGGGGCTGGGTTGCACGGCGTGGCGCTTCCCGCGCGCCGGGCAGCGGCGCCAAATCCTCCCGCGCGACAGCGGCGCGCGGGGCGGCGGCGATGGCAATGGGCGCCGGTTCAGCACCAGGCAGACCGGCCATCGCGGCGCGGCTGCGTTCCGCATCTACGCTCAAGGTAATTTGCGTGGCCCGACCCGGCGCCATGCCCAGCAGCGTGGCCGCGCGCTGCGAAACACCCAGGATGCGCCCGCGCTTTTCCGGGCCGCGATCATTCACCCGCAGCAGGATGGACCTGCCATTTTCCAGATTCGTCACGCGAATGACCGCCGGTAACTGCAGGCTGCGATGCGCCGCCGTCAGGCTTTGGGCGTTCAGCACCTCACCATTCGCGGTCTGGCCACCCAAAACCGAGGCGGGCAGCACTTCCGCCAGCCCCGTTTCCACCAGCGCGAAATCTTCCTTGGGGTAGGACCAAACGCCGCCCAGGCGATAGGGTTCCCCCACCACATAACGCGGCTGTGGCTGGACGCAGCCCGCCAGCGCCAGCAGCGCGGCGGCCAGAAAAACGCCCCGCGTCACGCCACGCGATCGGACAAAAGCCCGACAGAAAGCCCGTAATTCACCGGCGTATTATAGCGCCGGATCACGCGCAGATTGTGATGGCCCAAAAAGATCTGCCCACCAGTGCCGCGCGACGGCAGCACAATCTGCGTTTCGATATCCGATTGCGGCAAAGGCGACCCATCCGGCTTGCGAAAGCCCATGCGCGCGAAATCCCGCAAGGGCCGTTTGCTTTCCGTATCCGCGCTACCGGCGTTAAACCCTGCAGGAGGACGCACTTCCCGCCCCCAGGCTTCCCCACGGCGCCAGCCATTGCGCTGGAAATAATGCGCGATGGAAGCCAAAGCATCAGCCCGGCTATCCCAGATATCGCGCTTGCCATCGCCGTCGAAATCCACCGCCAAGCGTTCAAAATTGCTCGGCATGAATTGCGGCTGGCCCATCGCCCCGGCCCAGGAGCCCTTCATGCGATCCGGGCTGGTGTGGCGGTCGTTCAAAATGCGCAAAGCCGACATTAGTTCATTGCGGAAATAGGCCGCGCGGCGCCCTTCCCAGGCCAGGGTGGCGAGCGCTTCAACCACACCAAAACCGCCAGTATTGCCGCCGTAATTGGTCTCCACGCCCCAAATCGCGACGATCACGGAAGGTGCGACATGATAGCGCGCTTCAATCCGGCGCAGTAGATCGGCGTTTTCCGCCATCAGGCGCCGGCCATTCTGAATGCGCGTTGGCGTCAGCATGATGCGGTCCCGGTAATCTTCCCATTGCATGCCGCCTTCCGCCTGGCGCCGGTCCAATTCAATCACGCGTTGATTGGCGCGGATGCCTGAAAGCGATTGGTTCAGCGTGGCCTCCGAAATCCCGGCGCGGCGGGCATCGGTGCGCACCCCATCCAGGAAGCGTTCAAAGCTTTGGCCGGAAACCGGCTGATAGGCCGGCGCGCCATTAGGCGCGGGGGTTTGATGGGCGGAATTCGCCTCTGGGCTGCAGGCCGCGACCAGGGCCGCGACTCCACCAAGTAAGAGCCTTCTTTCGATCATGGCCCCATGAGGTGCCATGCGGCGCGGGGCAAGGCAAACCCTTTCCAAGCCGGTATTGGCCGGGGCGGAACTGGTGCTAGAGTGGTCCTTTACCCGAGGAGAAACGCCATGGTCGCCATCACCCGCGAACTCGCTGCCTTTGTTGCCGGGCTGCGTTATGAAAGCCTGCCCACCACTGTGCAGGAACGCACGCGCTTCCTGATCCTTGACCTGGTCGGCAATATGCTGCGCGGCCGGCATGAGGCGGAAAGCACGCCGCCCCTTCTGGCCGCCGCCCGCGCGCTTGGCCTGACGGGTGGTTCCGCCGCCGTATTCGGGGATTCGCAGCGCTACACGCCGGCGGGTGCCGCGCTGATCAATGGCGCCATGGCGCATTCGCTTGATTTTGACGACACGCACGCGGCGGGCACGCTGCACCCCGGCGCCCCGGTGATCCCGGCCGCCCTTGCCGCCGCTGAAATGACCGGCGCCGATGGCAAGACCGTGCTGGCGGCGATTGTGGCTGGCTATGAAACCACCTGCCGGCTTGCTTTGGCGCTGCCCGGTGGCGATCACTATGACCGCGGCTATCACCCAACCGCGACCTGCGGCGCCTTTGGCGCGGCGGCGGCGGCTGGGCGCGTCTTTGGCTTTACGCCCGCTCAGATGGAAGATGCCTTCGGCATTGCGCTTTCCCAGGCCGCGGGCAGCCTGCAATTCCTGGCCAATGGCGCCTGGACCAAGCGCTTCCAGGTGGGTTGGAGCGCACTGAACGGGCTTGCCGCTGCGACCATCGCGCGAGAGGGCTTCCGTGGTGCGGGTGAAGCCATTGAAGGCAAGGCGGGCTTCCTGCGCGCCTATGCCCCGAACCCTAACCCTGAGCGTGTGTTGCAGGATTTGGGTACGGCGTGGGAGCTGATGCAGACCGCCGTGAAGCCTTATCCTTCCTGCCGCTATGGCCATGCGAGCGTGGATGCGGCGCTGGCGCTACGCGCCGAGCTTGGCCTCAAGCTCGAAGAAATTGAAAGCGTCATCATGGGCCTGCCCAATAAGGGCATGCTGCTGGTGGGCGCGCCGCGCGAATATAAGCAGAATCCGCAGAATATCGTGGATGGGCAGTTCAGCGGGCCGTTTGTGGTGGCTTGCGCGCTGGCGCGCGGGCATTTCGGCTGGGATTCCTATGCCTGGTTGCAGGATAAGGATATCCGCACCCTTATGCCGAAGATCCTGCCGGAAGAAGATGCCGATGTGCAGGCCGAATTCCCGGCCTTCATGTCCGGCAAGCTGACAATCAAGGCGCGCGGGCAAAGCTTTGTCCGCCACATCAAGATCCCGAAGGGTGAGCCCGATAACTTCCTGACCGAAGCCGAGCTTCGCGCCAAATTCCATGGCCTGGCCGATGCGGTGCTGGGGGCGGAACGCGCCAAGCAATTGGCCGATGCCGTGATTGGGCTGGACCAGGCGGGCGATGTGAATGCGCTGATGCGCCTGGGTGCCCCCCTTGTCGCGCAGCGCATGGCGGGCGAATAAGCGGCACGCGTTCTACGGCCTTGCCCTGGCTTCATGGGGCAAGGCACTTGGATGGGTGGCCGAGCGGTTTAAGGCACCGGTCTTGAAAACCGGCGTAGGTGCAAGCTTACCGTGGGTTCGAATCCCACCCCATCCGCCAGTTCCCATACGAGCCGTGCTCTCCGCCTGACCGAGCGGCGCTGGCTGATCTTGATGTCAGCGGGTCTGTCCGGTGTCGGGACCCACAGCTCCGAACAAACGCAGCAAATGGAAAGTCGCAGCGTCCGAGAGTAAGTCTCGTTCCATCCGGGCCCCCTGCCCAAAAAATATCTCGCCAACTTTCCGATCAACAAGATGCACACCAACCAGACGAAGTGCACCTTCTGCATCAAAGATGTTCTCGGCAAAAAGAAGTCGCCGACCAATAGCATCAGAGCCCAAAAGACGGGTAAAGTATTGAAACTGAAGATTGCCCTCACGTGCCGTAGATGGACCTGTAACGACAACCATCGCGGCATTCCAGTTTGCATCACCCAAATTCGCCCGGATGATTCCCGCAGCATCGTGCAAGCCTGCAATCTGCGCTTCGGCCGTACGACTGGCGACAGAAAGGAGCAGGGGCGCAACGCGCATACCGAATGCCCGTAGCTCATCTCGCGTCGGTGGGTTCGGTGCAGCCTGCGCAGCGCGGACATAGTCCCCGAGTTGGCCCCAGAGATTTGATAGCAGATCCCGATCGGGCGAAGCCTGGATCAGGTTTTCGACATCTGGTCGAGCCGCTTCGGTTGCGTCACTTAGACGGACAATAGCTTCGCGCCAATTATAGTCGTTCAACCCGAGAGATGCTGGCCCCACGGCACCAAAAATTCCAAGCGCCATGTGCGAAAGCGCCTTGTATGAATGATATGATGACGGCGTGTAACGAATTCTCTCTACACCGCCACGCCAATACAAAACAATGTTATCGCCTTCTAATATCAATATGGGATTGAAATTTGTGAGTATGACCTGTCGTGCCTCGCCATAAATTTCACGCACTGTTTGATTAAGTCGCGTCAGCTGTTCGGCTTCTGTCCGCATTGCTGTGATATTTAAAGCAACGGCGAGAAGCGGAATAACCATAGTTTTTATTTTCATGGCGACATCTTTTTTCAGTAGTGGATATTAGCGCTAAACAGCTGTTATAGCTACATTAGATGTTCATCTTTGGATGTATTAACTAGAATGTCTATGCCCATCACCAGATTTTTGCGTACCTGCATTAATATTTTGTAGATGCGCCCGCCTTGGCGGGACCGCGGCAAGAGGGGCGGCGGGCAGCGTGATCGCCTGGGCCGAGGCTCAAGGCTTTGAACATTGCAGTCCGACCATCGCAGATTTGGCCTCGACCATCGGTCTGACAGATCAGCAGATCCATGATCTGCTCAAAGCAGCCGCGGGGACTGGGATCGTGAGGATGCGCGCGATGAGTGCTGGGCCCCCTTGCAACGACCATGTCAGCGTAGGTGGTCGAGCCGCGCGCGACCTCACCCCATCAGCTTACGAGTGCGGGTTGGCGTGCCCAGCCACGCCACCACGCCAGGCACGCCCCATTCCTCTCGGCCGGCCCTATGGCGGCCGGCCTGGGATAGGCTACCCAGCTGCCCGGCCAATTCCAGCAGGCCAAGCTTGGCCTTGATCACTTTGCGTTCGGTCATCGGCATGGGTGTCTCCCGTGAAGCGGCCCGGCGTTGCACTATGCCTAGGGCTGCGCGCCCCGGCCTCTAATGCCACCCCATCCGCCATGATTTACAGCAGCGCGGCACGCAGCCTGCTATAGGTTCACGCAAGCCGTGATTACGCCAATCACGGTGGTTCTTTCACCCACGCTTCATTACGCCGCGCCCGGTGGTAGCCGTATTCGAATAGCTGCCTCATATAGGCTTGTTCGAAAGGTTGCGTGTAGCTACCGGTGAATTCCGAGCTAATGAATGACAAGTTGAAATCCACACCATCTTGGCGCGTTGTATTCAAAATGCGCACGATATCATTATAGCCGCCTGAAGCGATCATTGTTGAAATGGCGCGCCCAGCGATGCTCAACGCCCGCCGATCCACCGTGGCCCAGCTAGGATCAAGGCGTGCGTTGCGAATGACAAAGGCTTTTGATGCAATCGGGCGTTCAGTCCTTCCACCGGCACGCTGAAGCGCACTCAGGCGACGTGGATAGAGAAACACCTGGGTAAAGGCGCCACCATCCACATGCATTTCCTGAAAACTACCGGTTGGCGTCCTGACATTGATCATGACAGGTGGGAAGGCGCCCGGAATGGCAGCCGAGGCCAGCAAAATTTTTCGGACGAGATCAAGTGCCTGCGGATGGCCACTATTCGCGATAGCGCCAATATTCCAGGTGGTTGGCACTTGTGCATCAATATTCGCGGTACCAATCAGCAATAATCTTCCTTCGCGATAACCTTCCGCGATTTTTGCTAACATGCGTTCATCTAGATATTTGGAAATGGTCGCATACAGCGGCGTATTATCCGCCAAAGCATCATCCATCAGCGCCGCTGTCAGAAAACGCTGGCGCAATACATCTTTAGGCGAAATATCCGTATAGACAGCTTTGAGTTCTCTGTCCCATTCCGTACCAAGGAAAGCAAAAGGGGCAGTCAAGGCGCCGGTCGAAACACCTGTCACCAATTCGAATGTCGGCCTGGACCCTTGATCTGACCAGCCACAAAGAATGCCAGCGCCAAATGCGCCATCTTCGCCACCCCCCGAAACCGCGAGCATGGCGCGGTCACGTGACGCAATGCGAACGCCTGATTGCCGCGCCGCAGCGCGCCGCCGCTCCGCCGCCAATTCAAATTCATTAACCAGCGCTGGCAGATCATGCGGGATCAAAAATCGTTCATTTGGTATGCCCAGAACCGTTGCCTGGCCAGTCAAGTTACTTGGCACTGCGGGACCACGAACTGGTAGCGCGCAACCGGGCAAAATGCTGCTTGCACCCATGGCGGCTGAAAGCGCCAAAAAGCCACGACGATCTGAACGCATTTCTTTTGATCCTTCCGACTGAATACGCGCATTTTTGAAAATTTTCACAAGAAACACTCCCTGTTGATCGAAGTTGCTAGAAATTCAGACATCGCGCGGCAATTTTCCCGGCGACGATTTTCAGCCGCCCCGGCACCATATGCTGCAAGAATGTCTGCTTGATTTTTGGAATTTGCTCCGCCCTGAAGACTCATCAAATCGCCACATCGGGCTTTCCTTTGCTGGCGCATCTCATCTCGTATGAAATGCATCATGCTGGCGTCCAGGCTAATCCGATGCCTGCCTCTCGGCCCTTGGCGAGGGCACTCAGCGCCAAATCTTCAAGCAATTTACGACTTTCGTTAGAATCCGATGGCGCTGAAAGCAGAATTTTAATCTCAACATCCTTCCCATCAATACGATGAATAAGAATGTTATTCTCCGCGTCAGAAATTCCCGAAAGCCTGCCAAAATTGGCTTTCAATTCATCCACAAAATCGCTGAGCGATACCGTGTCTGACTCCATGCTCAGGCGGAAGATGGCATGCGGTGCCAGCGGATCAGAAGCGCCGTGATTGGTGATGCTGGTATCCGCCAATTTTGCATTTGGCACGACAATTTCGCTGTTTTTGATGGTGCGCAACCTGGTGGAACGAATACCCACATGTTCCACAGTGCCACGAACATCCCCCATGGAAATCATGTCACCACGCTTGAAGGGGCGATCTACCGCCAAAACCGCCGCCCCAAAGATATTGGCAAGGGTTTCCCGCGCAGCAAAAGCCACAGCCAAGCCGCCTATGCCAAGGCCCGCAAGTATGTTGACCGTTGAAATGGACAGGAAATGAGCAAGACCAAGCCCGCAGGCCGCGATGGTCGACAGGCGCAAAAGCGCGAACAGGAGAGAAACCGCAATATCATCCCCTGCCCCCAATGATCTTTCCGCTATTCGGCTGAAATGCAGAGAATAGATCTTGAGCAACTGCCAGATGATCATGGTCATCAGCAGCACAAGCGCAATGCCGATGATCGGAACAGTCACATGGCGGATTTGCGGCGGAACGCCAAATATGATGGGAACCGGACTCGCAAAAAATAAAGTCAAGCAAAATACCAGGCTAGGCCTGAACCATTTGGGCGTCGAAAACTCCTGCTCCACCGGACGCCGCAAAAAAATAATCAACAGACGCGCCGATAACATGCCTAGAAGGACAGACAGAGAAAGCCCCGTCAACGAACCCAATACCTGCCAGATCTCCATTCTTCCCGCGCGCTTGAGAAGAAACGGAGCCTTCACAGATACCGTATCACGAAGCGAAAAAAACGCGGTTGTCGGAATTGCGCCCGGTAGCCGGAATTGCGTTGGTGGAAGCTTATCGCTTGCACGCACTAATTCCATGGAACGCTCTACCGTTTCGGACGAGAACCGCCATTTCCTTTGATCGGCGGCTCCATCAGCAACCAGCACAACACTGCCCGCGCTATGCGTGAAAATTTCAAACACATTGCTGCCGACCAAGTGATTTGGAATTGCCTGCAGCGCTTCAATGCCGATACGTTCAAGAACGCGACGCAATTGCAGCGCAGCCAATTCGCCATGCGCGTCTCTCGTGACAGGCTGGAATTTTGATAAATCGAGCGTGCTTAGCGCGAGCTCTTGTCCCGCCTGATCCCAGCTTGAAACACCAAGCAGGAAACTTCTGATCGTGTCCCGGGGTGAGCCCAAAGCCTCAAAGGATTGGCGTTGAGCAGAGGTTTCTTGCCCAAGTAAGGCAAGAATGGCTTCCCGATCACGCGCTATGGCTTGCCGGGCTGGCAGCTTAATGCGCCATCCACCAGCAGCATTCCGAAGAAAAACCACGGAAAGGCTTTCAAGGCTGTCCGCGATGGGGAGCGGCACGACCACTTCCCGCGCATCGGTCTGCCCAAACAGGTCAAGATCCGGGAACCGTATTGTCAGTAGGTCCAGCAGGCGAAAATATTCGATCGTCCGCGCGAGCTTGTCTTCCGGCGAAGTTACCGGGTCATTTGCATCCGCAACCAATAGGCTTGCCGCCAAAGCCCATTGATCTTTGTCACTATCGCGCCCCAGATTGCCTGCGTTCAGAAAAGTCCGCAGCGTTGATCGTGGCGTATCAGAACTGCCCACCATCTGCGTCTGAGGACGCTGGTTGCGGGCACCAGTCCACCATTCCACACCATCCCGCCTGCCAATGAAGCTTTGCCCATCCTCGGCAAGTATGAATTCGAAGCTGCCTTCCCTTTGATCTTCAGACCACCGCCCGCGAAGCAGCTTGCCTTCTGCCGCAGCCTCAATCTGCCCTGAGAGCAAAGGGTAGGACCCGCTGACCCGCGAGCCATCCTGAGAAAGGAGCATACGGGCACTGCCGGTTGCCCAATGCGTTTCCCAAGTGCCTGCCCAGAAATTTTGCGCGACAGATGGGAGGGCGGCCATAACAAAAATAGAAAGCAACAGAAGAAAACACGCGTCTTTAAGGGCGAGCGACTTGTTCATTTATGTCTTTTCCAGAAACCGCAGCACTTCAGTTCGTCACAAGGTTGGGCTTAGACGTATTGTTCAGCAAGTGATTTTTATTATAATTGACTAATATTTTTATTTATTTTTTGTGTTTTGATCTCCGAATTTCTATTACTATGCAATATTTCATATAAAATAAGATTTTCCGCCAGCATAATTTGGAATGAGCGCGCATCAGCGCCGGTTGCCTGTAGAAGCTTCCGCCTGCCGATCACCCCGAATCGGCCCATACGGCGGTTACACCGCTCGGGCGAAACCTGCGCGCCTGATGCCGTGCTCCAAGGGCGCTTCAAGCCCCCGAAACCGCACGCCCGACCTTCGGCCGTGGGGAGGCAAGCAAGCCTTAGGCTGCAGACAACAATGGCGAGCGCCAGCACGGTTCACGGGTGCATGCCCGCGCCTAATCCAAGGCGCCTATTTGTCTGTTACTTCAGGGTCTTCATTCATCAACCACCAAGCCGAAGGCGCAGGTAATCCAGCACTGCGGCAGCGCTCTCCTGCGGGGTGCGGCCTGCCGTAGAAACCACCAATTCAGCCGCTTCCGGTTCTTCATAGGGGCTCGAAATACCGGTGAAATTAGGAATTTTGCCGTCAAGGGCTTTTTGATACAGGCCCTTGGG
>Ga0222712_10007126_pt1 | contig 10896 bp, 9 predicted proteins | sample C33_657DmetaG_FD_165043 | JGI IMG/M metagenome (GOLD analysis project Ga0222712, IMG submission 165043) | Estuarine water microbial communities from San Francisco Bay, California, United States - C33_657D | ecosystem: Environmental > Aquatic > Marine > Unclassified | place: USA: California... | reverse complement strand
CGTGGCCACCTGGGGATGCCGGCGCATGATCTCGGAGCAGATATCCAGCGTTGGTCCCTGGGTGGAGCCGCCCGCGCCAAAGGTGCAACTGAAGTAGGCCGGCTTGAAGGCCATCAACCGGTCCACCGCCGCATACATCGACTCAAAACCGGCGGGGGTTTTGGGCGGGAACACCTCAAAGGACCAAACCGGCCCCTTCCCCGAAAGCAAATCCTTCAATCGCCTGGACATGCGATCACCCGCCCCGAGCTTCTGAATTGGACCACCGGACATCGTCGGCCCAATGAGTCTTTATAGCGGACATGCCCCGGGGAATCCAAAGGGCCCCGTAAAGGCCGGGTTTCCAATAAACTGACGGTAAAACAGGTTCTTGCGGATTCCCATTCCCCCATGAAAACGGCATCAGATTCCGACGAATACCCCCGCAGTGAGCCCAGTTCCGTTTGGGAGCAAGCCCGCCAGTGGGATCGGGACCATGTCTGGCACCCCTTTGAGCCACATGACCCCGAAGACCCCCTGCGCCCTCCCCTGTTTCTCAGCGGGGAAGGCTGTTGGCTGTTTGATAGCGAGGGCAATCGGCTGCTGGACGGGGTCTCCTCCCTGTGGTGCAACCTGCACGGGCACCGCGTGCCCCGCATCGACCAGGCGGTGCGCGACCAATTGGATCGCCTGGCCCACTGCACCCTGTTGGGGGCCGCCCATGAACCCGCCGCGCGCCTGGCGCGCAAACTGGTGGAAATCGCCCCACCTGGACTGAACCGGGTCTATTTTTCAGACAATGGCGCCACCGCGGTGGAGGCCGCCCTCAAGATCGCCTTCCAGTACCAGCAACAACGCCCCGACCCGAAGCCCGGCAAGACCCGCTACCTGGCCTTGAACGAGGCCTATCACGGCGACACGCTGGGCGCGGTCGCCGTGGGCGACATCCCGCGCTTCCACCGCCAATTCGGCCCCCTGTTGTTCCCGGTCAAGCGGGCGTGCCAGCCGTTTTGCTACCGCTGCCCGCTCGGCCTTGCCCGGCCTGCCTGCCAACTGGCCTGCGCCAACGAGGCCGTGGGGTTGATTCAACGCCACGCCGACGAATTGGCGGCGGTGATCGTGGAGCCCGTGGTACAAGGCGCGGCTGGCATGGTGGTGGCTCCGGAAGGCTGGCTGCGCGCCGTGGCGGATGCCTGCAAACGGCACGATGTCCTACTCATCGCCGATGAGGTGGCCACCGGCTTTGGCAGAACCGGCAAGCTGTTCGCCTGCCAGCATGAGGGCGTCACCCCCGATCTGCTGTGCCTGGCCAAAGGCATCACCGGGGGCTATCTGCCCCTGGCAGCCACACTCGCCACCGACCAAATCTTCGAGGCGTTCACCGGCCCCCCCTCGGCTGGCCGGGCCTTCTATCACGGGCACACCTATTCCGGAAACCCGCTCGGCGCCGCCGCCGCCCTGGCAAGCCTCGAAATCCTGCTGGAGCCCGGGTACCTCGAGGCCGTGGAGGACAAGGGCCGCCTGCTGGAATCGGCTTTATCGCCACTCCTCGGACACCCCCGCGTGGGGGAAATACGACGCAAGGGCCTGATGCTGGGTGTGGAGCTGGTTGCCGATCGCGTCACCCGTGCGCCGCTGGACCCCGGCCGAAGAACCGGGCGGGCAATTTGCGACCATGCCAGATCGCTAGGGGTTCTGTTGCGCCCGCTGGGGGATGTGGTGGTGTTGATGCCCCCATTGGCGATCCGCCCGGATGAAATCCACCATTTGGCCCATGCGGTCGTCGCGTCGGTCCACAAGGTGTTGCCGCCGGGGGCCGACTAGTGCCACGCGGTTTGTTTGTCACCGGCACCGACACCGGTGTGGGAAAGACCCTGGTCAGTCGCGCCATCGTCCGCGCCCTGCTTTCGGGGGGTGAGAAAGTTTTCGCGGCCAAACCCTTCGCGACAGGCAGCGAAACGGGGAAAGACGGAAAATCGATCCACCCCGATGTGGCCCTCCTCTCGGAGGCGTTGGGGGGTCCGGTTTGGGTCGGTTATGAAAGCACCCACGCGGCGGCGCCTTCGATGGCGGCCCGTTGGGAGGGGGCCTCGTTGGAGGTGAAAACAATCGGTCAACGCCTGCTGGATGCCATTCCAGCCGACCATTGCGCGGTGGTGGAGGGGGCGGGAGGGCTGTTATGCCCGGTCGGCCCCGGGGCCGCGGTGGCGGATCTGGCATCCTTTTTGGGTTTCCCGCTGGTGGTGGTTGCGCGTTGCAACCTGGGAACCCTCAACCACACCCTGCTCACGCTGGAGGTTGCCCAAAATCGGGGCCTGACCGTGGCGGGCGTGGTTTTCAACCAGGTCACACCCGATTCCGGGCCGGTTGAAGCCGAAGTCGCCATGGAATTGGCCCGATTGACCCGTGTTCCGGTGCTTGCCGTTGTGCCATTCGGCGACTTTTCCGGAAAATTGTTAAAACGGGTGGACTGGTGCCGACAGATGGCAGCACGCGATGCCCCCAACCGGGGTGAATGAATCACGCCTTTCCGCCCCCCATCCCGGGGGACAAATCTGGCCAGTCAGGCGACTCCCGGCTAACATGCAGCCTTATCAAAAACACAGGTGAAAAGTCTCGGCCTGCCGGGCCGGCTTCCCGACCTGCCTTAATTTGTTAAAAAATTTAAGCTCCAGCAAGGTTTTTTAATGTCTCCCGTAGCCTTCCTTTGTGGCGCCTGCAAGAAACCCCTGTGGGTCGCCGGCGAGGCCCGCGGCTCCTTGGCGCGCTGCGGCGCGTGCGGCACCTCCTGCCTGGTCTCCGCCGACGCGCCGCACCTCGCCGAGGCCACCGTTTCAGGGCCGGCGGACGGAGCCGTCCCCGCGGAACTCGTCGACCTGGCCGCGCTGCCGGTCATCGCGGGTGAATCCGAAAAAACGCTGGAAAAACAGGTGATTCCAGCAGATTCACCATTAAAACCCTCCGGTTACAACGCTTCCGATCGCGGGTCTTTCCCGTGGCTGGCGCTGTGGATGACGGGCAGCTTCTCCATCCTTTCGGCCATTTTATGCATCTATTTAGTCATTAAATTGCGGGCCGCCGACGAGGCGTTGAGAAAACGTGGGGACTCTGGCCACCCGCCGGGGCCGGCAATGGTGGAGCAAAAGAGGGGAAGGATAAACCATTTGGCTTTTGGCTGAAAAAAATACCGGATATTTGCGGGAAAACACACACTTGCCATTCACAATCCCAACGGGTATTTTAAATATGTCATTGGCCGGAAACTGTCAGCGTCCCGATCTGGGACCTGCCGGATCACGGGCAAATGGTTTTTCGGAAAAATCCGACCCGCGCTGCCTCCCGTGGCGCGGGACTATATTTGGCAAGGAACAATGTTCCGGTTTCGATTTGGAGTAAATGAATGAGACTGACCCGCGCCTCGAGCTATGCCATCCACGCCGTTGCCTACATGGCCCAGCACAAGCACCATGAGACGCCCGTCGCTTCCCACACCATCGCCGACGACCGCGGCATCCCCGAGCGCTTCCTGCTGAAGGTGCTCAAGCCCCTGGTCTCCTGCGGCGTCCTCAAGTCCATCAAGGGCCCCAACGGCGGCTATCGCCTCTCCCGCAAGCCCGAGGATGTCACCCTCCTCGACATCATCGAGGCCGTCGACGGCCCCGTGAAGGGCGTCGCCCCCCTGCACGAGGAGCGCAAGAACGTCCTCGACAAGAAGCTGAACGACATCTGCGTGCAGATTGCCGATGTCGAGAAGAAGGCTCTCGACAAGGTCCGCGTCAGCGACCTGATCAAGCGCTAACTGATTTCCGGGCCCCACGCCCGGGGATTCCATGATTGGCGACGCGGCCGGATTTTTCCGGCCGCGTCCGTTTTTTCCGGCGGCGGATCTCGCCCCGCCGGCCGCCCGGACGCCGTTTTGGGTTAGAATGACTGCATGAGCCTGCGTGTTTCCAATATCCGGCTGGGAATCGACACCCCCGAATCGGAACTCCCCTCACGGGTGGGGCGCCTCCTGGAAATCCCGGTCGCCGACCTGGGGAAAATCCGCATCCTGCGCAAAAGCCTGGATGCCCGGGACAAGGACTCGCTCGCCTATGTCTATGTGACGGAGGTTCCCCTCACATCCGCCCCTGCGAAACTCGAGAAACTGCTAGAGCGGGCCCGCCGGCGCAACATCCCGGTGGAACCCTTCCACGAGGAACCGTTTATCGTGCCCGACCCGGGCCGCGAACCATTGCCCAACCGCCCTGTGGTGGTGGGCAGCGGTCCCGCCGGCCTGCTGGCCGGATATGTTCTCGCCGAGATGGGCTACAAGCCGCTGGTCCTGGAGCGGGGCCGGGCCGTGCGGGATCGCATCCGCGATGTGAAGGCCTTCGACGAGGGCGGCGCCTTCGATCCCGAGAGCAACTATCTGTTCGGCGAGGGCGGAGCGGGCACCTTCAGCGACGGCAAACTGACCTACCGGGGCAACGGGGCCGATGTGCGGCAGGTGCTGGAAATCTTCGCCAAGAACAACGGCAAGCCATCCATCCTGTACGAGCAGCGTCCCCACCTGGGAAGCAACCGCCTTCCCGCGGTGGTGAAGAAGCTCCGCACCAACATCGAGGCCATGGGCGGCGAGGTCCGCTACGGATGCAAGGTCGAGGACCTCGACATCGCCGACGGCCGCGTGCGCGGCGTCATCACCTCCTCCGGCCGCATCCCGGCTGAGGTGGTCCTCATGGGCCCCGGCCACAGCGCCCGCGACACCTTCACCATGCTCCTCGAGCGGGGGGTGATGCTCGAGCGCAAGGCCTTCCAGTTCGGCGTGCGCATCGAGCAGCCGCAGGAGGTGGCCAACCGCGTGAAATATGGCGACGCCCGCCTCGAGAACAAGATCGGCCCGGCCGACTACAGCCTCGTGGTGCACGGCTCACGCGCCTTGTTCACCTTCTGCATGTGCGCGGGCGGCTACATCATGCCCAGCGTGTCGCGCGAGGGCGAATACTGCACCAACGGCATGTCGCTGGCGAACCACGACAGCCCGTTCGCCAACAGCGGCCTGGTGGTTACCATCGAGCCCGGGGAATTCGGCGGCGACGATCCGCTGGCCGGCGTCCGCCTGCAGGAGAAATACGAGCGCGTGGCCTACGAGCTGGGACGGGGTGAATATGTCGCCCCGATGCAGCGGGCTAGCGATTTCATGGCCGGCAGGGCCACCGCGGCGCTGCCAGCGAACACCCATCCCCGGGGCGCGATTTCCGCCCGCATGGAAGAGGTGGTCCCTCCGTTGGTGGCGGACGCCCTCCGGACCGGCCTGCCATTGATGGATCGCAAATGGGGCGGCAGATTCCTGCCCGAAAGCACCCTGGCTGGCCCCGAGGCCCGGGGCAGCTCGCCGGTGCGCATCACCCGCGACCCGGCGACGCGTCAGTCACTCACCGTCTCGGGGATTTACCCGATCGGCGAGGGCGCCGGATACGCCGGCGGGATCGTCAGCGCCGGACTCGACGGCCTGCGCAGCGCGTTGGCGATCGTCGCGCGCCACCGGCCGACGGGCTGACCTCAGATTGGGCGCGACTTGAGCAGGTCGCGGATCTCGGTGAGCAATTCCTGATCCTTGGTGGGCGGCGGCGGGGCGGCGGCCTCCTGCTTCTTGGTGGCCATCACCCAGCCGAGGAACTTCACGATGAACAGGAAGATCGCGAACGCGACGATGAGGAAGTTGACCAGTTCGGCCAGGAACTGGCCATAGGGCACCTTGGAGCCGTTGAGCGTGAAGCTCCAGTCGGCGTAGCTCTGGTCGCCGGGCATGATGGCCCCAACCAGGGGCATGATGATGCTCTTCACGAGCGCGTCGACGATCTTGCCGAACGCGCCGCCGATGATCACGCCCACCGCCAGGTCGATGACATTGCCCTTGAAGGCGAAAGCCTTGAACTCCTCGAACAGGCTGAACACCTTCTTGGCGGGATCCAGGCGGCTCAGGTCTTTCTTGATATCCATAAAATCCTAAACCTTTCAGGGATTTTTGGGACAGATCTGGAAATCAAGCGGATTTTTCAAGGACATTGCGCTGCTGCGACAGCCGCAGCGAGCCTCCGTTCCGCTCCTCCAGGATCTGGTAGATATTGCGGTCGCGCGAAAGTTCAAGGATCCGCCCGACATATTCCCCCAGCACGGCCTGCACCAGGAACACCAGGAAGAACATCAGCGACATCTGCAGCGACAGCGTGGTCCAGCCGGGCGCCACATCATGCTTCACCAGGTTGACCACCACCACATAAACCATGACCACCAGGTTGAGGGCAGCACCCGCCAGGCCCATCCACCCGGCCAGTCTCAGGGGCGAGTGGGAATTCAGCACCAGCAGCGCCAGGGCGCGGTCGATCGGCTCCGACCAGGACCTGGGCACATGCGCCCCGGGCCGGCTGACCGGTTGGTAGCGGATCGTGCCACCCATCACGCCACCCACCGAGGGAAGCACCGGGAAAACAGGCACCGTGCCCCTGGCCCGGATGGCGGATCCCGCGACCTGCCGGTTCATGGCCTGCAATCGGGTGGCCCCTTCGGGTAACCCCATGCCGAACCAGCGGTGCGACAATTTCTGGAACAGCTTGCGGGCGGACCGTCGCAAAAAAGTCTCACCCGGGCGTGAATCCGCCACGCCGGTGGCCAGGCCATGGGTGTTGGCCGCGGCGGCCAGTTCGGGAATCACACCCACCGGATCCGACTCCGGGGAGGCGAGCACCACCACCTCCCCGATGGCCGAGTCGAGCCCTGCGGCGAAGGCGATGTCGCGACCGTGCGCGCGGCTGAGGCGGATCAGCCTCAATCGGGAATGCTTGTCGAGCAAGGGTTGCACCACGGCAGCCGAACCATCGGTGGAACCGTCATCCACCAGGATCAGTTCGTGGTCGCGGAAATGGGCGTCGAGCATGGCCAGGCATTCTTCCGCATAGGCTGCCAACCAACCGGCCCCATTGCGAAAAGGCGCCACCACCGAGCAGAACTGGGCTTTCGCGGCCATAAAAAGACGCCCCCTGACCCCGATCAGGGCCAACATCAAAAATTCGCTTATCCAACCTCCCTCGGATACCCAATTGGCCGTGCGGGGAACAAGGTGAAACCCCTTGGCAGAAACCAGCTTTGGCTGGAATTTCAGAGGGGGGTGGAGTACACTTCATTAGCCCGCCACCAGCCTTTTGCCAAACCATAAGTCCATGCCACACAGGTGTTTGCATGCGAAAGCCAGCCTTGGCCAAACACAGCTGTACCGGACCCGACCGCCGCAGCCTCCTGCGCCTGGGTTCCTTGGCTTTGGCGGGAACCGGCCTGACCGGGGTTCCCGGGTTGGCGGGCACACTCGCCCGGGAGGAGGAGCCGGCGGTCATTTTCGTGTGGCTGCCGGGTGGCCCCGCCCACATCGACACCTTCGACATGAAACCGCACGCCCCGGCCGAGTACCGCGGTGAGTTCAAGCCGATCAAGACCACGGTTTCCGGGATCGATGTCTGCGAACTGCTGCCACTGCACGCCGCCCGCGCCCATCGTTTCAGCCTGATCCGCTCCATCTCGCACAAATTCGCCGACCACGGCGGTGGCCACAAGAAGTTCATGACCGGCCGCGACCCACGCGAACCCACCGGGTTTGTCAACGATTACCCCTCCATGGGATCGATGATCTACAAGGAGGTCGGCGACACCACACCCGGCGTGCCCGGTTACACCCTGCTCACCGATGGCGGTCGCCAGCAGATCGACACCTTCAGTCTGGGTTCCGCCTATCTGGGCATGGCAAGCCACCCCTTCGTGGCCTACGGCGATCCAAGCCGCAAGGATTTCAGCGTCAAAAACCTGGGGGAACGGGTGGTGAAGCCCGACACCCTGTCGGATCGACTCAGGCTGCTGGGTGGCATCGGCCAGAATCCCGCCCCGCTGGCCAGCCTGAACGGGCCCGAGATCTTCCGCGACCGCGCCCTGGAACTTTTGAATTCGCCCCGGGCGCGCGAGGCCTTCGACCTGAACCGCGAGACCGGCAAAACCCGCGACCGTTACGGCTGGCACGCCTACGGGCAAAGGGCGCTTCTGGCCAGGCGGTTGGTTGAGGCGGGCGCCCGTTTCGTCACCCTCACCATGGAAAGCCCGAATGTGCTGGGCAAGGAATGGCCCAAGGATGTGACCTACAACTGGGATAGCCACGCGGTGAATTGCCATATTTTCGAGGACAGTCGTTGGCGGTTCCCTTTGCTCGACCAGGCCGTGACCGCGCTCATCGATGACCTCCACGACCGCGGCCTCGACCGGCGGGTCCTGCTGGTGGTGACCGGCGAGTTCGGCCGCACCCCCAAGCTCGAGCAGGTGAAGGGCAGGCCCGGGCGCGACCACTGGCCCCAGGCGATGAGCGTGCTGGTGAGCGGTGGCGGACTGAAAATGGGGCAGGTGGTCGGCTCCACCACCTCCAAAGGCGAGGTGCCCAAGGACCGGCCGCTGATCCCCAACGACCTGTGGGCCACCGTGCTGCGCCACCTGAAGGTGGATTACGCCGACAAGGCCTACCTCGACCACTCCGGCCGCCCGATGCCGCTGTTGCCCGATGGACAACCGATTCGCGAGTTGATTTGATTACCGGCCCTGAGGGATGCATGGAAGAGGCTCCTGAAAACAATGAAAGAGTGAACCGAAAGGCTTTTTCGGTGACGGATTTCGCACAGGCGGATTCTGATGACTCGGCCTATTGGAAAAGCAGGACACCTGCCGAACGCATGGAGGCGCTGGCAATCATCCGGCGGATTCTTTATGGGGAAGCCGCAGTTACCGGAAGATTACAAAGAGTTCTTGAAATTGTTGAACGACAACCTGGTTAGATACCTTGTTGTCGGCGGATTTGCCGTGAATTACCACGGATATTCGCGCGCCACAATCGATATTGACATCTGGGTTTCCCGCGGCGAGAAAAACGCCAGGTGCATCACAAAAACCCTTCGCGAATTCGGCTTTGATGTAGAGGCGTTGAAAGAGGATTTATTCCTGAAGCCTGACACGGTTATTCGGATGGGACTGCCTCCACTACGGATCGAAGTCCTAACATCGATATCAGGGGTGGATTTTGACTCTTGTTTTGCCAGGCGAATAAGCTGCGAATGGGACGGGATTCCCACCCAAGTCCTTTCCCTGGGAGACTTGAAAGCCAACAAGAAGGCCGCAAACCGACTTAAGGATTTGCTGGACCTTGAGCACCTTGGAGGCCATGAAGCGTGATGTTCCCTGTATTGCTGGTTTCCGCTGTTGTTTTAACTTCGAATCAATCCTCCCCAAAAGAAACCCCCACCCAATGGAACGGTTTTGAAAAACGGGATTTCGTGGTGGCGGGGCGGAAGGCGTTCGTGGTGGCGCCGGAGCGAGCCGCGGTGGGCCGTCCCTGGATATGGCGGACCGAGTTCTTCGGGCACGAACCGCAGGCGGACATCGCGCTGCTCAAGAAGGGCTTCCACGCCGCCTACATCGATCTGCAGGACCTGTACGGGGCCCCCAAGGCCCTCGACGCGATGGATGCCTTCTACGACCATGTCACCAACGAGCGTGGTCTGGCGAAAAAAGTGGTGCTCGAGGGTTTCAGCCGGGGCGGGCTGTTCACGCTGAACTGGGCGGCCAGGCATCCAGACCGCGTGGCATGCATCTACAACGATGCCCCGGTGTGCGATTTCAAGAGCTGGCCCCTGGGGCAGGGCGCCGGCAAGGCCTCGCCGGGTGACTGGCAGAAATGCCTGAAGGCCTACGGCTTCACGCAGAAACAGGCGCTGGAATACGACAAGAACCCGGTAGACAACCTGAAGCCGCTGGCCGGGGCGAAAATCCCCATCCTGCATGTGTGCGGCGACGCCGACGAGGTGGTGCCATTCGGCGAGAACACCATGCTGATGTACCGCCGCTACCGGCAGATGGAAGGCCCGATGGAGGTCATCGCCAAACCCGGCGTGAAGCACCACCCGCACAGCCTGAAGGATCCGACGCCCATCGTGAATTTCATTCTGAAACACGCGCCGGTGAACGGGCTGGAAGATCCGGCTCCAGCCAAACCTGCTGCCCCTGCGGATGACCGCAAGGCCATGCGGGCAAACGCCACGCTGAGGGGGTCCCTGATCCCCAGCCGCCGCAAATTCGCCGAGGGTACCGGACATGTGGCGTTTCTGGGCGGATCCATCACCGAGATGGACGGCTACCGGCCCATCGTGATGGACCAGTTGAAAAAGCGGTACCCGAAGACGAAGTTCACCTTCACCAACGCGGGGATTTCAAGCACCTGTTCCACCACGGGGGCGTTTCGCCTGGCGGAGGATGTGCTGGCCAAGGGTCCGGTGGATCTGCTTTTGGTGGAATTCGCCGTCAATGATGACCAGGACGCCCACCACGGCAAGCGGGAATGCATCCGCGGCATGGAGGGCATCATCCGGCACCTGCGCCGCCACAACCCCCAGGCTGATATCGTCATGGTGCATTTCGTCAACGAGGGCATGCTGCAAAAGCTGGCCAAGGGCGAGGAACCGCTGTCCAGCGGCGCCCACGAGGAGGTGGCGAAACATTACGGCATCTCCTCGGTGCATGTGGCCCGGGAACTCGACCGGCGCATCGCCGCCAAGACCATTGACTGGAAACAATATGGTGGCGTGCATCCGGCCAAACCCGGCAACCAGATGGCTGCCGACCTCGTGGCGATGGTGCTGGATCAGGCAGAAGCCACCCGTCTGGGAAAACAGTTAATTGCCCCCTACCCCATGCCCGCGCCACTCGATTCGGGAAATTACGAACGGGGCAGATTCCTGGCCAATTCCGCCGCGACTCTGGGAGAGGGTTGGGAACTGTCCAAACCGGCCTGGCCTCAACTGAAGGGAGAATGCCGCCCCCGCTTCAGGAGCCTGGACCTTCTGTGGACCGAGA
>Ga0222712_10007124_pt1 | contig 10901 bp, 5 predicted proteins | sample C33_657DmetaG_FD_165043 | JGI IMG/M metagenome (GOLD analysis project Ga0222712, IMG submission 165043) | Estuarine water microbial communities from San Francisco Bay, California, United States - C33_657D | ecosystem: Environmental > Aquatic > Marine > Unclassified | place: USA: California... | reverse complement strand
TGAACCTGCTGTTAAATTTTCTTGAACACCCAATCCAGTTATATCTGTTTTTGAAATATTCAATTTTGAGAATGCGATTGCAGCACTTGCATCCACATCAGCATTTGCGATAGTAGATTTTTCAGCTAAAGATCCTAATCCTAAATTCGTTCTAGCTCCTGACGCAGTTGTTGCTCCTGTTCCTCCGTTTGCAACAGCAATACTTGTTCCACTCCAAGTACCACTTATAATTGTACCTAATGTCCAACCTGATGTTCCATTATGTTGTGCTCGGATATTTCCTTGACCATCTGCTAAAATAATATTATTACTTAATGTAGAGGGAAGTCCGGTTATATCAGTTCCAATGATTGTATTGTAACTACCTGTTGTCATACTAAAAGATCCAGTATTTGCTCCAATCATGATATTCGATGTTCCAGAAGTTACACCAGAACCAGATTTATATCCTAATGCAATATTTTTATCTCCTGATGTTAAATTATTCAAGGATAAAAAACCCATCGCAGTATTATTTCCAGCACTAGTTATGTTATATAATGCATTTACACCGACTCCTGTATTACCAGCACCGGTTGTCACAGAAAACATTGACTTACTTCCAACCGATGTATTAAAATATCCAGTACTCCCAGCCCTTAATGCATAAGCACCCAAAGCAGTATTATCTGCAGCAGTAGTCAATGCTTGTAAAGCATTATACCCTAAACCTGTATTATTATAGCCAGTTGTATTTGCCTTTAGTGCATTTGCACCAATTGCAGTGTTAGCTCCCGAACCTGAATTATTTCCTACTAATGCACTTGCACCTAAAGCAGTATTCGTGTTAGAAACAGCACCTCCGTTGACACCTGTTCCCACAGTTAATCCATTAACTGTTAAATCGTATGCTCCCAAATTAACTGCTTGCGTCGCACCAGTATAAGGCACTGCAGTAGAAGTTATTGTACCTGCAGATGTTAGTCTTCCTTTTTCATCAACAGTAAATGTTGGAATCGCAGTAGATGACCCATATGATCCAGCAGTTACTGTAGTATTTGTCAAAGTAGCAGTTCCAGTTACATTGGCAGTTCCATCAAAACTTCCACTTGTATAAATAACATCTCCCAATGTTGAAATTGTTCTTCCTGTTGCAAGTGCAGTTGCTGTACTTGCATTACCTGTTAGATTTCCGGTGACATTACCAGTAACATTACCCGTTAAATCACCAGTTAAATTTGTAGCAGTCAATGATGTTAAACCTGCTACTGAAGTAACTGTTCCACCTAATGTCATTGTTGTTGAGCCTAAAGTGGTTGTGCTATTTTCTAACTTATTATTTGCAATACTTGTTCCACTCCAAACTCCAGAAATAATAGTTCCTAAAGTCCAACCAGTTGTTCCATTATGCTGTGCACGAATATTTCCTTGACCATCTGATAAAATAATATTATCAGACAAGGTGGTAGCTAAGCCTCTTATGCCTGAACCAATAATGGTGTTGTTGCTTCCAGTGGTCACTCCGCTTCCCGTAGTTGACAACGTTGTATTATTTGAACCAATAAAAATATTATTACTGCCGGTAACAAGGTTACCTGCATAACTCCCAATCATGGTATTATGTGAGTTTGTCGATATATTTCTTCCAGCCGCAGTACCAAGAGCAGTATTATTGCTTCCTGATGTCAGATTTGAAAGAGCGTCAGTCCCATAGCCAGCGTTAAAGCCACCGGTTGTTAAACTCCACATCGCTGTTGAACCAGTAGCTGTATTTCTTGTACCAGTTGTTAAATTAAATAATGAATAATAACCAATACCCGTATTATAATCTTGTGACCAAACAGTTGGATTATATTTACCTAATACACCAAAACCTATTGCTAAATTTTGATAATCTGGATTAAATGGGTTAATCGGCCTACCAATGGTCATTCCATTTACCTTAATATCCTTTCCAAAAGTCACCGTATTTGTGAATGTTTTAGCACCAGCAAATGTTTGTGCGCCTGTAGTAACCAAACCCCCATTTGTCGCATCAGCAGGAGTTAATATTAATTGAGTTGTACCACTTATAGTAGCTCCATTCGCATTTGAAGTGCCTGAAATTGCACCAACAGAACTTAACCCTGCACTAGAAGCTGTAATGGATGCAGCAACAAATGCAGTAGTCGCTAACTTAGTTGAATTATCTCCTGTAGTTTGTGTAATGCCTGTTGTACCTGTTGGCAAACTTGGTGTACCAGTGAATGATGGAGAATTTAAATTTGCTTTATTACTTAGGGAAGTATTTAAAGTAGCAATATCAGATGTATTTGTGGTAATGCTTGAATTAGCTGTATTTAGGCTTGTTGTTAAAGAAGTAATGTCCAATATGTTAGTGGTTATACTAGCTGTATTTGCTGATACCGAAGTTGGTAGACTTGCAATGGTTGACGAACTTACACCTCCAACACTATTCACTGTTGTTGCAAAACTTCCTGTACCAGTTCCTGTAACATCACCTGTTAATGTTATTGTTTGATCTCCTGTATTTGTTCCAGAAGTATTTGACAACACACCTAATTGTGTTGTTGTTAATGGTGCTTGAAAATCTGTACCCACTAATGCAGCACTCACTACTCCGCTTCCGTTTGCTTTTAATAAACCATTTACTGTCCCTGCTCCACCCACATTGCTTCCTATCGTTGTTCCGCTCCAAGTGCCGCTTGTAATTGTACCTAAAGTAGTTAAACTTGAACTTATAATGTTAGAAGCTAAAGTAGTTCCAGTTAGTGTACCTGCATTAACAGCAGCAGGTGCTGAAGTAGTCCAAAAAATTCCATTTGAAGTTAAAATATTACCAGCAGCGCCTGGACTGGATAAACCTGTGCCACCTTTACCTGTTCCAATACCAACTCCTTGCCATGTTGGTCCGCTTCCATCATTTCTAATTGCTACTGTTCCTGCGGCTCTGATTTCCCCTTTTACATTTATATGAGATTCGAAGGTTTTATACCCAGCTATTGATTGTGGGCCACTAGTTAAAATACCACCATTAGCTGCATCCGCTGGTGTTAATATTAATTCAGATGAATTACTAATCGTAGCACCTTTGGCATTTGAAGTTCCAGAAATTGCACCAATAGAACTTAATCCTGCATTTGAAGCAGTAATAGAAGCTTTAACATATTCAGTAGTTGCGATCTTTGTTGAGATATCACTCGTGGCTGGTGTTGGTGCAGTAGGTGTACCAGTAAATGTAGGTGAAGCTAGAGGTGCTTTTAAAGCTAAATTGGTATTGATTGTGGCAATATCAGATGTATTTGTGGTAATGCTTGAAGTAGCTGTATTAACTCTTGATGTTAAGCTTGTAATGTCCGATGAATTAGTAGTGATACTAGAAGTGTTTGATAATATTCTTGTATCTAATGCACTTTCTACTCCTGTTGCTCTTGTTACTTCTGCAGTGATACTAGTTGTATTAGCATTTACTGTTGTTGGTAAACTTGCAATGGTTGACGAACTTACACCTCCAACACTATTCACTGTTGTTGCAAAACTTCCTGTACCAGTTCCTGTAACATCACCTGTTAATGTTATTGTTTGATCTCCTGTATTTGTTCCAGAAGTATTCGATAATACACCCGCTTGTGTGTTAGTTAGATAATTTCTATTTGCACTAGGTGCAATATCGGCAGTAGTTAAATTTACTGTTGGTCCTGCGTAACCATTCACACTTGTTACTGATGTTGGAATAGCAAGTCGAACCCAATTTGATAATACTGATGGATCAGATGCACTTAATACGAAATTCTCATTCACATCTGTTCTTATTGCAATACTTCCAATAACCGCAGTTGACAATGCTAACATAGCAGATTGATTAGAAACTACATTCGCACTCTGAAAAGATACTACTGGAATTTGTGATGCAGGCACTTTAGAATTTACATCTAGACTTGCTACTCCATTGGCACTACCTTTTTGAGAGGCGTCAATCTTTAAAGCCAATCCACTAGTTAAATCTGTTGAATTTGCTTTTAAATTAATTCGATTAGATAAAGTAGAAGTATCTGCCTTTCTTAATAATAAACTTGTATCGGTTATGTTTAACTTTAAAGCCAACCCACTAGTTACATCTGTTGAATTTGCTTTTAAATTGATTCGGTTAGATAAAGTGGCGGTGTCTGATTTTCTCAAAAGTGCACTAGTATCTGCTTTATTCAATTTTAAAGCTAATTGAGTATAAATGGCTGTACTATCAAAAGTTTTTGCGGCCAGTTGTAAAGGCGTTACAAAAACAGTTGTACTATCCGAAAGGCTAACTTTTTTATTGATTTTAGTAATTAAACTAGCTGTATCAAAGCTTACACCTTTTAATTGTAAAGGGGTCACATATTTTAATCCACTATCTGCAATATTTAACTTCAACTCTAATGATGCAAGAGTAATACTGTCCCCCTTTTTTATTGAAAGTGGCGTAACATAAGTTATTCCACTATCGGCAACATTTACTTTACTGTCTAAAGCAGCACTTACACTTGCAGCCGTTAAACTTGTAATATTAGATGCAACTAGTGCATTTACTACTTGCCTATATGGCGCCAGCATCGCAGATGTATCTGTAGATGAAATTTTTGCACCAACTTCTGTTGCTAAATTTTTAACCGTTTGTGCTTTGGCATATATCGCTAACATTTTTGCAGTATCAGCAATACTTAATTTATCATTTAATGCACCCGAACTTCCAGAATACAATGCATAAGGGACTGTCCCAAAAGGAGATGCTCCTAAATCAACAAGTTCTTTGGTATAATCCCAATTTTGAACTGGTGAAATAGGTTGAATAGCAATTTTTAAACCTAACAAATAGGGCCCTTTAGCCCACTCTATATTATTTAAACTAGATACTGTACCTCCAATTCTGGTTCCATTACCCACACTTATGCTAAATACCCCCGTTCCGTCTGTAGTGGTTTTATGCAATTCTGATAATACCTTAATACCATTGGCTGTTGTTTGTATAATACTTGACTCTACAAACACCGTTCTATCTTTAGCAGGATTGGAGTAGTTATCCCTGGCTACAGCTTGAAAGAATATACCTGTTCCAGAAACTTGGGCATAAGAATTATAAGAAAACATAAGAAAGCTAATTCCTAAGCTTAATGCAATTGTCATTTTTTTATACATGGCTATCTATTTCGGCGCGCAAAATAGACGGATGTCTAAATAATTGTCAATTTTTAATCTGAAAAAATGTTTCGATTATGTAAATAAGACAAATGTCTAAGAAATACATGTTCTATTTAGATAAATAAAACACCCTTTCCTATAATTGATAATATTCTGATGGTGTTTTGCCAGTATGGGACTTAAATGCGTTTATAAATGTACTTCTTGAAACAAAGCCTGCTTTTTTTGAAATTGCGTCTAAGGTTAAATTTTCAGCCTCCCCAGAATTGATAATTGAGATGACAAACTCAACTCTTGCCTTATTCTTCCACTCTATAAAATCTGACTTTAAATACATCTTGAAAAAGTAACTAATATGATGCTTGGGAATATTAGTATCATTAGACATGATTGTTAAGTTAAAATCTGGATTTATGTAGGGATTCGTCAAGGCATATTCTTTCAATTTACTATCAATTAATTCTAATTTTTCAATTGAAATTTCAAAATCCTTGACTGATTTACTTAGATCTACCGAATCTGAGGAATTAATGGCCAAAGTAGTAGACTTTTTTAGAATCGTATAATCCATCCTTGGAAGACCGTATAAAATATTTGGGAAGAAAAATAGTACTAGGTTTAATAAAATCAAAGCAGTAAGTCCAAAAATAAATGCACCCCATGGAATCACAGTTATACCTCCATTAAAATTCCAATTGTATAATAATTGTCCAACATAATAGAATATTCCAATATTCATTATGTAGTTAAATCCTAAAAAAACAATTAACCACCTAAAAATCAATGCATTTTGAAAATGGAGTCTTAAATCATCTTTAAAATGCTTATAAACCATATTTGCTGCAACTGTTGTATAGAATAAAACCAGAACGGATCTAAATATATAAGATATATTACCAGGAAATAGTACTGGATCAAAATACAACATTATTTCTCTATGTTGTATTACTCTTTCTGCAAAAGCTAATTTATAGTCTAACGAATAAGTGTAATACCTACTTACATTTACTAAATAAAGCATAAATGGAATAAAATGTATCCAGTCATTTTTACTTAATTCAGCATTATCTTTCAAAAGACCTCTTACATAAAAAAATAACATTGGGCCGGTTAATACAATCAATGGCTGAAAATGTACTAAGCAAACAACAGCCAAATACTTATTATTAGAAAACATCGTACAATACTGAATAACATTAAATAAATTGATCAGTACTAAAAAGAATATTAAGTACAAATTGACTTTATTTGTCTTTTTTATATTAATAAGTAATAAAAAACAAACAAATAAGCCAAACATTGAAATAGTAAACTGCATAACTTAATGGTTAATGCAAATTTAGGTCCATATTTGTTCTAATCCCAAAACTCAACATTTGTCTATATACAATGATTAGTTGCCTACTACACTTTTTCTTGGGATATTCCCTTAGAATTTGCTCAAATGGAGATAGATTTTAGCCATATTTAAGCCTATTTCCCTTGATTTAGAGCTATTTATTAATAGAAAAAGAGAAGTTATGGTAAAGATGTATTTTTTGTGTTGTTCTTACAGAACTAGGATTAAGGACCATGGAATCATTAAGTTGCGTATTGCAGGTCTAGACAAACAAGTCAATCACTCCACCCGTATTTGCATCCCCATTGGAGATTGGGACTCTAAAAAGGTCCAAGTTAAAGCTCGTCATGAACAAGCTTATATTCTAAACAAGCAAATCAGTGATTTACGATCAAAGGTTATCGACTTCATTGAGTCAAGAACAAAGAACAATGAACTCATCTCAGCAGATTTACTTAAAGCACATATCAATGGGACCAGTAAAGAGACCAAAGGGTTACTTGACATGATTCAATATTACATTACAATCAATAAAAATAGATTCTCAATTGGAACAGTAAAGCAATACGAATCCATCTATTCAAAAGTGCAAAAGTACTTATCCAATGAGCTATTAGTCCCAGACTTTCCTTTAGACAAATTGAATTACCGTTTTTTAAGCGATTATAGAGTGTATCTTGAATCGAAGTGTGGGAATGGTCCTAATACAATTGACCGTGATGCAAAACGTTTAAAAGCGGTAGTACACTTAGCACAAAAACTAGAGCTAATTAAAGAAGATCCTTTTATCAACTTTAAATCGCAGACAGTTGTTACCCACAGGTCCATTCTTAATGTAAAAGAGATAGCACTAATTGAAAATCTTACCATCTCAAATGAGACAATTAGTGTTGTTAGAGATGCATTCTTATTTATGTGTTACACAGGTCTTGCCTACAGTGATTTAAAAGCTTTAAACAACAATCACATTCATATGAGCATTGGAGGTAAAAGAATCATTAAGATACAAAGGCACAAAACAGATGAATATTGCATGATCCCGATAATGGATAAAGCAGAACAGCTAATACTTAAATATAGTAACTACCCTAGCATTGCTAATACTGATTTAGTTATTCCTACTATCAGCAATCAAAAGACCAATCAATATCTTAAGCTTATTATGCAACTAGCTGGTATTAATAAAACTGTTACTTGCCACGTAGCTAGACACTCCTTCGCTACTAATTCACTTGAACATAGTGTTCCAATTGAGACTGTATCTAGAATGCTTGGGCATGCAAGCATTAAGACTACTCAGATTTACGCTAAAATAACAGAGACTAAGCTCATGAATGACTTCGCATCATTTGACTTAGCACCTAAAGATGATAAACAAATTTTACAAGCAATATAAAAAAGAACAAAATGGAAATCGTAACTAAACAAATGTTAGATGAATTTAAACAGGATCTAATCAAAGAAATCAGTCAAATGAACGTAACACACAGCACACCAAAAAAGCTCATGAGAAATAACGATCTAATGGAGTATTTAGGCTGTTCTTACTCTACTGTAGAGAACCTACGTAATGCAGGTAAGATCCCATACAAAAAAGTAATGGGGACCTATTACTACTCTTTCGAGGAAGTAAGCAAAGTGTTTGAGCAAGGATTATAGCTATTTTTTATATAGCTTTTTCATTTCATCTATGCTTATAACATACTTCTTTTTTCTGTGTATGATAGCATGACAATTAGGACATACTGGAACTAAATCATTTACTGGATCAATTACAACTTCAGCATCTAACTCATATAAAGGTTTAACATGATGAACGTGTATAAACCCTTCCCCTATATCACCGTACTTATCTTTGAAGTTGATACCACAAATACAACAGCTATATCCATGAATTTTTAAAGCTTTGTCTCTATTGGTTTTACTTCTCTCATATTTGGTCGTATAAACTGCTAGTTTTTTACCTTCAGGCACATTACTTGTATGTGAATCATTATAATCTGCATACGGCTCATTTAGACTTTGATCCAATAAAGAAGCTTTTGATAAGATGTTATCATACTCCTCTTTGGTAAGATCCCTAACTCCGTTACCTCTAAAGTAATTACCATTAAAATCATTAGCCTTAGATTCCAAGTACATATTGTTCTCCTTAAAACCAACAGCTTCATTGAACAGCTTAAAATCTAGTATAGTTGCAAAGTAATTCTTGGTCCCAGACTCTTGTTCAATATTGCCAATTACTCCTGTACCAAAATAATGAGGCTCATTCGATAACCTTTTTGTTTGGAAGGCAACATCTTTAATACGACCCTTGTAATAAACCACAATGGTCCCCTCTTTAATTTTTCCTTTGTACTTGGGCGGGTAATGGTACTTTACACCTGTTTGATCATCCCATTGGGACTCATCGTTTTCAGTAATAACAATATAATTTGCCATGGCTATTAGAATATAGACTAAAGGTATTCAATCTATTATACAAAATGACAATATGTTAGCTATTCTAAAATTTTGGGCATAAAAAAAGCACCCCGAAGGGTGCAATAAAAATTATAAGCTATTTAAAAAAAGCTTCTATTTCTTTCTTCAATTGATAATTACTCATACCGTTCGCTTTCTTATCTAGCTCTTTCTGCCTATCAGTTTTTATCATTACGTGTGGGGTTTTAACTTCGACTGGTTTCGAAGGTTTTGGCATTCTATAATGTGTAAAACCTAAAGTTTTAATTGGATCTGCTTTAGCTATATGTTCAAATAATTCCGATTCTGAATTAAAACAACCCAAATCCTGTCTTTTCTTTGACTCTTTGTCATAGCGAAATAATTCAAACTTCTTATCCCTCTCGTCTTCTGTGTAAAAGAAGCCGTCTTTCCCATGTGTAAGTTTATCTCCTTTAGCAATTAGCTTTCCAAATTGATCAAAAAGTTGATGAGTAACTCTAGAAGAAGTTGTATTAACTAAGCCTAGATCATCCATAAAATCACTAATTCTACAAAAATAATTTGTATGTTTTAGCCTTAAATAAAACTCCTTTTCCTTCTGCTGTCTTTTTCTTAAATCAGCCTTCCATTTTTTTGTACTAAGTAAATTAGCCTTTTCAATCTCCTTTTTTCTTTTTTCTGATGCTAATTTTGCATCTCTTTCCCTTTCAATTTTAGCATTTAATTCTGCTAAGTCTTTAGCTTTAGCTTCCTTAATAAATGATTCTAAATCATCATCAAAAAGCTTATCACTGTCTGTAGTTAGAACAGGAATTTTAGGCTCTTGCTTTGAAGCCTCTTGATCTGAATTAAAATTAATTCCAGATGGTGTTGTTGCATTGTTTGTATTCATCATTTATAATTTACATATTGAGAATACAGCTATAACAATTCCCATGCCAAAATACCATAGGGAAGCATCAATATTGAAAATAATTATTGAAGTAACAATTTGGTAATTTGAAAGGACTGAATATTAACTAATTACGCAACGCACAAACTAAGAAAAAGATATAATGCCTTCCAGCTTATTGTCAATTATTGCCTTTTTAAACAGATTTTTAACCTTTTTGGCATCTGACTTCTTTACTACTAAGGAATCATGCATAGGCAAGAATGGCATATCCCCCATCTCATCCATGACATAATTCAAAAACTTTGACTCCAATGTCTGTAATAAAAAAGACAAGTTTTTATAGCTATCACTCAAATCCTTACCTAAATCTAATTCAGACAACTTACATAGAAATGGGAAAAAGTCAGCTCCAAACAACTTATCACACAAAGCCATCTTTTTTTTATAACCATATTTTGCGAGGGGATCTCCGAATACCAACTGAAAAAATACTTTTTTCATATTAACTCTTACTACAGGGTCATTCTTATACTCCTCACCCTTTATCTGGACAGCCATATACTTATAGATATCCATTTTATATTCCTTCGCAATCTGCACAAACCTATCATTCTTGTACTCTTCTAAAATTTTCTTGATAGAATCATCTTGAGACCCCTTTACAAATAACAAACACAAAAAACTTGGTTGAGAAGCTGTAATATCAATTTCAACAACCTTCTCCCTATCTATTTTAATCTGTCTTCTAAACTCCCTTGGCACATTACTAAACAAATGATATAACCTCTTACCAAACCTATCTTTACTAATCCTATATAAACACCTTTTTTCTTCCTCAATATTTTTATTGATGATACACACAAGAAGATCGTATAACCCCTGTATATTCTCTTTATACTTCCTTTCATACGCATCCATTTCCTTTAACTTATCGAGAATTGCCTTTTTATCTTTCTTACTTACAAAATCGCTCTCCAAATCAATCAAATCCTTTTCCAACCTCCCTCTATACAATTCATCAATTACAGGACCCATTTTCTTTATCACCAAATCGCATCTATCCAACGT
>Ga0222712_10007121_pt1 | contig 10902 bp, 19 predicted proteins | sample C33_657DmetaG_FD_165043 | JGI IMG/M metagenome (GOLD analysis project Ga0222712, IMG submission 165043) | Estuarine water microbial communities from San Francisco Bay, California, United States - C33_657D | ecosystem: Environmental > Aquatic > Marine > Unclassified | place: USA: California... | reverse complement strand
TTCGTGTATTCATGGCAAACGGATTAGCTGCTAACACTGCGTTACTTGCTCAAAAATCTAACTTGTACTTCGCTACAGGATTGTTGAATGATATGAACGAAGTTCGTGTTATCGACATGGGTGAGAATGACGGATCACAAAACGTTCGTGTAGTTATGCGATTTACTGCAGACGCGAAATACGGTTTTGCTTCTGACGTAGTTACTTACGGAATCACAAACTCTGCTAACTAATATTAACAGACATTAATTGAAAGGGGAGGTCAAATGCCTTCCCTTTTTTGTTTAACTTAAAAAATATATAAAAATGGCTTGTGATATCGCAAACGGAAGATTAGAAGTATGTAAAGACGCAGTAGGTGGAATTGACGCTATCTACTTTATCAATTACGGAGACTATTCTTATCCAACAGACATTACCTACGTAACAGGTACAGATACAATTGATTCAGTTGCTAACGTGACTTCATTGTACAAATACGAATTGAAAGGAACTAACTCATTTGATCAAGTAATTACTTCATCTCGTGAGAACGGAACTTCATTCGTAGAGCAAACGTTATCAGTTATCTTGAAAAAACAAGACGCTGCTACACACAAAAATGTTAAATTACTTTCTTACGGACGTCCGAACATCGTAATCAAAAACAGAAACAATCAGTTTTTCCTTGCAGGTTTAGAGCATGGAATGGAATTAACTACTGCAAACGTAGCTAACGGAACTGCAATGGGTGACTTGAATGGTTACACGTTGACATTTGTAGGAACTGAGAAATTATTGGCTAACTTGTTAGACTGTTCAACTGAAGCAGACTTAGCAGGTGGTTCTGGTGACGTATTTGGAACTGCAACTATCGTTAACTCATAGTTCTTTTTTCATAGCATTTAGAAGGGGTGGCATTAGTCATCCCTTTTTTATTTAAAACAAATCGTAGTATCTTAAGTTTATAATGTATGATAGTATTAACACCTTCTACATCAGCTCAGACTTTTTCGTTTATTCCTCGATTTGAGAATTACACGACGATGGCAATTACTGACGAACAAACAAACGCAACTACTACAGTTGCTATTACAAGTTCAACTCAAGGTGGCTATGTAAACACGATTACTGCTACGTTTGCTTTAGTAGACAATCACACCTACACACTTTTACTATCTAACGGATCAACTATCTGTCATAAAGACAAAGTTTTCTGCACAAATCAATCCATTGCAACATTCTCCGTAAACAACGGACAATATACTTCTAATGCCACAACAAACACTTTCATAGTTTATGAGTGATAATGTACACATATTAAGCCTAAGTGCTTACACAACGCCTACAATCCAAGAATCTAAAAGAGATAACTGGGTTGAATTTGGTGAGGACAATAATTACTATTCGTTTTTAATTGACAGATACACAAATTCTACGACGAATAACGCTATTATAAACAATATTAGTCGCTTAGTATACGGAAAAGGATTAAGTGCGTTAGATGCGTCTAAAAAGCCTAATGAGTATGCTCAGATGATGGCTTTGTTTAGTAAAGATTGTGTGCGTAAAATGGTACTTGACAGAAAGATGTTAGGTCAATTTGCTATTCAGGTACACTACAACGATAAACACGACAAAGTAATCAAGGCTTATCATATGCCTGTAAACTTATTACGTGCAGAGAAATGTAATAAAGACGGAGAAATTACGGGTTATTACTACTCTGATGATTGGACAGATACTAAGAAGTTTGCTCCTGTGCGTTATCCAGCTTTTGGAACATCTAAAGACAAGGTAGAAATCTTGTTTTCCAAGCCTTATGCAGTTGGAATGAAATACTATTCTTATCCTGACTATCAAGGTTCGCTTCCATACGCACTATTGGAGGAAGAAATAGCAGATTACTTAATCAACGAAGTACAAAACGGATTCTCAGGAACGAAAGTAGTTAACTTTAACAACGGTGTACCTACTGAAGAGCAACAGTCAATGATCACTTCTAAGGTCATGAATAAGTTAACAGGTTCTAGAGGTCAAAAAGTAATCGTTGCATTTAACGATAATGCAGAATCTAAAACAACTGTAGAGGATATTCCTTTAAACGATGCTCCAGAACATTACACATACTTATCAGAGGAGTGTTTGCGTAAGATTATGCTAGGTCACAACGTTACTTCTCCGCTATTATTCGGAGTTGCTAGTTCAAATGGATTCTCAAGTAACGCAGACGAGCTTAAAAACTCTGCTATCTTGTTTGATAATATGGTTATTCGTCCAATGCAGGAAGAAATGTTAGAAGCATTTGACACTATTTTAGCAGTTAACGGAATCAGCTTAAAACTATTCTTTAGAACATTACAACCTTTGGAGTTTGTTGACCTTGAAAACACGCAAACTGCAGAGCAAGTAGCTGAGGAAACAGGAACAGACGGAACTCAATTAAGCTCACACGCAAACGCATTAATTGATTTAGGAGAAGATGTTGATCCAAGTTGGGTTTTAGTAGACGAAAAGCCTGTTGATTACGATACGGATGATTTAGAAAACGAGCTATTAAGTCAAGAACCTAAACAAAGCCTTTTAAGTAAGATTTACAATCTTGTTTCTACGGGTGATGCAAGACCTAACATAACAAGTAAGCAAGATAAAACTATTGATGGCGTTAAATTCGTTGTTAGATACAAATACGAAGGTGAATTAACAAAGAATCCTAGAGACTTTTGTACTGCTATGGTAAAAGCTAACAAGATTTACCGTAAAGAGGATATCGTTAAAATGGAGAATCAGGCAGTTAATCCAGGTTGGGGACCTAAAGGAGTAGATACTTATTCAATTTGGTTATACAAAGGTGGAGGTAATTGCCATCACAGATGGAACAAACAAGTTTACGCTCAGTTTGAAGGCAAGGCTTTAGACATTCCAAACGCTAGACAGATAGCACAAGCGAAGGCTGCTAAATATGGCTACAAAGTTACCAATCCACAATTAGTTTCAACACGTCCTATTGATATGCCTAATCAAGGATTCTTACCTAAAAACGATTAATTATGGAAGCTCTATTTATCACACGCGAAGACATCGTTAAATTCACCGCACTAAACGGAAACGTAGACACGGATAAGTTTATTCAGTTTATCAAGATTGCTCAGGATATCCACATTCAGAATTACTTAGGTACAAAGCTATTCCAAAAGCTACAAGCTGACATCATCGCAGGAACTCTTACAGGTAACTATCAGACGTTAGTTGTTACTTATGTGAAGCCAATGTTGATCCACTGGGGAATGGTGGAATATCTTCCTTTCGCAGCTTACACAATCGCAAACAAAGGAGTTTACAAACACTCATCTGAGAACTCTGAGAACGTAGATAAAAACGAAGTTGACTACTTGTTAGAAAAAGAACGAAACATAGCTCAAAACTACACACAAAGGTTCATTGACTATATGAGCTTTAATCAGCAGTTGTTCCCTGAGTATCGTTCAAACAAGAACAACGATGTATTCCCTGATTCAATGAATAACTACGTATCTTGGTATATATGAGAAAACGGATTAAACTAGGTAATTACAAACCAAAAGAAACTAACGTTGAGAAACTTCGTGTTTTTCTCGCTAAACTAAACATAAAAGAAAATGGCAAATAGTAACGGATGGGGAGATGGTGCTGCCAACAACGCAATAGGTTGGGGACAAGGTGCAAATAATAATATCGGGTGGGGTAAATCTCATTCTTTGTCAAGTGCAGGATTGACTGACATTGTCGGACTAACTACGGATTCAGACGCACAAGCATTTATTACTGCTGCTGCGATTACAGACGCTACTCAACAGAGTGCGATTGATACACTTGTGAAAGGTTTAAAATCAGATGGTATTTGGTCAAAGATGAAAGCGGTGTATCCGTTTGTTACGGATAATAGAAACTTACTAGGTTACACGGAGGATTTCAGTAATGCTTATTGGAGTAAAGGTGGGGGTACAACAGTAACTTCAAATACCACAACTGCACCTGATGGAACTACAACTGCTGATACTATAACGCTACCGAACAACGGAACAATTGCAGCGACTTTAACTAATACGTCTTCTCTTCAAACTACTTTTACTATTTATCTAAGAGCAAGTTCGAATACAACTATTAAAATAGGTTTTGTAAGTCCTTCAGTAGTTACTACTTGTAATGTTACAACATCTTGGCAACGCTTTACAATTACACACACGTTCTCAGGCGTTACATATCCTCAAATCTATAACGATACAGGTTCTTCAGTTACTTTGTTTGCGTGGGGAGCACAAGCTGAATATGCAGCAACTGCTACAACCTACCAACCAATAGCAACAACACAACAAGCATTCATCGCAGCACAGTTCAAGTACAACCTTAAAGACCCTAGAGATTTAGACGCTGCTTTCCGATTAGTATTCAACGGAGGATGGACGCATTCAAGTAATGGTGCTACTCCTAATGGAACGAATGGATATGCTGATACGAAGTTGAATCCAAGCATTAGTTTAGCATCTCAAAATTCATCTCACATGAGTTATTATTCAAGAACTAACAATGATGGTACTTATATTGAAATGGGTTCAAATATTGACGCAAAAAGAATAGTGCTTCATGTAAAATATAATGGAGATGCCTATTATGACCAAAACGATCAAACATCAGGTGGTAGATTAAGTTTTTCAATGGCTGCAATTAACAGTTCTTGTTTTAGTTTAATGTCAAGAACTGCAAACAATTTACAAATTGGTCAAGTTAATGGAATAAACAAAGGAATTAATACAAACACAATGACATCTGCTATGCCAAATGCAAATATTTATGTGGGTGCATTTAATAACTCTACTTTAATTTATACAAATCGTCAATGCGCCTTTTCATCAATTGGTGATGGACTTACAGACACCGAATCAGCAAACCTATACACACGAGTTCAAGCATATCAAACAGCATTATCTAGACAAGTATGAAACTAGCAGACATAACAACCGAAGACATCACTACATTAGTTGGACTATTGACTGAGGTACAGAAAAACGAATTAGTCGGAGTTTACTACTCACCTGATTCAATCTACAATCCCATTCAAGACCTTAACAACAATTGGATTATTTCAGTAGAAGAAATTCAATCAACTTCTAATCCCGATACGATGTGGGTTAAAGACCTTGAACTAATCGAGTACAAACCGAAACCAACACCTTCTCCGTTCTGATGAAAAGCAAAATATCTTTAATCGTTTTTTCGTTATTTACAATCTTAACTCCTGTTAAACCACTTGTAATCATCGCAGTTCTAGCAATCATCTTAGATACGTGTTTTGGCATTTGGCGTTCAGTTAAAAAAGGAGGGTGGAAGTCAATTCGTTCTCGTAGACTATCTCACACGATTTCTAAGACACTTTTGTACTCAGGTGCGATAGTATTTGTGTTCTTGTTAGAAAAATACGTTATAGCGGATATTTTAGCACATTTCATTGCAATTGATTTACTAATGACTAAGGCGTTTACATTCTTCTGCGTTTACACGGAAGTAAAAAGTATCAACGAAAGCTACTTTTCAGTTACAGGAATCAACGTTTGGGATAAGTTCAAGTCATTCGCCAAAAGAAGCAGAGAAACCTTAGAAGATTTAAAATGACATTAATCGAAAAATACGTTGCCTTTACCAAGAAGTGGGAAGGTGGACTATCTAGGGACAAAGCAGATTCAGCATCTAGCTATCCATGTCCAACACCATACAAGGGAAAAACGGGGTATCATACAAACACAGGAATAACTTATCAAGCATGGGTAAGTTTCTTTGGAACTGATAACGATGCAAGATTCTATTTAATGAACGCTGCTGACTGGTTTACGATATTCAAGAAAGGTTATTGGGATAAAGTCAGAGGTGACGCTTATAATTCTCAGAACATTGCAATATTTGTTACAGGAATGGCGTGGGGATCAGGAGTTAAACAAGCGTCTAAATCTCTACAGGTAGCAATAAATCACTGTGGATTACTTTGCACAGTAGATGGAATCATAGGAGTAAAAACAATACTACTTGCAAACTCAATCGAACCTAAAAAATTGTTTGACGCATTGACAGCTGAAAGAGAAAGATTCTTTTACGCAATTGGAACAGGTAAAAACGCTAAATTCTTGACAGGATGGTTAAACAGATTAAACGATTATCGTTATACATTTCGACCTTAATTTTATTAGGTTCGTGTTCAGCTCATTATCACATTGTAAAAGCCATGAAAAAAGGCTACCGATGTGACGAAACTAGCGACACAATACAAGTTTCAACGATAGATTCAATTCCGTACGTTTTAAGGGACTCTATTTATTGGGAGAAGGTAATCGTTCAGAAAGATACAATCGTTCGTTACAAGTCTTCTTTCGTGCCTAAAACGCGATTTCTGACACGTATTGAATACAAGTACAGAATAAAATACATCAAGGCTGAAGCTCAGAAGGTAAAATATCAAAACAAATATATCACAAAGTACAAGACCAATTGGCTATTTGTAATCATTGCATTTATCGTAGGATTCCTAGTTAGGTTATCTATAAGTGAAACCTTTAGAAGTAGGATAAAACTTCTCACTAAACTTTAAGAATGAGTAAACAAACACGTTACAGACTACAGGAGGACGAAATAGAGATTTTGCACTCTTACAGAGCAATTAAGAAGGAGTCTAACGGATTGGGTTTAGATGACAAGGATGTCAAGCACGGATGGTTAAAGTCTAAAAACGCATCATTGTTCTTTAAAAATCCGAACTTTAAGGAAGCTGAGGAGGTAAATTACAAAGAGCTGCAGGAATCTATCTTAAAAGATATTCGTGATTTTAAACCTGAATACCCTACAATCTTTCGTAATCCATCAACAGACGGACACTTGTTAGTAGTAGACCCTGCAGATATCCATATAGGAAAGTTATGTGAAGCATTTGAAACAGGTGAGGACTACAACAATCAGATAGCAGTAAAACGAGTAAAAGACGGAGTACAAGGAATCCTAGATAAGTCAACAGGTTTTAACATTGACAAGATTCTATTCATTGGAGGAAACGACATTTTACATATTGACACTCCTAAAAGACAAACTACTGGAGGAACACCACAAGACACAGACGGAATGTGGTACTCTAATTTTCTAATCGCAAAACAATTGTATGTTGATATCTTGGAAACTTTGCTATCTGTCGCTGATGTGCATTTTACCTTTAATCCATCTAATCACGATTACACACACGGATTCTTCCTTGCGGACGTTATTCAGACGTGGTTTCGAAATTGTGATAATATTACTTTCGATTGTTCTATTGCTCATCGGAAGGGATTTCTATATGGAAAGAATCTAATCGGAACTACTCACGGAGACGGAGCTAAAAACGAACACTTACCTTTGTTAATGGCAACCGAGTTTCCTCACGAATGGAGCTTAACTAAGCACAGGTACGTTTACACGCATCACGTTCACCACAAGAATAGTAAAGACTACATTGGAGTAACTGTTGAATCATTACGATCACCTTCAGGAACTGACTCATGGCATCATAAATCAGGTTACGCCCATGTTCCTAAAGCAGTAGAAGGATTTATTCATCACAAAGATTTTGGACAAGTCTGCAGAATTTCTCACATATTTTAGTACATTTGTGACTTCATAGTTTTTTGGTTATTGCAGAAAGGGGTGTCAGTTGAAAGCGGCATCCCTTTTTTCATGCTATACCCTTAAAGCGAACCCCCCTAAGTAAGGTTATACCCTGAATAAATAGCACCTATATAGTAAAAGTAATGTAGGTGTGTCGCATATTTAGTAGATATTTGCGACATTATAGCTACATATTTGTCCACTTTTTTGTCACATAAACTGGACATAAACGGTTTAATTCCGATTATATGCGTGAATTTTACCTTTGTTCTGTTACAAGAATGTAACATTTTTACCATTGTTTTGTTACAAACATTTGACACTATTTCGATTTATTGGCAATTGTATACTTGGCCAAATCCTACTTTAATGTGATTTAGGTATATTATAATTGACATAAGTGGTCATATAAAGGTCAAAAACATATTATAATGTTACTTATAAGTTACTTTATGCACCTTATCGGGTATAAATAATTCCAATTCCTTTACATTAGTACCTTATCGGGTATAAATTTATCCTAGCAAAATAAAGCATTTTAAAAATAATTGTAAATAATTTTAAAAAAAGTGTTGATAACTGAAACCTTATGTTTATATTTGCATATAACTAATTCAAAAACGCTATGAAAAAACGAGAAATGATTCAAATTATGATTGCAGAAGAAAAGCAATTATGGAAAGAAATGATGGAATGCATTGACAAATTTGGTATGCGTGATCCTTTTACGGATATCGCAGTCGCTAGATGGTCATCAGTTAACAAACTAGTATGTAAATTAAGAGGAATATGAAAACACTAAACGAAAATCAAAAAGACATTTTAGGCACAGTAGTAGCATTGTCTTTATTTTGGCTTGTAATGGGTTATTTTACCGCAACGCAACCAAACTATGCGAGTTCACCTAAAGCTCCGCAAATAGAAGCTAAACACGTTCAGTCGCCTGTATTAGAGAAATACGGAGAATTAATCACTAATAACAAATAACTATGAACAACTTTGAAATAACAGACTACACGCTTTCAGGATTCCATATGCACATTGAATATGTTTATGGAGAATATTACTATGAAGTTTTATGCGACTTTGAGTGGTCAGATGAATGTAACAACGCTTACACAGATTTTACTATTGTTCCCATTTCGGGTACGTTTTTCCATGAGACAGAAGACGAAAAAGTAAACATTGAAATCACGGAAGATTATAAGCAATGGCTACAAGACAACGTAAAAGAGTTCAGAAACCAAACGCTTTGGCTATACAACGAATCACTTGAAAAAATGCGTGAACTAGAAACAGACGATTTTAACTATTGGGCAGATTATGGTATTTAGACTACAAAGGATGATTAAGTTTTGGAAAACAAAGTCATCACCAGAAACAATTAGAGGCACATTCAACGAGGAGCTTTACAAAAGAATATGTGAAATCAAATTTAATCAGACGTTATGAGCTATAAAAGAAAAGAAAACTACGAAGCATCCATGTTAGGAATCGTAGTAAGTTTAGGAATCGCAGCAGTATTAATCTTAGTAAATTTAATATTATGAAATACAAACTAACTTACAAGATAGGACTTGCAACAGTTCAAGAATGGATATTTACATCAAAAAGTTTGGCGTACTGGAAGCGACTAGATTTAATCGAAACAGGACGTTTTAACGATGGTCATTTTGAAATTAAAGAATTTAGATTTTAATCATGAAACAATGCTTTAAATGTCGCAGGATGCTTTCACTTGATGAATACACGGACAACAAAAGAATCTACACGCTAAAAACTGACATGGGTAAAAACCGAGTGTGTAAGATATGCAACTTTGATTCAGCAGTAAAGAAGAAAAGTTTAGTAAAATACGATTTTGAACAGAGCAAATTTGTAGTGATTAATTTTAATAACATTGGAGAAGTAGGCGAATACTTCGAAACAAACAAACTGATATGACACAAGAAGAAATGTTAGATATGGTAATGTTCTATGTTGAACGTGACGATTTAAACAGAAAAGGACGACAACGAGAAACGATTTACAAAAAGTGTTTTTTAATGCACAAGCTAAGAGAATACCGGTATTCATTAAGTGAGATTGGAAGATTGTTTAATCAGCATCATGCTTCAGTAATCCATAACATAAATACACATAAAGATTTATCACAATGGAACACGGAACATTATGAAACGATAATAGGCGAGTATGTGGAAGCATTTAGAAACACGGAATACAAAGAACCGATCAGAAATATCTACAAAGACATCATGGAATGTGAGAACATTTTTCAGTTAAGACGAATAAAAAGATGGATATTAGAAAAAAAATATGGTGATGATGCAACCTATTTAGAGTAAGATTCGTTATATTTGTAACAGAGTTGGCTCGACACCATAAACTCAAAAGGAATTATTTACCCTTGTAATGAAACGAAAGTCGAGCCTCGTGGATTTACAGGGGTTTTTTAATGTCTAAAAATTAAGTAAAATGAGTGAATTTAAAAATGATTGGTATTTAGTTAGAATCAACGAAAAAATGGAAATTGATTTAAAACAATTTTATGTATGTGTTTATTCAAATGGATTTATGGAGTCAGAATTTCTTAGAGAATTTGGAAAAGATATACCAAGTATTCTTACAGTTGAAAGAGCTATTGAATCATATAAAGCTATGAATGAATTACGTTTAACAAAAGCTATAAAATCATCTCACTAATGAGCGGTTGGATTAAATTACATAGAAAGTTTTTAGATTGGGAATGGTTTAATAAGTCTGAAGCAGTACACCTATTTTTGTATATGCTTATCAAAGCGAATCACAAAGATGCTAAATGGCAAGGAAACGATGTTAAAAGAGGACAATTCATTTCGTCTTTGGGTAATATTTCTAATGCCACTGGAATAAGTATTCAGCAAATCAGAACCATTTTAAAAAAGTTAGAAAAAACAAATGAAATTGAAGTGAAATCAACAAGCCAATTTACTATAGTAACTATCTGTAAATATGAATGTTACCAAGATGAAAATGAAACTACTAACAAGCCATTAACAAACAATCAACAAACGAGTAACAAACAATCAACAACAAACAAGAATGATAAGAATGAAAGAAGTATATTTAAAGCACCTTCTTTAGAAGAATTAAACGCATTCTGTTTAGAAAACAACTTGATTTTAAACGCTGATGATTTTTTGAATTACTACAATTCGAATGGTTGGATGGTTGGTAAAAACAAAATGAAAGATTGGAAAGCAACAGTTAGACGTTGGTCTAAAC
>Ga0222712_10007120_pt1 | contig 10905 bp, 24 predicted proteins | sample C33_657DmetaG_FD_165043 | JGI IMG/M metagenome (GOLD analysis project Ga0222712, IMG submission 165043) | Estuarine water microbial communities from San Francisco Bay, California, United States - C33_657D | ecosystem: Environmental > Aquatic > Marine > Unclassified | place: USA: California... | reverse complement strand
TAAGTTAATTCCATAGCTGAGTAACATATCATCAAGATCTCTCTTTTGATAACAACTCCTGCTTTGTGAGCTTCTTTAAGAGTCTTGTTACTACTATAGTAGTTCATGAAGTCAGGTTTGAGCTCCCGGGTATATTTCTTTAGTCTCTTATCTGTAGACATAGCCAAAGCTTTTTTACCAAGTGGTCTCTTTATATTAGCAAAGAAGTTCTTCTTACCAATATATGCAACAGACTTACCATTTATGATAGCAGTCATGCTGTAGATAAACCCAATACCGTTTTCTGGGATACATGATTCATCAAACTCTTTACCTTTATACTTCCAAGTCATATACTTCTATTCTTAGTCTTAACTCCATATTCTCTAGTTCAAATATAGCAAGCTTTCTATTTAACTCAGCTACCTGTTCTGCAAGATCATCATTTACCTCTCTAAGTGTATCAGTTTCATCATTTAATGTAGCAATGATATTGAGATACTCTCCTTCTGTACTTTCAAATTCACTTCTAACATCATCAAAATAACTTTTTGCATAGTCAAGATGTCTTTCAAGTTCATCCATTTGTTTATCTAAACTCATAGTGCTTGTTTTAATAGTGGTAATAATTTATCTCTAACAGCTTCAATACCATGGTCTTTAACTGAGTCAGATAAGTCTTTGGACATTTCAAGCACTACATAGCTAAAACCATACTTATCTTGATATCTCTGAGCAGCTTTTATACCGGGCTCATCATTATCAAATAGTACAATTACTTTAAAATAGTGTCTACTAAGTTTCCCCATTACAGACTCACCAATCATAGTATTCTCGCTATCTGGTGCAATACATTCAACATTACCTATACCAAGCTTATTAAAACACATTAAGTCCTTTAGAGAGGATGTAATGACCAAATACTTGGCTTCATAAGTCAATTGATCTATACCTTGAACATAGTTCTGAACCTTGATAAACTTTTTATCTAAGTTCTTAGGCATATAGATCTTGTACAATTCACCATCTTCTCTAAAATAACCATAGAGGTAAGGCTTGTTAAACTTAAATGAAGTTATAGAACCATCTTCTTCTTTCTTTTCCATTGTAAAGTATGCCAGGGGCATTACGCTATACTTGGCCAAAAGTGTAGAACCAATACTAAAACTTGTCCAAAACTTAGAATCTTGGGAATTCCAGTGTCTCATTTCATAGTCCACAACCTTAAATTTATCATGGAATTTGAATTCAAGTACCACTGGAGCATCATTATGTGTAAGAAAATCTTGGTAATCATTGATAATCTTATTAGCAGCATGACCTCTAGATTCTAGATTAAATAAAGCTTTTACTAACTCTATGCTATCACCTTGGTTGCCAGAAGAAAAATCTTTGAACTTATAGAAATTTGAACTATCAGTATATATAAACATGGAAGGAACTTTATCCTTAGCATTAAATGCAGAAAGCATCTTTATATCCTGACCTACTAGTCTTTCCTTTAAGTTCAAATAATACTCAAATACCCATTCTCTTGGGACATCCCGTAAATCAGATACTAGATTTTTAGTTGAAATCATAATTTACAATAAAAAAGGGGAGCCCATGACTGAACCCCCCTTGTTAATAAGGATTGTTTAGTCTAAGCTAAAATCTGAAGAAGTTTTATTTGGATTAAATAATGAATCATCATCACCAAATGATTTAACATCTTTAACTTCTATCTTTTTAAGGTGTTTTGCCTCATCATAAGTCATAACTTTACCTGCTTCTACTTCTGCCATAGCATATTTCTTGTTCTCTGCTTTTGGCAACCACATGTCATAGTTAGTATAACCTGATTTGCTTTCATATTCTTTACCTGCAACACAGAATTCTAAGAATTTACCTTTATAATCAGCAGTTTTACTAAATGCATTTACAAAGTCTTCAATAGTCTCATGTTTACCATCTTGATTACGGAACCACTCATTAATACCTAGAGTATTACATAAGTTTTGTAAGAAAATCATAACAGATCTATCTCTTTGGATTTTAATACCAGATTTAGTCTCTCCATCTGCAAATGCATATTGGCTAGCTTTAATTCTACCAATCTGACCATCATATCTACCCAAGCTCTCATTATCTTTGTCAATAAAGAAACCTTCAAAATCTTCAATAGGTTCTGTTTCTACATGTAGAATAAGATGCATTGCACCTGGGATGAATCTAAAATCTTCTAGTTCAATGCTGTTAATTTTCAATGTATGATTTCCTGGTGCAATTGTTTTTGCCATTCCTGAACCACCTGTTCCTAAGTCTGTTGTGCTTAATGCCATTTTTTCTATTTTTTATTTGTTATTATACATAAATTTTGTCCCAGTGAAACTCAAGTTCACCTTTGTCATTCATTTCAGAAACTACAATTTCTTCATTTCTTAAGTGCTCTGGTCTTGCACCACAAGTCACTTCTTCACTAGTCTTAAATGATAGAATGGTTTTATTACCTTTTCTAAACATATAACCAATTGCATCTGCATTTGCACAGATTAAAGATTTGATTTTACCTGTCAAATCAATGTTTGCAGCTAATACCATCTCACCCTTATCATCTACTTGCTTGTCTTTAATGTGACCTGCTAAAATAATATGGGGAGCTAAAGTATCAATAAAATCTAAAACTTGAAAGAAAGCTTGTCTCAAATATAAATATCCTGCACCATTTGGTAAGGACAATACATTATCACCGTCATAGTTCTTACCCATGCTAGTTTGACGGTAAAGCTTGATAGCTAAAGGACCTACCATATCTTCTAATGCAGTCACAGTATCTATTGTAACATACTTATATGGATTACCTGCAGCTTTGATTGCTTTACCTGCATCAAGTAACTCCTGTAAAGAATTTACTTGTATTTTTAGAGCCTCTACATAATCAGCACCATTCTCTAAATCTATGATCAGATTGTCTTCAAGACCTGCAAATGCGCTTGTCTTACCAGTCTTTGGTTTTGAATAGATAATTAATCTCTTAGGATTAACTCTTTGTGGCCCTACTTTTTTAGTTGGAAGTACTATACTCATCTTACTTTAGTTTTTGTGCTAGTTTTTGAAATTCTGTTGCAATTCTCAATAAGATATCAGTAGCTGTTTCATCATCAGAATGAAATACATCTTCTGTTTCTTTAGGAGGGAACTCTACTTCAAAGTCAGGAAACAAAGTTTTCTGTAATCTTGGAAGTTCTAGTTCTTCTTCTTTAGCTTTTGCATCAGCTTCAGCTTTTCTTTTCTCATAGAGGGCATAAGTAATCTCAGTACCATCTTTAAGAACAGCAATCATTTCAGAAACAGGGACTGTATATAACATATAAGGTTCACCCTTAAAGTTTGTACCGTCTTTAGTTTCATATTCTTCCATATAGAAAGGATTATACTTGTACTTAAACAATTGTCTGTCACTTGTAAAAGGAGTTACATCAGTAACTGTACCTTTATCATCAGTAACATTGTCATAGAACTCAACATAAATATCTTCTCCTTTACCAATTTCAGATTCAAAGAACTGAACTTGTCTACCATACTTACCTTTCTGAAAGAAGGCAGTTTTGATAATAAAGAATGGATCATTTAGTTTGAGAGCTTTGAATGTGCCCATGTGCTGGACAAAAAATTCTTTTTCTCTTTCTTTTCTTGTACTCATACTTTGTTTTTAAATTGTGATTTTCTTTGTTGCTTGAGCAGGTGTGTCAACCTCTATAATCCGCATAGTATATCTATCTAGTTTAAAGAAGCTCATCCTGGTTGTACCATTTCTAGATTTCAAAAAGTGAAATACCAAGAGATCCTCGTCATTGATTATATATCTCTCTGGTCCATACTGTCTTATCTTTCTAATAGATGGTTTGTTAATACCCATAACAACATCTGCATGCTGTAATAGAGCATCTGAACCATAGATATCAGAGTCAAGAATATAATTACCATATTCTCCATCTCTTGATCTATCAGGATTATCAATATTTCTATTAAGCTGACTAAGGACAACAAAAGCAACTGGATATCTTTTCTTCATCATGGTGAGAGCCTCACCTAAAGCATTTAACATCTCAAATTTGTCTTTCTGTCCTTTGCCTACTCTAAATAATGCTGAGTGATCTATAGTAACTAGCATATTAGTAAATGTACCGTCTTCTTTCTTGTGTTTCTCCATCTCATAATGGATAGTAGCACACATCTCATCAACAGTACATGCATCATATACTACATTAATAAAGTCTCTCTCAACAGATTTCTCATAGTAGTCTACACATTTATAGAAGATACTTTTATCTACGGGTTTACCACCCTTACTCATTAGCGTGTTGTAATCAGCACCTGTATTCAGACTTAATTTTCTTACCCCGTTGGTTTCATCAACCATTTCCATCTGGAACTTAAGGATTCTAAATTCTTGGTCAGGATTGTGCTCTATAATATCACTAATCAACTGTTCCATGAATAAAGTCTTACCTGTACCGGGTCTAGCACCTACTATGGTAATAGTTCTCCATTCTAATCCATCACAAAAAGCATCATTAAACTTGGGCCAAGCACTAATAAGTGATTTTAGGTCACCTTGTCTTCTTGCTTTAATTTTTATGATAGCTTTTCTTAAAGCATCTCTTTCACTCACAGGCAATAGAGGCCTGGCACCATTGAATAACTCTGACATCTACTCGGATTTAATACGGTTTAATAATTCTGCTCTTTTTGCATAGTTGTATAACTCATGCATAAAGGTTATAATAAGTTCAATCCCAAAGTATTTTATAAAACTCATTTCAATAAGAAATGTATTAACTATAAAATAACCTAGTATAGTACCTATTACAGCAACAATAAATAGTTTACCCATTATACTACTGTTTCTTTAAAGTAATTTGTCTCTTCATCATATCCATTCTCTACTAAATCACAATAAGTTGCAAGTTCGGAGTCCCAGGTTTTATCAGTATTTTGTTTTCTAACAAAGTATTGAGAGGTTCTCATATATTCATATCTACGGATAGAATACTCATCTACATACTTTTCAGTAGCTTTAAGTATAACATCCCAACTATATGAATAATTTTCAAAGAACCATCTGAAAGAATTTTCCAGAGTCTTTATGTTTACTCTTGCATACTTACCACTAGATAATTTTCTGTTTGGAAAGATTTCATTGTAGACTGCAATCTTAGATAAAAACTCATCACCCATAAGAATTGATGAAGTTTTCTTTTTACTTTTTTTAAAGTAAGATTCAATTTCTTGTATAAAGTTAAGACTATTATTAGTTAATTCCAAATTTTCATTAAGGTAACCACCTGCTTTTAATTTAGTAATTTCCAATGAAGAACTTACTAACTTATTGGGAGTAACCTTATTGTGTATACAATATAGAATATAAAAAGAATTAGGACTTAAACCTTCTGTAATTAATCTATCAAATATTTCTTTCATTACCAGATAATTTTATAGTCATACAATAGTTGAACTGTTGTTCTTACTTCTCCAAATACATTTTTAGAATCCCATTTACTGCCGTTGTAAGCAGCACTTGCTGGATGGGAGACCATAAATTTAGTACAATTTTCTCCACACATATCTGCCCATTCCTGAGATTTTTTACCCATGAAGACATACACTAAGCCGTTGTTGAAGTTTTTAAGATAATCAAATATGTAAGCTACCATAGGAGACCATATATCATAATGCTGACCAATCTTACCAACCTCAGTTGTAAAGGCTGTATTCATCAAAAGTATACCCGATCGGGACCATTTTGCTAAATCTAAGGGTCTTTCGTACCCTTCCGGGTATAATTTCTCAATCTCATCATGAATGAACCTCAGAGAAGGTTGTTCTTTATCAGAATTACTACAACTAAATGCAATCCCATCTGCTACACCAAGTGTTGGATACGGATCTTGTCCTACTATAACTACTTTAAGTTCATTATATGGACATTCTTCAAATGCTCTAAATACATCTTTTAGTGGTGGTGTAAATCTTTTACCATTAATAGAGTTAGTATGTAGTTCAGTTAGAATCTTCTCAAATTCTATACTAAATATAAAAGGTTTAAGTACTCTACCCCAACCACTAGGTTCAAGTTTGGTAAATATTTTTTGTTTATATTCATCAATGTTTAATATATTTGACATAATAATGTATATTTGTTAATAATATTTAATGACATGCCGGCTAAAGTAAGAGAAATAAAAGATGATGCAATTATTGAGATTAAACTCAATAAAAACTTTTACCTTATGTTAAAAGGTGTAATGCTTTATATTTTAAAAATAGATGCCGATGAGGCAAAAATTAAAGATATAGTAGATAAAATCATCAATAGAGATACTGATGATAAACCACACACTGAACAAGAAGCTGCATTTAAAACAATGTTCTTACTTCTTGCTGAAATTGAAAATCAAGCTGTTGTAAATGATTTGTTTAATACAACTGAGCATCCTCTTCCAGGTGAAGATGGTTATGTTGAACCTATGCAAGATTAATATTCCAATTATCTCTTCCAATTTCTATACAAGCTTCAATAGCTAAGGCTAATTCATCCTTACTGCAGTCTGCAAAGGATTTACAATATTCTGCATCCCCACCATCATAACATAGACCAGACTGTCTTTTAATAATAGTCTTCATCTCATCAAATGTATAGCCAGATTCTTTGGCTAATTCTCTAATGCATGCATGTACTTTAGCTAACTGTGCAACACTATGATCTGTGTCTGCTAGACCTAAAAACATTTCAACTTGCTGTCCCTCAGCAAGCTTCTCAATAAATAAATGATAATTTAATTTTGATTTATCATCAGGATAGACTAATTTGCCATCCTGTTTAACTAGTTTTACAGTAAACATGTTGATTATTTTTAGTATATTATTATATGACAATGAATAACGGAGTTAATTATAACAGAAAACAAGCTACTGAAATTATTCTTGAATACTTAGCTAATTTTCCAGAAGCACCATCAAAAACCCTTGCTAAAAAGATTTATGCTGATCACCCTACATTTAGTTCATTTGAAGCAGTGTACGGAAGAGTTAGGTATTATCGTGGTCAACTAGGTACACAACATAGAAAGCACCTCAAAGATAAGTCTTTTCAAAAAGAACTCAAAATAGAATACACTATGAAAGAAAAATTCTTACCAGAATCTTATGCCAATAGGCGTGAGACTTTTGTGTTTCCAACAGGATGTAAAACACTTGGCATCATTGGTGATGTCCACATTCCCTACCAAGATAATGATGCTATAGAAGTAGCATTTACAAAGATGGAAGAAGAAGGAATTGATTCCCTATTCATTAACGGTGACTTACTAGACTTCTATCAGCTTTCATTCCATGAGAAGGATCCAAGAATGGTTCACTTCAAACAAGAGATTGAAGCAGGTAAACAATTCCTAGATTACTGTAGAACAAGATTTCCCAATATTCCAATATACCTTATTCCAGGTAACCATGAAAATAGATTTGAAAGATACCTTAGAGTTAAGGCATCAGAACTAATAGACATGGATGAGTTTAGACTAGATGTACTTTTACATGTAGCTGAATATGGTGTACAGTATATTCCATTTAGATCTAAAGTTGTCTTTGGTGACTTCCTTATAGAGCATGGAGATAAAATTCCTGGTGCTGGAGGTGTCGTACCAGCCCGTACTGCTCTAATGAGATTAAAGACCAACTGTCTTATCAATCACTTCCACAAAACAAGTTCTAGTATACAAAGAGTATATGGTCCAGGAGAGTCTACAACTATCCGTGGATATAGTCTTGGTTGTTTGTGTGAACTAACTCCAGAGTACTTAGAAATAAATGAATGGAACCATGGCTTTGCTATTCTAAAAAGAACTGCTAACTTAGTACAAGTTAACAATTACAAAATAGAAGGTAACCAAATAGTCTAATGTTTCTACCCATAGAATTCAGAGATAAAGAAGGCTCATACATTGAGCATCTTAATGTCACTCACATAACTAGAATATCATTTGTTAATCAAATGAATCCAGATGCGGGTACAAAAATCCATTTAAGAACAGGAGAAGTGTTAACTACCCCTGCTCCTTTGGATATAATATCTGAAAAAATGGATGATTGCTGGAGATCAGCGGCTACTTTAGTTATCTTTAATATTCTTGCTGAAAAAGCTAAAGTTATGACTAGGCATGATGAGGATGTGGATGAGGATTTACAGTTTCAAGAAAATGTATGACATGTTCTTTATCATGCATTCTGAACTGATCCGGCCACTCTAAGTTATATACATACCAATTACCATTCTCTACTCTGTCACTGTCTACTGAGATCAGTGTAAGATTGTTAAATACTTCAAAGGTATAATAATAATAATCATATCCATTCTGACTCTCTAAGTCCTTGACTTCCACTTTATTAAAGCCTAAGTCTGTTAAATCATTTTCCGTCATTTGTTAATTCTTTAGAAATTTGTTTAGCAAGATATGGTGTGCACTTGTACTTAACCCGGACATAATCTTCCACAGCCTTTGGTATCATAATAGCAATATCTTTATTCTTGAGTCTCATCTCCTTGATGATATACTCTTTCATAACATTTGCCATTACTTAACAGCCATTGTAGTCATGAACACTTCATGGTTAAGTATTTCATAAGCATAGTTTTTTGCAATATTTGCATAGTCCTTGTTTACTTTACTGTACTCCCCATGTTCTTGAATTCTTAGGTCTCTATAGTTCTTGATAGCAAGAGTAACAAGATGAATATTATCTTCATCTTCAGACTCAAGCATCTTAATCATACTCTGTACCTCTTTATCATTAGTATAACCCATTCTCTTAAGCAACTGTAACTCAGCCATAAATACAAATGGTCTGAATGTACCTGCTTTAGTACCTTTGTGGTACATATACCATAGATAGTTTAGATTACTATCTACATCTTTTGTAATCTCATAATGCTCTGCTGCAATTTTTGCTGTCAGAGATTCTATTTCTTTTCTAATATCTTGATTCATTTCTCCGTAAACATATTGCATTGTTAATGATAACACAGTACTACCAAACTCCTTATAGGCATATAACATATGTTTTTTAATACCATGTGATTCTCTTCTTATTCCAAATATTGAATACTGTAAAAAAGCCTCTAAAACTATTGTAATAGAGGCTCCATGATAATTTCCTGCCCTTCGCGCCTTTCCTAACACACAGATTATTTCAAGAAGTTAATATAAGCCTGTGCTCCCCTTCTTGTATGGTATTCCATATCATGACCTGCATGATTCTTAATAGTCTTCCAAAAGAACCATAAAAATTTCTTTTGTACAGAATATGTGGTTATATAACCATGCTGTACTTCTGCTACTCTGTAGTTTTTCTTGTTTATACTCATTAGTCTAAATTTAAGTTCCATTCTTCTAATAATCGTCTTAACTCTTCTCTAACTTTTTCAGCTGCCTCAACTTCTTCTGTGGTAGCTTCTCGGTTACCAAGGTATCCATACTTAGTTATCTTTCTCATTTCTTGGTCAAGATCCCAAACAATACCTCTCCACTTGTAACCATCAAGTGCCATTCTTGCTTCATCTTTTTCTTCTTCGGAGTCAAACTCCAGAATTATCTTTCCCATTTACAATATCTTTTAATTGATTCCAAATAAATTCATTATTCTCTCCCCAGTACATGTCACAAGTAAACTTATCATCTTCTGTTTTACCAGGGGTTTCAAAGAAATAACTCTGCATGAACTCGGATTTAGGAGCTGTAAATCTATAACATTTTTCTTTAACCGGACAACTAGTTCCAGGACACATAGTAATATCAGCCATTATAAAAAGTTTAGTAATACTGCATAAAAGCCAATACCTGCTAAAAAGTAAACAAGATTGTTTACCCATAAAGGATACTTTTCCATATCATTCTTATTTAAAAAATAGTTGTTGTACTATAGCAAATATAACTAATACTATTGCTACTGCAATGGTAACTCCTGTTACATAGAAAGAATACTCTTCTTTCTCTCTTTGCCTTCTGTTCATATTAATCAAGTTTACTTTTCCATTTTTTCCAAGTATCAAAGTCTTTTAACTTCTCCATCTCTTTCTCCATCCACTTAGCACCTGCAATCCAATTCTCTGTTTTATCTACATTAGGATCAGCAAGATTAGCAGCAGCTACTTCAATTGCTTTTGCTCTTTCATACTTTTCAACCTGTGGTTTGACTACAGTCTCTATAATATGTTCTGCTTTTCTATTAAAGTCCTCTTGGTCTATTTTCATGGTTCCTCTGTATAATTTTCTAACACTTCATAGTGAGACATATGTCCACAATTACCACACTCAAGTTTATCACAAGAAACATGATGTACTGACAATGATTCATGAGCACATAGGTCACACTTAATTAAAGCAGATACCCATCCTGTTTCTTTCTCTTTCATTGTTCTTGTTGTTTAGTTATTGAATGTATCCACTCTTAATTAAATCACATTTTTCACAAACTTCAAAGTCTGCACCATTATCTTTTCTATTTATCCATTTATATTTGTGGGTACAGAATAAATGCTGATAAAACATTCTTTTTATTGCTATCCAAATATTTCCTTTCATTGTTCTTGTTGTTTAAATGTTGTGAAATAAATCATGTTCTTCTTCATCTATTTCTCTTGAGTATAGAATGTGAACTTCTCTTCCTAAACTTTTCTCAATTAAAATAAAGTTTGCAATACTTGTTGTACAAGCAAAGGCAGTAATATATTCATCGTCTCTTAAAAATGTTAAATGGTAGTATTTCATTGTTCTTGTTGTTTAAGCATTAAACATCCTTCTGAGTCAAGTTTTGGTTTATTCAAATAATGACCTTGTGAAATACCCATTGCAGGGTCAAAAATAAATTCTTCTTCCATCTCAATCTCAA
>Ga0222712_10007117_pt1 | contig 10907 bp, 10 predicted proteins | sample C33_657DmetaG_FD_165043 | JGI IMG/M metagenome (GOLD analysis project Ga0222712, IMG submission 165043) | Estuarine water microbial communities from San Francisco Bay, California, United States - C33_657D | ecosystem: Environmental > Aquatic > Marine > Unclassified | place: USA: California... | reverse complement strand
TACTTGGGGAAATGTGCTGGATGTTTTTTCAGTAATTTCTAAAAACTGGACTGCCAATTCGGGAGTGGAATATTACCATGATCAAGTCAATAGTAATAAACAACAACAATCAGTTATTACTAGTCAAACAGTTAATCTTCGTGGTTTATATCCTAATAATGCTAGTAGCGGAAATTTTTCAATTTATAGTTTACACCATTTTACTAAAGGAAAGTTTGATATTGAATCTGGGTTTCGCTACAATAGTTTCACTATTCGAATACCCGATACTGTTACTAGTACTTTAAAATTGGGTGATATTAGGGTAAGTCCGTCCTCCTTGGTTTCTAATGTTGCACTGCTTTACCACATTGGTACATTACAAAATGTATATGCCTCATTTAGTACAGGGTATAGGGCTCCTAATATTGATGATCTGGGCTCTCTGGGGCTGGTGGATTTCAGGTATGAAATACCCGCTTATCAGTTAAAACCTGAAAAGACCTATAATACTGAGATTGGTTACCGGATCAATACTAAAAAAATACAGACCTCTCTTTCGTTTTTTTATATGCACTTGACCGATTTAATTACCCGGGTTCAACTTCCTGGTCAGCAAATTGGAGGCTATAACGTTTACACAAAAGAAAATAGCCAACAGTCTTATATAAAAGGAATCGAATTATCTTTCAATTACCGTATTGCTAATTCCTTTACTTTGACAAACAATGTCACTTATGCATATGGACAAAATTTGTCAGCCAAAGAACCGATGAGAAGAATACCACCTGTAAATGGAAGGGTATTATTAAATTACCAAAAAGGTAAGTGGAACTTCAATATTGAAAATCTTTTTGCAGCAAAGCAGAATCGTCTTGCTAAAGGAGATAAGGATGACAATCGTATTCCAGCTGGGGGAACACCAGGCTGGAGTATATTCAATCTTTATGGCAATTATTCATTTCAAAAATTATCCTTGTTTACAAGGGTTCAAAATATTTTCAACCAGGATTACAGAACCCACGGAAGTGGTATTAATGGAGTAGGAAGAAGCGCTTCTTTGGGAATACAAATCAGTTTATAAAGCAATTGATTAGTCAGTAAATGTTTACACTACATAGCCAACTTACTTAGCGATGAGTATACATTAAAGCTTGACTAATGAAGGTTAATTAGTCACTTTTTTGGGTTCCACTGCTTTAATTACTTTTTTCTTAGGACTAGCAGCTTTCTTTGATGGACTTGGTACTTTTGGAGTACTGACAACTTTAGTTTTTGCCACTTTTTTGGGAGCTGTTTCTTTTATTCCTTCGATTAGTAATTTCGCTGCCTTTTTAACTCTTTTATCAAATTTTTTTTCTCCTAACTTTTCTCTTAATGCAAGAACAGCTGTAGAAATTTGAAGTGATACCTCTAATAGTAAGGTTTTCTTAGTAATTGCTTTTTTATTCTCAGTAATTTGTTTAGCTGTCATGGTAGTAATATTATGTAATGATAAAAACGGTGAATGATTAAGATACTATAAAAAAAGAAATATAATTTTAAATATTTGCTGAATCCTTAGATACTTTTACTTTTGATTCAACTTGTCCTTTGTAACGAGCGATGGTATTATTAGCCTCTAATAATTTTAGTTTTAATTCATTGAGACCGGGTAAACCTGCCTGCATTATTGCTTCAGTTTCTTCATTGTTTTTTTGAAGCAATAAAATATCCTCTTCCTGCATCTTAATTATTGCTCTAGCCTCATTCATCTTTTTTAAAAAATCATTTTCTAGACTTTGTTTCGACTGATACAATTGGGTATTTTCCTTTTGTAAGGTTTCTTTCATTAGTTTTTCACTTTCCCAAAAACCTTCTATGCTATTCTTAGATTTTTTTATTTTACTTAGTTTAACTGTTTGCATTGTCCAGGCAATGACAAACCCTAGAATGAAACAGAGGCAAGTAATGATTATGATAAAAGTAATTGTCAAAACAAAAATTTAAATGCGCTTATTATTGAACGATCGACAAAATCTAAGCTAAAATATTGATTTTTTTTTAAAATATTAGGTTCGTTTAATTTAAAAACTATATTTTATTAGAAATTTAGGAATTTGAAAATATTGAAGAGGGCTAGTTAAATCATCATAATTTTATTGATTAATCACTAATATTACCCTTCAAAATCAACCCTTATCTTAATTATATAATGGATTCACTTACCCATATAGCGATTGGAGCCTGCATGGGAGAGGCATTTGCAGGAAAGTCCCTTGGCAAAAAAGCAATGCTTTGGGGGGCTATTGCACAAAGTATACCCGATATTGATTTCATAAGTTCTTTCTGGATGGATACCGCTTCGAGTTTATTAGCTCACCGAGGGTTTACTCATTCCTTTTTATTTTGCGCCATTATTACTCCGTTTTTTGCTTTAATAGCGGAGTATTTTCATCGACCGCATACTATTCGATTTCGACAATGGCTCCTGTTTTTTGGAGTTGTTATTTTTACACATATTTTTATAGATGCCTTTAATAATTATGGAGTAGGCTGGTGGGAACCCTTCAGTCATCAACGTATTTCCTTTAATACGATTTATGTAGCCGACCCATTTTTCTCTATATGGCCTATTGTCGCTTCAGTATTGCTAGTTTTTTTTAAAACAAAATTTTCCTATCGAAAAAAATATTGGCAGTTGGGTTTGGGCTTAAGTGCATTCTATTTAATGTATTGTCTCTTTAATAAGACCAAGATTGATGGCGAGGTGAAAAGTATTTTAAAGCAACAACAAGTTGTTTATACTAGATATTTCACTAGTCCTACTCCACTTCAAAATTGGTTATGGTATGTAGTGGCTGCTTCTGATAGTGGATATCATGTTGGTTTTCGTTCACTATTGGATAGTGAAAAAAAGATCCATTTTCAATTTTTTCCTCGGAATGATTATTTGTTAAAAACTACCGATGGGGGAGAAGATTTGCCTAAATTAATTCGATTTTCTCAACAGTTTTATACAGTAGAGCAATCGGGAGACAGTTTAGTTTTTAATGATTTACGTTTTGGTCAAGTAATGGGATGGCAAAATCCCCTTGGCAAATTTGTATTTCATTATTATTTACTTCATCCTGCTAATAACAGGCTTGTTGTTCAGCGTGGAAGATTAGAAGGATGGAATATCAATAATGCTCAATTTTTTGTAAAAAGAATTTTAGGCCATTAGCTTTTATCAATAGCTACTTTTTATTCCTCCTGCTTTCAATTCTTTTAAGTAAATAATTTTATTTTCACTTGAACTTACATTTAATTAAATTTCATTTCAATAAAATCAAGTTAGATTTTTTTTATTCAAATTTCGTATTGTGTTAGTATATGTATCGTCCTAAAAAAAACGCCCTAATTTTAATTAGGGCGTTTTTGAAATATTATTTTGTAACCTTTAGTACCCCTCGCATTACCATAAAATGTCCTGGATAGGTACAAATATACATATAGTCCCCAGGTACTGATGGAGCTGTAAAGTATATAGCATCCGACTCTTTTGGTTGCAGTATACGAGTATGGTATAAGATATCACTAGTTTTCGGGATATAGTTTAATCGTTCTCCGCTCAATCCCATTTTAGTGGCTAATATTCCAACATTATCTGCTGTACCAGGTTTGGTAATTACCAAATTATGAAGCATATCATCATTGTTATTGAAAATAATTTTAACCTTCATTCCCGCACTTACTGTAATGGTTTCAATATCAAATTTTAATCCCGGTTTTGTAGCAATCGTATAAGTTCGGTCAGGCTTATCTTTCCATTCTTTGGGCTGAATTTGACTATCACTTTTCATTTTTCTTAATTTTTATTGTTTTTTAATATTTTATATCATTAAAGAAACCTGTAATGATATTTTTTATCGTTAAGTCTAATCAATATTGGAATTGATATTTGTCAGGGTTTTTATTATCCATTTTTAGTTAATTCTTACTTTAGATCATTATCACATTTTTTAATTCATCAAATACATTTTTATATGTTATTTATCACTGATTAATACTCATTAATAGGCTTTTTTCAAATAATAATAATATCCTATCTTTAGTTTAATAAATAATCACAATTCTATTCAATTGATAATTTAAGTACAGCTTATTAAAGACTTTTATAGGAAGTTTTTATTTCATTTATTCTACCGTAAAACCTAACTTCTACAAATGCCCTGGAATCAAATTATTAACCCGCTCAATAATATTGCCCTTTCTGCTTTAGTTGCTTCCATACCTGTTATTGTTATTTTTTGGTCATTACTAAAAAAAGTAAAAGGATATATGACTAGCTTACTCACGCTAGTTTGTGCCATCATTATTTCACTATTGGTTTATCAAATGCCTTTTAAATTAGTGTTGTTGAGCACCTTACATGGCGCTTTATATGGTTTGTTTCCTATCTGTTGGATTATTATTTCAGCTGTTTTTTTATTTAATATCACTGTTAAAAGTGGACAATTTGAGGTAATCAAAGATTTCATGGCCTCGATTACGCCCGATAGAAGGTTACAAGCACTTTTTATTGCATTTTCTTTTGGATCTTTTTTAGAAGGTGCCGCTGGATTCGGCGCGCCTGTTGCTATATCCGGCGCAATGTTAGTAGGTCTTGGATTTAATCCTTTATACGCAGCGGGCATTTGCTTGATTGCTAATACGGCACCAGTTGCTTTTGGTTCTGTAGGCACTCCCATTCTTATGGCGTCACGCATGTCTGATATTCCTGAATTGGCAATTTCTCAGATGGTAGGTAGAACATTGCCTATTTTATCTTTACTGATTCCCTTCTATTTGATCATCATCATGTCTGGTTTTAAGAAATCTTTAGAAGTATTACCTGCAATTATTGTTTCTGGAGCTTCCTTTTCTATTGTTCAATGGTTTACATCAAATTACATGGGTCCAATGCTTCCAGATGTATTAGCTGGCTTGGCTTCTATTTTTTCTTTATTGCTTTTATTAAAGTTTTGGAAACCAACATCTATTTGGAGATTTAGTGAAGAACCTCCTGAACAAGTTGTATCTACTTTAAAATATTCTCCGCTCCAGATTCTAAGAGCCTGGTCACCTTTTATTATAATGACCTTATTTATTGTTGCATGGGGACTTCAGCCAGTGAAAGATGTTTTGAATTCAATAGGTTTTTTAAAATTTGACATTCCTGGATTAAATGGTGCTATTATTAAACCAGATGGAACTCCTTTGGTGATTAAAGCTTTTGAATTTAATTATTTATCAGCATCAGGATCAGCGGTAGTTTTGGCTACCTTAATTTCTATTCCTTTGATAGGGATCTCTTTTAAAGAGAGTGGTAAAATATTTATTTCTACTTTACAACAATTAATTTTCCCAATTATTACGATTGCTTCGATTGTTGGATACGCTTTTGTAGCTAATTATTCTGGGATGTCTATTACCATGGCTTTTGCTTTGGCAAGTACTGGAATACTATTTCCTTTTTTCTCACCCATCTTAGGTTGGCTGGGTGTATTCCTTACCGGATCAGATACCTCTGCAAATGCCTTATTTAGTAAAATTCAATCTACTACTGCTGATAGTTTAGGCTTTGATCCAGTGGTTGCAGTAAGTGCTAATGCGTCGGGTGGGGTAACAGGTAAAATGATTTCGCCTCAATCAATCGCTGTTGGCGCAGCTGCTGTAGGGCTTGTCGGTAAAGAATCTGATTTATTTCGCTTTACTTTTAAACATAGCTTTTTGATGCTGCTGGTTATTTGTGTGTTAACCTGCCTGCAAGTATATGTGATGAAATGGATAGTGCCCGCCTATCAAAAAATTACTGTGGTAAGCAATACTACTCATTCGGCAATCGCTAATAATAGTGAGTCGGGATTTTGGTATCTATTAATTTTATTGTTGTCCGTTTTATTAATAATAATACCACTGATTGTCTTTAAAAAAAGAATCAAAAATCTGAAATAAGAAATTTCTTTTCCGCAATAAAATTTTATGAGCTACTTGGTTCTTGTTGGCTTAAGCAATGGAAACTACCTAAACCCCAAATGATATCCGTTGAATCAATTCCTACCACCTGTCTTGTTGAAAAACAGGATTGTATAATTTGCATTGCCTGATCATCTTGATCGCATCGAAAAGTAGGCACTATAATATGTCCATTACTAATATAAAAGTTAGCATAAGAAGCAGGCAATAATTGATCTTCATAGATAACTTCTCTAGGCATTGGTAATTCAACAATATTTAATTGCTTACCATTCAATAAACGCATTTCCTTTAATTCTTTCAAATTTTGGTTAAGCAATTCATGGTTTTTTGAATGTACATTATTTTCAACAACCGTTAAGACAGTATCTTCATTTACAAACCGAACGGTATCATCAATATGTCCATCTGTATCATCTCCTACAATGCCATCTGACACCCATAAAACTTGTTCTATTCCATAATAATCGCACAAATATTTTTCAATTTGATATTGATTCAAATGAGGATTTCGATTAGGATTTAATAAGCAAGATTTGGAGGTCATAATAGTGCCTGCTCCATTGAAATCAACAGAACCTCCTTCCATTATGATATTAGGATAAAATACAGGTAGGTCCAATGCTTTTGCAATGCTAGTGGGTATTACATCATCTAAATCATAGGGTGGATATTTACCTCCCCAAGCATTAATATTCCAATCAATGATTGCTTTAGGATGTTCAGCATTATTTCTAATTAAAAAAGAAGGTCCATGATCTCTGCACCAAGCATCATTAGAAGGATGAATAAAAAATTGAACCTGATGTAAATTTACTCCAGCTAATGCTAGCCTTTCATTTACAGAATGACGCATTTTTTCATCCACCACATTGATACAAATACGCTCAGTCAGTGACACTATTTTTACAAATTCAGTATAGGAAGGATAAATACTAGCTATTTTTCCTGGCCAACTTTCTTCTTTATGTGGCCAAGTTAACCAAATAGCATCGTGTGGTGCAAATTCAGCTGGAAAATAATACCCTAATGATTTTGGAGTAAGCCCATTAAATATATCAACATTATTATTCTGCATCGTCAATATATCTTTTAGTAATGGGTTCGTATGAATCAATGCGACGATCACGCAAAAAAGGCCAATGGGTTCGGTAGCTATCTGATTTTTCAGTATCAATATCTACTACTGCTATTTCTTCATTTTCATGAGATGCTTTATATAATAAACTTCCAAATGGATTACTTACAAAAGAACCGCCCCAAAATTTCATAGCACCATTTTGTTCTAGACCAACCCGATTTACACTAATCACGGGTACTCCATTGGCAACCGCATGACTACGTTGTATCGTTTGCCAAGCATTGTATTGCTCTTCATTGGTAGCCTCATCTTGAGAAGTTGCCCAACCAATCGCTGTTGGATAAAAGAGCATTTCTGCGCCCATTAAACTAGTAATACGAGCAGCTTCAGGATACCATTGATCCCAGCAGATTAATACTCCAATACTGGCAAATTTTGTTTTGAAAACTTTATAACCTAAATCACCTGGAGTAAAATAAAATTTTTCATAAAAAGAAGGGTCATCAGGTATGTGCATTTTACGGTACTTACCTAAATAAGTTCCATCGGCATCAATCACTGCAGTAGTATTATGATATAAACCCTGAGCTCTTTTTTCAAATAAAGAAGCAATGATCACTACACCCAATTGTTTTGCTAAAACTGATAATCTATCGGTGGTTTCACCAGGGATGGTTTCAGCAAGTTTAAAATTTTCGTAAGACTCTACGTCACAAAAATAGAGGGAGGAAAATAATTCTTGCAAACAAATAATTTGTGCTCCCTTATGAGCAGCTTCCTTTATTTTTTCAATTGTCTTTTGATTGTTTGCATCTTTAGATGCTTCACAAGACATTTGAATGATTCCGACTTTAACGATTGCCATTGTGTATGAATTAAATAATTGGGCCAAAATTACGTATACATTATAACTTTTTCATTAAAATTAGCCAACATATTTAGCCGATAATAATAAGGTCAAGCCAAATGAAACATTTATTAGACAGGTAGCAATTACTATTTCCCCTTCATGGATTGAAGGTGAAAATAAAAGCAGTGGATGCTTTACAGTAAAGAAATTAAAATCAAATAGTTATTTAGCTGCAGGTGGTGTCCAGATGGTAGCGCCTATATAACGTTCATGGCCAGTTGCTTCATCTGCGAAATAGTACACGGCTACTATTTTACCATCGGGGCGCTGTACGGCTCTAGGGTAGCCCATATCCCGACTATTGCCATCACCACGAAGGACATAAGGTTCACTCCAAGATTTACCTTTATCGCTACTAATTTTTGCAAGCATGCTAAAGGGTTCTTTTCTGCTACCCCAGATAATGCAGACTCTTCCATCCTTCATTTTTAACATGGCAGGAGGGTTTCCTTCACCTGTATTTTCTACAGGGTCAATTTGCCTTTGCCAACTTAGGCCATTGTCTGCAGAATAGAAAGCTTCTATTGATTTATTTCTTCGAACGCTGACCAATATTTCTGTGGGTGATAAACGAACCGACGCTGGCATGATTGCATAATTTGAGCCTTCTGGTTCTGGTGAAATCCAGGATACAAAAGACCAGCTTATTCCTCCGTCGGTTGTTTTAGCCATCATGGGTCTTCCTTCTTTTCCATTTGATTTAGCAGCAGTCAGAAATAATAAGCATTCATTATTTCCGTCAATGATATAGTCTGTTCTGGCAGCAATTCCTTTGGTCCCCATTTCTGGTAATTTTACTGGGCCATCCCAACTGTGCCCTTTATCGTTGGAAGTCCAGTAAAGTGATTCGCCTCCATTGTTATTGGTCATTCGAATAGTAAAAGCAAAATTTGGGTCTTTGAAATTAATAACTTTTGGAGCAATGGGTTCTTGCAATGGAACATCTTTGCGCATGATTCCATGATAGTTTCCGTGGCTTGGTACAAATAAATCTCCATCCCCGTTCTTTCCTGGATCTTCAATATTCCAGCTTTCACCGCCATCCATACTTCTGGCGAGTAAATGAAATTCTTCTTTTTCTCTATCGATATTATGAGCTTTCGCCCCCAAATTTTTATAGGTCCCTTTTGCAAATCCAACTAGGATTTCATTTCCCCAATTCCAAATACCGAAGTTGGCAGGCCATCCACCAAATTTATCTTTCTCATAATAGACCTTTACTTGTTTCAAATCTGACTGAGCAAACAAGGATAGAGTGGAAGTAGAAAGAAATAAAACAATTAGAAATGAAGTGTATTTTTTCATACAAATATTTTTAAACAAACAATTTACTAATCTTTAAAGATAGCAAAAATGGTGAAGGTTTAAAAATGGAAGAAAGGTAGTTTTCAAATTGATAAGCAATGTAAGAAGTTTAAATAAATAATAAAACCGTTACAATTTGTAACGGTTTTATTATTTATTTAGTGGAGAATACCGGGATCGAACCGGTTACCTCTTGCATGCCATGCATTGCATTTATAAAACCTTATCAAAGCCTTTTCTAAATTACTTTCAGCTTTTATGTATTTCAGTTGTGACCCAAACTTGACCCAAAATATTGTTTAAATGAATTTATTATAAAAATACAAACATCACTAAAAGATTATTTGGTCCCTAACTCTGCATTTAACTTAGAAAAATCACCAAAAGTACTTTCTAGTAAAATTTTACCATCCGCATTAAACCAATCAAACATTACATACAACACTTTTACCACTTTCCCTGTCTTCTTAGATGTACCACTCCATGTCCACCATGATTGAACTATTTTAGAATCTTCTTCTACATAATGTAAGTAATCTGGATAACCATAAGTTTTTACTGAAATCTTATCAAAGAATTTATAATCCAAACCGAATAGCTTTATTTCTTCTTTTAAAGAAATTGTTTTGTCTGACCAAGAAAAAGAAAATTTTGCAGAATCTGCATACAATGCTGTCCATTCAGTGATATTTTTTGTTTGGTAGGCATTTGAACTCTTATTAACTATATCAATGTAAGGATGCTTAATATAAATTGTACCATTTGTTTTTTCTGATTGCGCATAGGTTGCTACAAACCCTAGTAAAAAGGCGATTGATAATGTAATTTTTTTCATGTTAGTTGATTTAGAAATAGAGTATAGTCCATTTCAATGATTAGATAAGAGTCTAAGAAATAATAGTGATTGCAGTTTTATTTTTAAAATTCATGAAATAACTGAGCCCCTATTGCTAGAGGTCTCAGTTGTATTTTTTTAATACTTAAAAGCTATTTTATTGGATCAGCAGTTGCAACCTTTAAAAAACCACTAGCATCAAAATACTCATCCACATCATAAATTTTATGATCTTTATCTAGTTTGTAGCTATAATAAGATTTCAAATCCATCTTAGGAGCATTATTAACAGCATCTGCTGACCATATAACATATACTCTCACTGAACCATCAGTCTTTAAAGTAAGCTCATCTACACCAGGTAAAATGGTAACTTTTGCATTTATATTGTTTATTAATTTATAGTACAAAGCAGAGTTTTCTAAAAATTCTGCTTTATTTTGATCCTTACCTCCATAAAAAGCGCTATGTACTTTCATAGAATCAGCTTGGTAAGTAGCTAATTCTTTTAGGTCTTTCTTACAGAATGCTTTAAATGAAGCATCTATAACTTTTGCATTTTCTCTGAATAATGCCATGTTAGGATCTTCTGTTTCAGTTTTTGTTTCTTGGTTTGTACAAGCAATCAATGATGCTGAAACAAGTATGCATAATAATAGTTTTTTCATTTTTTTCATTTTTTTACTCCTACTCATATGGCTTTTCAGAATGACGCCCCGTTTGAATGGTTGCTAGACTCCATTTTTATAATAAATATTTTTAAATAAATTTTTACTTATTAATTTGAATCAACGGTAACTAAAGACTGTGTGCTCGTT
>Ga0222712_10007116_pt1 | contig 10908 bp, 26 predicted proteins | sample C33_657DmetaG_FD_165043 | JGI IMG/M metagenome (GOLD analysis project Ga0222712, IMG submission 165043) | Estuarine water microbial communities from San Francisco Bay, California, United States - C33_657D | ecosystem: Environmental > Aquatic > Marine > Unclassified | place: USA: California... | reverse complement strand
GGCGAACGACAGAGGACGGCAGGCCCGTCCATTCCGCCAGCTCAGACGTGCGACCCTTATACCCATGCAAGCGCAACTGAGCAAGGACCAAGGCCCGCGCTTCTTCAGGGGTGATCTTTTTCACCGTACTTTCCCCTCAAGCCGGTCAGCGATCAGCTTAGCGTAGCCAGCAATGTCAGTCCAGTGGTCCACCTTGTCAGGGTTGCCATTGACGATGCGGCCAATCTTGTGGACGATCATCTCCAACGCTTCCCACTGGTCATCCGCAAAGGTCTTGCCGTGCTTCTGAGCATGCTCAGCCATGGTGCGCTTGATTGCCTGCATGAGCGCAGCGCCGTCTTTGAACTTGCCGTAATCCAAGGCCCGCGTGTCAAGGACCGTGTCCACGTTGGTGCCTTCTACGTAAGCCTTTACGTCCATGTTTGGAATTTCCGGCACAGGCAACGGTTCAGGCGGCTGCCAAGACTCCTCACGCGCTCGTGCGCGGATTTTGTAGGTGTAGGGCATGCTCGTCTTAAACTTCTTGGCCACCTTGGCCACCGAGATGGCAGGGTGATCCTTGAAGTACTGGATCATGTTGAGTGTTTTCTGTGAGATCGGTTTCATATCGGTGCTTCCTCAGCGTCAGTTGGGTAATCGGGTTGTTTGGTTGGCTTGGGAAAGCGCTTGGGGTCCAAGCGATCAAACGGCCACCAGCGTTTGAGTTCTTCTTCAGTCAGTCGTTTCGATTCCACAGACCTTCTCCATGTAAGCGACATACTGTTGATCGGGTGTTTTGAAGTCGCGTCTGTCCCCGCTTAGCGAGTAGATGCGTTTCTCTTTTTTCCAGCCGCTGTAGATGTCGTCGAACACCTTGCGTTTGGTGATGATGTCGATCTGCAAGCCATGCTCTTCGTTGACGTAGATGCGATGCGCACCCGAGCCACCGTTGAGCCCCCAGATGTATTTGTAGGGCAGCTTGCAAAACTCTTCATAGGTCAGTTCTTTCACGTGTTCTCCTTTCTTGGAATGATGGGTCGCGCTTTCTTCGCAACGATTGTCTTGCGCACCAGATCAATCGCCTTCTCCAACTCTGCTACAGTAGAGACTGCTAACTGTGCATCATGAATCTGCATGCCCAGATTCAATGAGGTGAGTTCGGGTCCGCGTAGAATAAACTTGCCAGTCTGCGCTCCTCTGCTTCCCACGGCGTACAGAGCGTCCTGCGCGGCCCGAATCTCAACCTGCCAGTCTTCGCCAATATGCATCAGAGCCAAAGCCTCTGTCATGTTCAGCGCAGCAATCACCACGTCAATGTCATCTCGAGTCGCCTCGCCCCTGCGAATGGCGTCCAGGCAACTATGATTCTTGATCATGAGATCGGTACCGGCACTGATAGACCCCACCGTTTTCATTCCATTAAGGACATAGGACAACGGATCAGAGATCAATCCTTTGGGCCGGTACTTGCTGCGCTTTCTCATGGTATCCTTTCTTGTGTACGCATAGTGTACGCCCCGTAGGGCGCACTGTCAAACAATCTTTTTCTTGGTGATAGTGACAGTCTCCTGTATGTCTTCAACCTGGATCGCGCCTGCCTTGATGATGATCTCCAGCATGCGCGGCACGGGTGTCTCGCCATTCAGCCAACGGGTCATGGTCCGGTAGTCCACGCCCAGGTATTCAGCCAGTTCTCCTCGCGGAACGCCTAGCCACTCGATGTAATCTTGTAGTTCTCTTCCATTCATTCATCATCTCCTTGTAGTTCTCTTGTTTTCAAACCAGCTTTCTTCGCAGCTTCCAGGGATGTGTACTTCTTGCTGCTGCTTTTTAGCCAGTACAACTCATCCGCCATGCCACGGCTGATCTCATCGAGCACTTCCCCATCGGCTGCTTCCAGCACCCACTGGTTGATGCCCCAGGCTTTCCAGGTTAGTGTTTTCATGTGTTCTTTCTCCTCAATGTCTGTTCAATCGCCCTAGCAAACTCATTAAATCCCCCGCCCTCTTGCGTGTCATCAAAGGCAATGTCGATGTCTTGCTGAGTCAGCCCAACCCAGGGCAACTCAATAAAATCATTTCCCGCTTGCTTATAGGCTTCAGCTCTCCAACGTGCGGCGCGTTGCTTGTGGTATTCGCAGTCTGGGCAAGTCATGGCCTCTCCAAAAAATGTTTGATCTGCTCATACACTCCGTTGCGAGCGCTGTTGTCTGACTCGTACTTGTTCCACCCTGCGTAACGCATCTCTGTCTCTGCTCGGCGTAGCAAGTCAAACGCGCGGTCAGAGTCTTTAACAATTGCGTCTACTTCGGTTTGGTGTGACTGCTTGAGTGCCTTGGTCAGCGGATTGTTTAGCCATTCTTGAAATACCCTTTGCGTAGGAACAACCGCCCCATTACCCCAAGCCTCTCGTGCTTTCTGAAAATTAAAGTCTGTGCTCATTCTGCATACCCCTTCATAATTACATGGTTCTTTGCTTCTTCCAATGCACCAATCATCATCAACCTGTCCGGCATCGTAGATGATTTGATCTTGAACTGGCCCCGATCTTTCCAGAAGCACAGCACAATCACGCTGTCTGGCGCTTCGTCAGCGGCTTCGTTCAACACCGCCTTAGCTTGCACCTTATGATGGTCAGGGATAGTCAGGGTTTTAAGTTTGCTCATGTGTTCTTCTCCTTGAGTTTGGCTTCGATGGCATCGACAAAGTTACGCGCATACTGAGGAACGCGACCGTATTGGCCGTAGTCAAGCATTTCCATAATCTCCTCATCCGTCAGCCCAACCAATTCACGCTGTGGTTGTGGGGTGGTGTAGAGAGGAATGTCCTCGTAGCCTTCTGTTCGCTGGTGGCCGTCACGACCAGAGTCTGCTGGGCGTTTCAAAGAAACAGACCAGTTCGGCCAATCACAGTAAGGCTTGCAACGCCACATCCACGCCACCGGCTCCTGCTTCTCAGCCTGCTCTATGGCTTGGCGTAGGGATTGAGCCGCATCTGACGCAACTTTATGGGGATACATGGTCACTATTGGGCCACCGTCTTTAGGCTTCCTAACTTGAATCCTAGTTTCAGGATTTTCGTAACGGGCTAATATTTCCAACGCCTCCAGCGCCTGTTTCATTGCTTCTATGCTCATCGCTTCAGCCCCCTGATGTAGATCGCAAAGCTCGCCACCGTGTCAGGGCCAAAAGAGGACGAGAACTTCTCCACGGCCCGAGCGACCTCTTCAATCGTCTCGTTACGAACCCTCGCACGGTACGGATCAAGCTCCCTGGTCAGCACTACCTTGTCGGCAATCTGACGTTTGCGCCAGCCCTGGGCATGCTCGATACGTTCAAAAGCCTCGTCCTCTTCATTCATTGCCATCCCTCCGCTTTTGCATCTCCATCATGTGCAGCAATCGGGCATACATGTCCGCGCCTGTGTTACGCATGTACTCCTTCATGTCCAAAATGCCAGGGAGCGCGGCCACCGGCACATTCACCTCGATCAGGCAGTCCGCCTGCTCCATGGTGATCCTCAAGACCGGGATGTCCCGGTCATCCGTTGTTTCACCCATCAATTCTCTCCTTCATACGGGTTCATACCCGGTTGATCAATAGCCCCGCGTGACCCGTCCCGCCACTCGGAACACGTGACACGGCTCACGGTGTACCGCTTGAAATTGCGCGACTTTGGGTTCAGACATGCCGACGCTATGTCCGCAGGGTCTGGGGAGGTCAGCAGCTCCGACCAATACCGGCAGTCCTCACAATTGCCCTGGTTCAACATGTCACTGCCCTGCTTTCTTGAAGTGCTCGTCCGCATCCTTGTAGAACGACATAAACAGGTGGATCGCCCTGTGCATGTCCATTCCCGCCGCCCGGGCCATCCCCGCCGCAACCTTCGTTGACGACAGCACACAAATGCGCTTGTCCTTTGAGACCTTCATCATCGCGTCCGTTATCGCCTCGGTCATTGCCTTGGCATCGGCCTTCATGCGGGCCATCTCTTCTTTGGTTATCTCACTCATGATTTTTCCTTCAATGCATGAACACCAACGCTCATGCCACTCAAATAAATCGCCGCCAAAGCCTGCTGGAATGTGCAGCCGCCATTGGTCATGCTCGCAAAAATGTCCAGGGCCTGGGACTCAATGAATTCACGCTGGGACCGCGAACCGAGGTTCATCTTCTCCATTCCCCGTGGGTTGCCCCGCTGCATGGTTGGTCTAATCTCGCTCATTGCCGATCCAACCAGCGATCGTAAGCGACGCTTTCCAAATTCGCATCACGGTTTTCCTGCCAACGCTTGGGGAACACCTCCTGTGCATATTCTTCGATCTCGTTCAGCAACCCCGCCGAGATGATCGGAGAAATGTCCACGGACGAACCCGGGAGATACACATGCATCAGCGTGAACGTCGCCGGATAGTCCGGCTCCATCTTCAAACCCGTGCCAAACTCCCGCGAACCCACTTGCTCAGGCTCGTACTCAAAGAAACAACTCAGGTCCACTCCCAACTCATCGCATTCATATTCCAACCATTCCAAATCGTTGTGCTCAGGGGTGCTCATTTGCGTTTCTCCATCAACAGTGCCGTTTGCAGGCGATAGGCGTCCTCAGACACCACGTAGTTAGGCTTGGGAGGCTCGTACCGGCAGCCAATCAATACCTTGCCCGTGTTGTACGGGGGAATGCGAGGGGATTTGGGCCCCAGGACCGTGGACCGAGGGTCAATCGGTATCTGTCGTTCAGTGTGTGCCATGCTCGTCTCCTTGCGTTGAAAGATCGCGGTATGCCGCCTCAATGCCCTCCAGCAAATGAGGCAGCGTCATCCCAATACCATGCGCCAAGGTCGCCGAACCGAGGACCATGGCCATCAGCGCATCGACCGGATGCTCGAAGTTCTCATGGCATAGTGTCATGAGCTTTTTGGCATTTCGCAACGCCTCCTCATGCTGGTTGATCTGCGCTTGAGTCTCAAATGTACTCATAATTTAGCTCTCCTTTCTGTGGATATCTAGTGGTTAGGGCATTTAGTCTATGCTACGTGGGGCTACTTGTCAATACGGATGCGTGCAAAAAGTTGAGAAAAACATAGGTAGTTTCCCTATGTGAAAGGAGGGTATATACAGGATCGTGCATAACGGACCACGGTGTTATGCATTTTTTGAGAACCCTATAGAACTTTTTAGGGTCGAGTATGTTTTTGAAATTTTTTTTGTGAAATTGGACGTAATGGCGTAATAGACGTAATAAGTCAATGTTTATGCGGCTTCCAGAGCATTTCACTTCATTACTGCTTAAAAAATAGGCGTAATTTTCAGGGGAGATCCGCGAGATGCTTTTTTGAAAAATATTTTTCGTTGTTGGGCTGAAAAAGTCTATAGGGGTCCCTTGGATTGGTTGGAGGGGTGGAATTGCGGTGACGTGGGGGTTGAGGCGTAATGGGTTGACTTTTGAGGGTACGGCCTTTACAATCCGTGCAACATTTGCGGGGTGTAGTTGTGTTACAGATTGACCAGGGTATCGAGATGCCCGAGACCCGAACAAAGTATCCGTTCGACGAGATGGAACGCGGGGACAGCATCCTGTTCACCGACAAAAAGCAGGCCGAGTCCGCCCGGGTGGCCTCGATCCGGTTTGTGAAGGTCCATCGCCCAGGCTGGACCTTTTCGCTGCGCCGAGTCGAGGGTGGCTGGCGTCTTTGGCGGAACGCCTGATGACCAAAAAAGACGTGTGGAACGTGCCGCCGGTGACCCCGGACAAGGCACGCTCGAGAATGTCTCGAGAGGTGGTCCCGCTGCGCAAACAGCGCAAGACCCTGAACGCCAAGGAATGGAAGTTCGTCACCGAGCTGGTGACCGGCGATGGCCGCGTCACCATGAAAGAGGCGGCGATCCGGGCTGGGTACACTGAGACCTCCGCGTCCGTCATGGCGTGGAAGCTGACCAACCCTGAGATCAATCCGCACGTGGTGGCGGCGATTCAGGAATATCGCGCTCAGCTCAACTCGAAGTACAACACCAGCTACGAGCGGCACATGCGTGACTTGCAGATGATCCGGGACAAGGCCCTCGAGGCGGGAGCGTATGCTGCAGCAGTGCAGGCCGAGTACCGCCGAGGGCAGGCCCTGGGCACAATCTACGTTGAACGGAAAGAGATTCGCCATGGGACTATCGACAGCATGTCGAAAGAAGAAGTGCAGCGCAAGCTCGACGAGCTGCGCAAGCTCTACGGCGGGCCGCCTCCGACTGCCCTCATTGACGCCAAAAGCGGCGAAGTGATCGAGAGCATAGACCGTGAGCGCGATCCTGAATTTGTCCCTCCCGTGGCAGAACCTGCCCCCGACATCTTTGAACGGGACAACGATCTGGGACCCGACGATGGCCGGTCCTGAAGCCGCGTTCGCCTTGCGTGTGCGCGAGGGTTTGCAGCCCTTGGGCGTGGATATTGAGCGCATCGAAAATCGGGTAAACCTGGGGATTTCCGATTGCCTGATGGGGATCGGTTCGCGCTTTGTTGCCGTTGAATTGAAGGTGGTCGAGCGCGGGTTAAAAGTTGCGCTGCGGCCCCATCAAATTGCTTTCCTGACCCGGCACGCCATGAAGGGCCGTCCCTGCTTTGTCTTGATTCAATATAAGGGGACGCTGGCCAAGCCGGGGAAAATCTATCTCTACCATGGCCGGGACGCTGTTGCCCTTGCCGAGCACGGCCTGCGATACGCCCCGCTGCGCACGTGGCCGAATCGTGGCATGCCCTGGGCGGAGCTGGCCGAAGTGCTATCGACCGACGGGGACCGATAGGAAAATACAATTGGACAATTTGCCCGGTGGTGGCATAATGAGAGCTCCACCACAGAAAGGATAGAGCCGTGAGAAAACCCGTTTGCGTGTATTGGGCGCATGCCCGCAACTGTGAACCCTCAAAGATTTTTAAGAGGAAGCGGGACGCCCTAGTGTGGGGCCGTGAATTTTATGATGGGGTTTTTATTGTCGAGCCCATCGTAAAAAATAAGCTATCGGCACGCCTGGATTATTTGAAAAATACAATTGGCGTTGTCCCGCAATTGGCCATATGATGGCCCCCTCAACAGAAAGGATAGAGTCATGATCAAAACCGTCGCCATTTCGTCAAACCGCAAAACCGGTCCCATCGCTGTCACGTATCGGAGCGGAGAGCACGAAACCTACAGCACGTGTCCGAAGACGTGCAAGTTGCACCCGAAAAGCGAAACCGGGTCCGATACGATCGACCTAGAGTATTTGCATGCGCTGCTGGATGCTGTCCCGATCCGTGGCACTGCCTGGACCTATTCCCATTTTGCGGCGTGGTCCCTGCCAATTGCGAAACCCGGCCAGACTGTGATCAATGCGAGCTGTGACTCTGTGGCCGAAGCTGTGGCCGCTGTCGCTGCGGGCCGTCCCGCTGTGCTGGCTGCTGCTAGAGACACTGCCGACCAGTGGCCCCGGGTGGTGGAGGGCGTGCGGTTCCATCGCTGCCCTGCAGAGCTGTCCGATAGCTTCACATGTGCCCAATGCGGAAACGGTTCGCCGTTATGCGCTCGCCCCGATCGCCGGGACGTGGTGGTGTTCGTCGCCCATGGGAGCGGCGCGAAACGTGTCGGCACGGATGAGGGCGGCGGGTGTTATGCGGCGAGCGGCCCCACTGCGATACAGTGGCACGGCGTCAAAAAAACCGGCGCTGCCAATGATGCCGAAACGGTTCGCCGGTTCGCTCGCTCGCTGCCCCCTGGCTCGATGTTGCGCCATCATGTGGCGGGTGACATTGGAAGGGCTGCATAATGTTTATTTTGGTCATCCTGATATTCGTAGTGGGGTGGTTCCTGATCGATAAATTCGGAAAATGGGACGACTGACGGCGATTAAAAAATACAATTGGACCCCGGCCAATAAAAGACTATCATTCACTCATCCGCTGCAATAACGCACGGATTCAACCCTCAAGAAAGCGAGAAAGAAAATGGCTCACATGATCGACACCACCACCGGACGCGCTGCAATAGCTTACGCGGGTGAAACCCCCTGGCATAACCTCGGGCAGCAACTCACCCCGGGCGCGTCAATTGAAACCTGGACACGCGAAGCCGGGTTAGCCTATACCGTGCTCGAGTCCCCCGTACTCTACAAAACCGAAGCCGCGAGCGCTCCCGAAGTATTCAAGGGCCGCAAGGTGCTGCACCGCTCGGACACGGGCGGGGCCCTGGCCGTAGTTTCGGACGGCTACCACGTAGTGCAGCCTGCCGAGGTCATGGGGTTTTTTGAAAAGCTGGTCGAAATCGGCGGATTCCAGCTCGAGACCGCCGGAGTCCTAAGTCACGGGAAACGTGTATGGGGCTTGGCCCGTGTCAACGATGGCGCGGAAATTATCGGGGGTGACGTGGTGCGCCCCTATGTGCTGCTCGGCACGTCATACGATGGGACCATGGCGACAGTGGCGAAGTTTACGAGCGTGCGCGTGGTATGCCATAACACGATCACGGCAGCGCTCGGCAGCGGCGAGTCCGTCCGGGTGCTGCACAGTGAGCGATTCGACGCCGACCGGGTTCGTCAGGACCTCGGGATCGTGGCGGATGCATGGGACCGCTTCCTGATTCAATCCCGGCAGCTGGCGGGTGAGCCCCTATCGGCCACTGATGCGGATATGTTCGTTCGCTCCCTGCTCGAGCCGTACAAGTCCCCTGGTGTTCCCGTGAGTGAGTCCCGCGCCTATCGTCGCATTCTCGAGCTATTCAACGGGAAGGCTATCGGTTCGGATATTCCCGGGGTCGTCGGCACGCGGTGGGGCATGTTAAACGCTGTCACGGAACTGGTGGACCATGAGCGGGGCCGTTCGGACAACACCCGCATTGAATCGGCATGGTTCGGCACTGGTGCTGCTCTCAAAAATCGGGCCCTGGAATTGCTCGCCGCTTAACCGAATGAGAATCATTCTCAATTGGGCGTGATTCTCGAATGAGAATCATTCTCAATTGGGGGGTTCGCCGGGTTAATTTGCCTGAGGGGAAACTAGGCCCCTGGTCCCTGGCGCGTGACGCCTGAAACGTGGCGCGTGGCGCTTGCTGCGCGGTTCGCGGTCCCTGGTCCGCGCCCCGGGGGCCGTGGTCCCCGGGCTTTGGGCCGCTATCGGTGGCCCTGGCCCGGTTGAAAAATTCAATTGGACCGGGGGCCCGGTCCCGGCTATAGTGCAATTGCCGGGACAATGATGCCCCGGCAATTCAGAAAGGATAGAGACCATGCAAGCATTCGAGAAAAAATCATTCGTAGGTCTGACCCCTGAGGGACGCCTGAGCGTACACATCGACTGGGACGGCAAAAACCTGAGCATCACCGGCAGCGAGGGCCAAAACCATGGCGGCCAAATCATCATGAGCCCGTGGGACCTGCAGGAATACGCAGAGGGCTATAACCCCGAGGTGGTGGCCCAGCTCCGCGATATCTGGGAGCGGTGGCACCTCAACGACATGCAGGCAGGCAGCCCTGCCCAGACTGCATATCTCAAGGCGCACCCCATCACGGACCGCTTGGACCACTACACCAAAGCCTGCGAGGCCCTGAAGGCTGCAGGCCTGAACCCCGCGCCGGACTACATCCACAACGGCAAACCCTACCTCTACGGCACCGCGTGGCTGCGCGTCGAGGTGCCCGAGGATGCGCTGCAGTTCCTGCATGCTCTGCCCTGATAGCAAAAATCAATTGGACCGGGTTGCCCGGTCCGCGCACAATGCGCGGACCACCACAGAAAGGATAGAGCTATGCGATTGAACTTTTACTCGGACCCCGGGCACGGGTGGCTCGCCGTGCCCCTGGCCCTGCTCGAGCGGCTCGAGTTGCTCGATTCAATCAGCCACTACAGTTACATGCGCGGCCTGCTCGCGCATCTCGAGGAGGATTGCGACGCCTCGCTGTTCCTGGCCCGTGCCCGGGGCGCGGGCATGGTGATCACGTTCCGCGAGTCGGTGTGCCCAGACCGGCACTCGCGGATTCGGAACTATGACCCGTACAGCCCGGAGCGGGCCCGTCGCAATCTGGCCAACTATCGGGGCCAGGGCCCCGATTAAAAAATACAATTAGACCGGGGACACGGCCCCGGTTACAGTTGAGTCACTGGGCCGATGGTCGGCCCGGATCAGAAAGGATAGAGTCATGAGCACCAATAACCCATTCGCAAAACACACCAGCAGCATGTTCGGCAGCCGTGGGTGCGATATCGATCAGGCCCTGATTTACGCCAACGAGGTGATCAGCGCCATGCCCGGAGAAGTCCAGGCACATGCCACAACCGCACTGATGGTTGTGGTAAACACTGCCGCCAACATCTTCACCCAGGCCACGGGCCCGAGCCCCGAGAAGCAGATCGCCGCCGCGTGGGTGCGCGAGCTGGTCGCGCAGGAAATTGAGAAGCAGTCCCTGCAGACCTCAGCAGTGGAAACCGTCATCGGATGGTTGTCCGACAATCTGGACGATCGCCTGGACGACTGGGCCAACAACTCGATGGGGTTCGATGACGCTGTCGCTGTTGTGATCGATCGTTGGATCGAGAACAACCTGGACGTGTCCAGTCAGGTGGAGTCGGCACTCGAGGACTTCGACCTCAGCGACAAGATCGAGTCAGCGATCAACGACATGGATTTAGTGGTGCGCACTAGATAAAATAATTTGCACAACGGACAAATTGTCCGTTATAATGTAATCACTGTGGCGCGGTGCCACAGTGAAACCCAAGAAAGGATAGAGTCATGAGCACTCGCAAAGTCAACCCCTTGATCAAGGCCGTCAACGAGTCCATCAGTGAAAGCAGGGCCAACGCCCAGCGCATGCACCAGCAGGCAAAAGAACTGGCAAATCAGCGCATGCTGATCCGGGCCCAGTTCAGCGACATGCTGAAGGACTTCAACACGGACAAGCATCGGTTGTCCGTGTCGCTG
>Ga0222712_10007115_pt1 | contig 10909 bp, 9 predicted proteins | sample C33_657DmetaG_FD_165043 | JGI IMG/M metagenome (GOLD analysis project Ga0222712, IMG submission 165043) | Estuarine water microbial communities from San Francisco Bay, California, United States - C33_657D | ecosystem: Environmental > Aquatic > Marine > Unclassified | place: USA: California... | reverse complement strand
GATCCTACTTTTTGCGATTCTCTTTGGGCTTTCTATGGATTATGAGATCTTCATTGTTTCCAGAATGCGTGAAGCACGTGACCGCGGAGCAAGTAATGAGGATGCGATTCGTGAAGGTATGCAAGCATCCGGAACCGTTGTTACCGCCGCAGCTCTAATCTTTATTACCGCACTCACTGGCTTGATCACCGGACACTTTGCAGGCTTGCAGCAACTAGGAGTTGGTTTAGCAATCGGCGTCATTGTTGATGCCACAATCATTCGCGGATTATTGCTTCCTAGTGCGATGATGCTGCTGGGTCGATGGAATTGGTGGATGCCCACACAACGGAAAACCCCAACCCTCAAGTAAATGAGGATCGGGGTCCTGTCCCGTAATGAACTTACTTTACGATTTTGATTGCAAAGTAAACAGTTGGAATCTGATAACCCAGAGCAAGACCAGGTAGATCGCGCTCTGATGTCAGAATTGGAACCATTCCATATGGAGTATTTGCAAAGGATGGTTGCTGTGTATACAACAGTGGTCTCATAGAAATAATGTGAGTACCAACGCCGCCCAGTGCTTTGAGGTGGACTACAAGATATCCATTTGAGTTAAAGCCACAGCCATAACCGACGTAGCTATTGTCATAGGCAACGGCAAGCGTGTTATCCATTTGTGTCCAGCCAACACCTTTGAGGCTAAGAGTGAACTCTTCGCCCTCTTTAAATGTGTAGGTAGGTGTTCCTTGACCTCCGCGACCAAATGCTTCAACTGATCCGGATAGATCAGCCTTTGCAACGCCAAGGGTAATTACCTTTCCATTCTTATCTGTTAAAGGCTGGATGCTCTCTTTCACATAAAAGACTTGCTGAGCTTCAATCACATCACCTAACTTAATTTGGATAACGTGATATCCACCTAGGTGATCTGGAATTGTGACCTCTTTGTTGACCGTTCCATCGGTGATATCAACTGTTCCAAGTGGAATTGGGTTATAGACCCAGCATGTTCCAGTCGTGCAGTTGACCCGATTTCCGGTAACTGTTGACCACACGATTGTGTGAACACCCTTTGTAGGGATTCCACTTGCTTTGATTGTTGTCTTGCTTCCGACGATTCCGCGATCTGGCGTCAATGTCATTACTGACTTTGTTGCAGGATCTAGACCTGCATCAGACAAAGTTGTGCGTTGATCAACGGTTGCTGTCATAAGCGGTGGATAAATCAAGTAAGGCTTGAATATCCCTGCATCTTTAGTGACGGTAAAGGTACCCATTTCACTATTGGCAAATGGAACTGGAGATTGCATGGTATTGAGATAAGAGAAGCTAATCGCTTCATTCGCCTGAATGTAATGCTTTCCAACGGGACCAGTTGCAAGAATTGTTGTTGTCGCTGTTCCACGAGTCCAACGTGCCTGCATAGATCCTGTGTACTTTCCATCGTAATAAAGCGCTGAACCTGCTGCATACAAAGAAGGTCCGAGACCTGTGTAGGTAATTGTGATTGGTGTACCTATTGGTCCGCTCTTTGGGCTAATAGTCAGGGTACGTGCAACTTGTAACCCACCATGTGCCACAGCAACATTGTTGTTAACGGCATAGATATCGTGAACGCCACCAAAATCTGATGGCACCTTTGTCTTATACACAAAGCCGCCTAATGCATCAGTTGAAATTGTTGCAATAACGACGTTGTACTTTGTGTATGAAGTTCCCATGTAGTTAACAGTGTTTGGCTGAACATCAGCGATCCATGTTGCATCACTAGTTGACCAGGTCAGAGTTACCGGAGTATTTCCCGGAAGTCCTTTTCCGGTAATCGTAAGTGCATCACCGATGACAACCTGAGATGGTGAGACTTCAAGATTGACCATATTTGATGGTGTCGTGAAAGCTTGTGCCTTTAACCCTGTAAATGGAATCGCGGGAATACCAACGATCTCCTTTGGTGCAACTAACTTCACAGGATTATCTGCTGCGTAGGCAGGTGCGATAAAGCTTGCAAGCAAAACAAGTACCGCGCCTGCCCCTACGAAACGTAATTTACTTTTCATTGTTCTCTCCGATTCTCTATTTACTTAGTTACTGGAACGGCAAACAGACTGAGTTGAGATGTCTGAGTGAAGTTAGATGCCCATGTGCCGGTTGCACCCTTTAGTGGGACTGAGAGCTTTACAGTGCGGTAGTAGCTAACGCGCTCGTAAACTGTTCGTCCATCGCTACCAATAAGGCGCTTTCCGTTTTCCATTTTTGGAACTAACTTTGTTGAAAGTACCTTCATTGTTGATGAGTCCTTGGCAACCAAGGTAACTTTGAAGTTAATGACACCTAAGGTGCTATATAAAGGTGCTGCGCCTGTTTTTAAGATGCCTGTCCAGAATGCAACTCCGCTGTGGTTTCCGTAGGACAATTGAATTGGAGTACTCACGCCAGCTACCTCAATAAACGCCTTTGAAGTGTTGGTTGTATCCATTACCGCTCCGCCTTGGTCGGCATTATTGGCATAGACGCGGAAAACAATTGTTTGTCCGATCAGGTACTCATTTTGAATTGCACAACCATTGAAGCGAGGAGCCAACGCTCCAGTTGATCCACTTGCAAGGACTGTATCTACATAGATGTGAACAGGAGAAACTACGCCTTGAACTGGAACACCGATCTTCACATTCAATGTATTTGAAGTTGCTGGTGCAAATGCTGCTGCATCTGTTGGAGTGAAAACACCTGTAATCACCGTTAAACCTGGTGCAGATGGAAGCCATGAGCACTTAGCAACAAATGGAGTCACAGTTGTAGTAGCTACCGCTTCACAACCAGTAACAATCTTGCCATTCACAGAGAAAGCAACCACACCTGCTGCGCTTGCTGTTCCATTAATTACAATTGGGCCTAGGTCATAGACACCGTTGCCGCCAGACATAATTAAGGTTGATGGAGCTGGTGCCGCGTATGCCGAACCACCAGTGACAGCAAGCCCCAGTATTGCCATTCCTACGACAACGATTGATGAAATCAATTTTTTCACGTGAATCTCCTTAGTTTGTTGTAAAGCTCTTATTTAGTTTTAATGTTTCCGCTGACATCCATAGTGAATGCCGCGTCTTCTTTTGAGCCACCCTTAACACTGAAGGTCCCTGTTACCTTCAAAACACCAGTTGCTCCCGCGTACTTTCCGGTTCCACCTGTGATGGTTGCAGTTCCAGTGATTTTGATTGTTGTTGGTGCTGATTCATCCTCTGCACAACCTTTAGCGCTGGAATCAAAGCTCACGTTGAGAGAACTTCCTCCGCCTGCAATCGATCCCTTTGCATCAAATGTGTCGCACAATCCCGCAGGTGCGGCAGATGCAGTTCCTGACATATCTGTAAGGCCTAGAACGTTTCCTGATCCAGTTCCGTTAACGCCAGTCACCTGCAGGTAGGTATCGCCCCAGACAATCGAAAGCTTTCCCTTATATGTTCCTGAGAATGCAACAGTTGCGCCCACCACAGGCTTAGTTGTCACTTTTGGCTTGGTTGTTGTGTAACCAGTTGGGCACTTTGGATTTGAAGCGGTGACCTTTTTGACTGTTGTTCCCTTGTAACAGGTAATGGTTTTATTGGCTGCATTTGCTGGCACACCTTGTGCGCAAAGAAATGTAAATGCTGTAAAAAGAACAAGCGCCTTTACTTTTCTTGAGTAATTTTGTTTCATTGTTAACTCCTTCTCTCCTTGAGTTACTGCTGTTCTTACAAGGAAAGAGTGTCACTTTGAAATTTTTATTAAAGAGTTTTGTTGAGGGGTACCTCTTTACAAGATATTACATGTATCACCTAAAGATATTCATAAGGCTAAATTCTCAAATTATGAGTGGTACCACTTAGTTAACTGAATCGACTACCGTGAATAAAAAGCATTCAGCTCGGCTTTAGCGATAATTTTTCCCCCCATTGCTTCAAGTAGAGAGGTTTCAGTAGCTTGTGATGCGGACATATTAAGCTTGACATTTAAAGCGTAAATATAAAAAGAGTACTTCTTGCTTCCTGGACCTTGTGAGCATGGAGGTACGTATCCGATTTTTTTCCCTTGATAGTTCTGCCCAACAATTCCCACATTCGTAGCACCGGTGGCAACCGAAGTAACTGTTGGTGGGATATTGAATAATGTGAAGTAGAAATGATTTCCGATGTCAGCTTCACCAGGTCTCAATGGACCAGGCACTGTATTCATGATTAAAACAAGTGACTGCGTCCCGACTGGGACATTACTCCAAGATAAAGATGGTGAAATTCCCTTACCGTCGCAAGTCACCTCTTTCGGAAGAGTTCCTCCTTCCTTAAAATCTGGACTACTTAGAATTAGTGGCTTTACAGAATTGCTTGCTGAGGTTGGGGCTTTGACTACTTTTCTCAACAAGATCGTGTTATCTAGTTTCAGATCTGAGGACCACACCAGATTCGCTGAGGGAGCCCATGAAAAATCAAAGAATCCCTCCTTAACTCCGACCGCTTCTCTGGAATATTCAGTGGCATTTTTCCACGAGGAATCTTTGAAAGAAGTTGATGCCCAAGTTGATGGAGTAGCAGAATTAAAATACTTGCAGTCGGCTAGAGGATTGGTGGAAGCAACACACTCAGGATTTAGAGGTGCTTTCGTTATCGTTAGAACTTTCCAATCACGTGACGTGTACGCAATGACTTTACCGCTAACCAGTTCGCGAATCTGAATAATGATTCCACCATCACCAATTTGTTGATTGGGCTTCCCAATGTATTCAAGTCCAGATAAGTTCTCTGTAAAATCCTTAGCTACAACCCCCACAGTCAATGGATACGAGGCTGTAAATTTTATCTTCTCGCTATTGAATGACTTTTCCGTTGTTATCGAAACTGAATCTTCCCCTACCTTCTTGCCATTAACATAGAGTGAAAACCAGTTATCCGCCCAAACTTCGGCCTGAAAAGAAGTACTTTTGCTCGCTGCGCTGTGAGCATTGCTAAAGGGTATTACAAGAGTAAATATAAGCATAAACAGGAAAAGTTTTCTCATCATCAAACATTTCTCACATATGAATCTGCCACCTTGCCATCAAACAAGACAAAATCTACCTTTGCTTGATTTCCAGAAGTAGAAACTTTTACGAAGCCGGAACCGCCCACTCCTTTTCCAGAGGTATATCCGTACTGGTTCACATTGATTTTGTCGCCTGGATGGCTTGGCTGTGGAACTGTTTGATAGATGATCCCGTCAAGTTCTTGCCTTACATATAGATGATCATGGCCTTTAAAAACAAATCCAACTTTATGCTCTATCAATAGCTGATGAATTGGCTTTCCCCAACCAGGTCTATTCAATTCAAAGCCATCACTTCCATCAACGTTCTTGCCACCCCATTCATTCCGATGGGCAATCTCAACCCCACCTCGCGATGTTTGATCACCGACGAGCAAGTGATGAATATAAATAAATTTATGGGGAGCCTTTGAATTTTTTAGGGTTTCCACCAGCCAGTCGTACTGTGTTTTCCCTAATGTCCACTCCCACCCGGCAGATGTTGGATTTTTTGTTGTGTATGTAAATGGGTCTAAAACAATGTGTAATTGATCTGGACCATTAAAGGAGTAGTAAGCTAAGTCACCAGTCTGTTCAGGAAAATACTCTTTTCGGTACTTCTTTGTATTGAATGAACTGTATCCGAGTTCACCATCATGATTTCCGAGACATATTTTGAGCGGAACGCTTCCAAGTTTTTGGTAAAACCCTTTCATGAGTTCAAATCGAGCTCGGATATTAGCCTCAGTCTTGTTTGGCAATTTATCCACCATAAAAATGTCTCCTAAATCCATTAGGAAAGCTGGTGCTGCAGCAACAATTTGTTTAAGTGTTCCCTCATAAACTTCCGCACTTGAATTGTCATCCATGTGTGGATCTGCCTGTACTGCAAAGGTGCTCGAAGATAATTGTTGAGCAGCAGACGTTTTCACTGTCCGTTGGGTAAGGGAGGCATAGTTAAGACTCGTGCCAAGCGCATATCTAATTCGATAGTAAATGGTCGAGTTCGGCCTTAAGTTTGAAACTACAAGCGTTTGGGTAGTTCCTTTTCCAATGTTGATAAAAGGAGTTTTTCCACTGATTACGGTTTTGCTGTAACCATACTCAATGTAGGCGCGAACTGTAGATGTAGAAGTCAGGGCTATAGAAAAGGAGGAGGAACTCGGTGTTCCTATAAGTTTTGCCGTTAACGGAACAGCTGCCCACGACTTGGAAAGTGGCGTGCTCATCAAAATTGTTATGATTGAAGCCTTGAGAAATCCCCTGCGGTTTAGAAAATTGAATTGTTCACTCATTTTCTTTGGTACACCTCTGTTCTTATAGCTCCACTTGAGTCGATAAATTGCATGTTGACTTCTTTGAGAGTGGCCGTGTATTTCACGTGATAATCGCTTCCACTCAATGTGTACTTCACATCAAATGAGGAATCTCCGATTCGTTCAAAGCCTGTGATAACAGCCCCACGCAAAGGCTCTCCCGCAGGTCTAAAGGCTTTTGTTAGCGATTGTGGATCTACTTGCCCATCGATTTCAGTGACAACACCTTTAAATCCACCATTAATGTAAGGATAGGTTTTTGTTGCGTGATAGTGGTAATTCTTTTTGGAATCAAAATGTCCATTAAATGAATCTAATCCGGAAACCTTCTTACCATCAGCTTCGGTTTCTCCGTAAATTGGAAATCCATCTAAGGCATATGCAATTGGAACTTTCTTTCCAACAACACTTTGCAAATGAGTGGGTGCAACGTGATAATGATAATCATCAGCTCTACCACAATGACCTCCCCAGTTATCCAGTTCACCCGCGAGTAAGGCATCATCTCCTCGATTGTTTAAGGCATTAAAAATTGGAACTCCATTGACTGCAATGGCGATAGCGCCCCGCAGGAAGTGATCTTTTGCGGATATCGGATTAGCGGCAATTACGGGTTTTATTGGAATGGACCATGCATTTGAACCTTGGTAATTCTGAATTGTTGGCACCTGTTGTTGCCAGCTTTTTATTCCAACCATCATATTATGTGAAGGAATTCCGCTACTTTCGACAAGATAATACTTCTCACCTTTAAATACTTTTACAGATTTAGAAAATGCGGTAAACCCAGGAAGTTTGGCGATTGGTAAAGCCCTTGCAGATTCGAGAGAAGTTATTGAATTAACAAATGCCAACCCAGTTGCAAATCCAGCAATCTGAAGGAATTTACGTCGATCTACCTCTGATAGATGAGTGACTTGATGTTCATGGCTCATATCTAAACCTTTGGTTTGACAACATAACTATGTGCAAGACTCATATTCTTTCGATCTGTGTCTTTACTTCTCGCTGCTAAGAAATACTCAACCTTGGCTTGCGATGGCGCAACAGTTACGCGGACATGTCCTGAATTTGGTGCTTTGACACCACTCTTATAGGCATCAGAGTTGAACATTGAGAAAGTGTCATCAGCTGGATTAGGCATCGATTGATAAATCAGACCATCTCGTTCTTGTGTACAAAAGATGTGATCATGACCTTGGAAAAAGATTGAAACTTTGTTTTTAACCATCAGATCATGAATCGGTAACTCCCAATTAGGTCTTTCTTTGGCAAAGGTAGTTTGACCCTTTGGATCCTTTCCACCCCACTCATAATTTGTAGATACCTCGACTGCGCCACGTCCAGTACCCATAACGTGGTGGGCAAACACAAATTTGTACTTAGCTTTGCTGGTTTCGAGGGTTTTTTTCAGCCATGCATACTGCTCATCCCCAATACCGATACTCCATAAATTGGTGGCCTTTCCATTACCCGCTGGATTCGCACTTGCGGTTGCAGTTGGAGTCGCTCCGCCCTTCTTGTTTCCTCCTCCACCTTTTGTGCCAGCTTGATCCTCAGGAACCAACACACCTGCAACATTGTCAACCGCATTTTTTGAATGCCAATATGGATCGAGGGTCACAAATAATGCATCCCCCCAGCTCCATGCGTAGTAATCACGTGGAAGTCCAACACCTTCTACAGGAGTGTTATTTCCTGAATAGAAGGAGTCTGGAGCCGGAAGTGGGTAATACTTTAAACGAGCATTACCTGCTAGCACCGCCGGGTTTGTCGTTGTCCCATCCAATAAATATGAGGCGGCTTGTTCATGATTACCGTTAATCAGAAATAATGGTACTGAACTTGTTGCAATGGTAAGCCAATTTCTATGGGTGCTATAAATCTTCTCAACATTAGCTTGGTTGGCCTGCCCCTTGTCGATTAGCGGATCGATGCTGAAGTCATCGCCCATCATGATGTGGAAATCAGGTTGCTGGGCTGCAATATTCGCGAGTGTTACCGCATAGAGCTCTGAATTGAACATTTTTCCGGCACGTTCAGGATGTGTATCTCCGTGAACTGAAAAAGAAAACGTTGAACCAGCTTTCCGTGCGGTCGTAAATGAATACTGTTTACCATTTGTAAACTTAGTATCTGACGCGCCTTTGTAATTAATTCGGTAATAGATCTTTGAATTCGCACGAAGTCCTTTCAGATCAAAGACTGCTGGCGAGTTTGGTGCGGTTTGAAGTTCTGAACTCTTTCCGGTGTAGCGAGTCTTTGTGTATCCATACTCAACATATGTAGCTACCGGTTGTGATGCTAAGACACTGAGAGCGATGGATGAGTTAGTTGGACGACCCAATACTTGGGTGATTACGGGAGCCGTAACGCCAATGGCTTTACCTATTGAAGTTCCAGCCACTGCTGTCGTAGCGGCCATGAGTAAAAGAGATCGACGATTAATTGGTGATTTAGCCCAAGATCTCAACAAGTATGTAGAGTTATTATTCATGCAAAAACGGTAGAACTAATTGCAGTCAGATGCATCAATCTCTTGGTAAAGGTTTGGGTCGAAAAGGCTGAGAAATCTATGTGCTACGCGTGAATTTGATGCGTTCGCGTGCAACTTGCATAGCCGGTGGTTCTGGGCCCAAGATAGCTAAGAAAATATCAAGACTAATACGAGATATTCGTAGCCATATCTTTGATCGTTGAGTTAATCCCAGCAAATCTAATTCGCGCTGATCTAGTGTTGCAATCGCGGCATTTGCGATCACCTTATAAAAGAACTTACCCGCTCCCCCGAAGGGTGGATTCAAAATAAATCGAACTACTTCATCTGTTCGCTCAACATGGGCCAAATCGTTGGCCCTGAAATCATCCAACGTTTCTTCTAACTCTGCAACAGACATAGGCGCGATGGTTAACCCGAGAGGAATCGCGCTCTTGCTCCATTCGGCAACATAGGCGTCAGCACCTTTATCAATGGGATACCCAAGTGCTAGATGTGCCTTTAAAAATGAATCTGTAAAGGCGCAATGCACCCACAATAGAAAGCGAGGATCTTTGGCTTTATAACTTTGTGCATGACCTTGCTTGTCGGTGAAATTTCCTTTTACATGATCATGCATCGCATTAACACGTGCTGCTTCACGAAGAATTACCTCTTCAGCTGCAAAGGTTGTAACTGTTAACCACCGTGTGGTTCCAGCAAGACGTCCTAATGGGTCTGTTTCATACCGTGAGTGTTCAGCAACCCCAGAAAGTGGTGCCGGATGCGCAGCCTGCAAAAGTAAAGCTCGAACCCCTCCAACTAATGTTGCAATGGTTCCATGTACTTGCCAGACAGCGCTGTTCGGACCAAATAATCCTTCTCCGGAACCTTCTCCAATTGTCTTTACCCAATCAGGGCGACCATCAGGAGACCCTGAAACATTTTCGCGAAACTTGTCCGCTAAAGGTTTAGTCAGTGGAAATTTGTGGAATTCAAACACAGCGGTATCGTAGAAGTGAAGTTAAAACAATGCCAATTGAGATTAAGAGCCGAAGTTGGTTTTTTTGTAGGGCTTACCTTTTTGGTCGTAGGTGATCCAGACACCTATTTGTTTGCCATTCTTAAATGATCCTGAGCGCATAATCACGCCATCTTTTCTAAACCACTTCCAATCTCCATGAAGTTTGTCCGCCTTCATCTTTCCAATGGCCTTCAGAACACCATTCCCATAAAACTCTAAATACTCACCTGTGCGCTTTGGATAGCTCGCATTTATCTGACTAATGCGCGCCTTAATTATCTTCTTCAGTAGAGGCTTTGGAAATCTCTTGTCTACTGCAAAGTGAATAGAGCCTTTAGTTTGCTCATATCCTGCTAGCTCCTTTTCAAGCAGCATATTTGTAGCGCCGCTATAGGGAAACACGCTGTTGTGCTTTTTATACCCATCGAAACCAATGATTGCCACGCCTTCGATTAGAAAGGTGGGTATTCCATACTTGATTACCTGAGTAGCTGTCGGAAGTTCTTCAGCGATCATTTCACGCAGATTATTCAGAATCTGACGCTGACCGATTTCAAAGCTTTTTAAATGTTTGTCAACCAAAACCTTGCTCATGCTGAAATTGCACCCGTTGCCAAGAGAATGAGAATCACGGTACCTAATATGACTCTGTAGATAATGAAGGGCATAAAGCTCTTTGTTGAAACAAACTTAAGCAACCATGCGATAACTAAGAAACCAACTACAAATGCAATTCCGGTGGCCACCGCGGTCTCGGCAAGTGAAAAGACATTTGAGTTATCAGATGATGAGAGCGCACTCTGGAGTTGATAGAAACCGCTTCCGAAGACTGCAGGCAGAGCTAACAAAAATGAGTAACGAAGCGCTGCTTCACGTGTGTATCCAAGGAAACGACCCATTGCAATGGTTGCACCTGAACGAGAAACTCCTGGCATAAGCGCTAACGCTTGTGCTGCACCATACAAAATTCCATGACGGGTGGAAAGTTGATCCAAAGTGCGAACTTTCTTGCCAAAAGAATCTGCCAAACCGAGAATCACGCCAAAGACGATCAGGGATGTTGCTATCAACCAC
>Ga0222712_10007114_pt1 | contig 10910 bp, 25 predicted proteins | sample C33_657DmetaG_FD_165043 | JGI IMG/M metagenome (GOLD analysis project Ga0222712, IMG submission 165043) | Estuarine water microbial communities from San Francisco Bay, California, United States - C33_657D | ecosystem: Environmental > Aquatic > Marine > Unclassified | place: USA: California... | reverse complement strand
CAGCCTTGGGGAACCCGTCGTGAAGTTTTCTAAAGATAGCTGCGCACAAGTCGGTGTCTACCTTGTTGTACTCCTCCATCTGCACCAGCTCGTCTTCGCTGAAGTCTTTGAGGTGCTTGCCCTTGGTGTTTGTAGCTTCGAGGTCTAGCTTGCTGCCGACGTTCAACTCTACAGCCAGCTTCTTGAGGGATACACCAGTCAGGAACTTGCCGTTTACCTTGGTGCCTGTCTTGGAATACTTTGACCGTGCCATAGCCGCAGTGCAGCCATACATCTTGGGGTTGACGCCCATGCGCCATGCAAGAATCATCGAGTCGAAGCCCGACATGTTGTGGCCGATAGCCATAGCGTTAGACCAGTCAAGCGACTGAAGATGGTCTCTGATCTTTTGCTCACCGAACAGTACGTACGTAGGCGAGTTGCCAACCTTGATGGCCGCTGAAATGATTTCAGTGTCCGGGTGCATGACGTACTCGGTGGGGGACATTCTTGTGAGCGTGTGGGTTGTGCTCCAGAACGTCTCGAAGTCTATGTAGATGGGTGTCATCAGTAGAGGCCTTCCAAGTTAGGTGGTGTGTAGTCTGGCCCCTTGGCGATCTTGCCGTTCTCGTTAAAGATGGGGTAGCCATTCTTGTCGAACTTGCTGTAGTTGCTGCGGTTCACAGCTGTGACAGCTTCGGCTGTCTTCATGCCAGCGCAGTAGCCAACGCCAACGGCTGTAACGATTTGATCTGCAAGGGAGTCCAAGAACTCTTTGCGGTCAGTGATTTGCGCAACAACCGTATTGTTCTTAAGTGCGGTAGCCATGTTGTGTAGCGCTAAGCGCATGCCGAGTCTGAAGCGTTCGTCGTCTTCATTGTCCAGCTGAAACGAGTCAAACATCTCGACCACTTCTTCTAAGTGACAGCCAAGCTGCACGTTAAAGTTTTCCTCTGTCGGGTTAGGTCTGGCTCTTCTGTGCCACAACTCAATTTGATCTACGCTCATTACTGCTCCAGTGCTTTGATGGCCATGATACGGGCGATAACGTCCGGGATTTTCTCGTCGTCCTTGACGATGTAGAGTTCGTGTACCCAGTCTGAGCCGCGTGGGTTGGGCTTGTATGTTGACGCCTTGATGATGCGACCGTTCATCGCCTTGACTACCGCAAAGGTCAGCTGTGCAGCATCCTCACCCACATGATCTAGTCTGCCGGAAGTGGCGAGCATAGGCTGCTCTGGGTACGGCACGTTAATTACTTTGGGGCTGTCATCAGACAGCATCCATTCACGAAACCATTGTTTGATACTCATTTGCCCTCCAGTTGAAATGCGACTATGGCTGCGGCGATGCGCTCGTTAACGTCTGTGATGGTGTCGGCTATGTACGTCTCGTACTCGTAGCCTTCCTTGCGTCCGATGTTGACAATGTAGCCATTGGCCACTTGCAACACTTCGACCGTGCCGTGAAATAACTTCTTGGACGTAGGCACTTGTTCTTTCCTCATGATTGCGCTGGCGTACTGTTGGGCTATGCCTGCCGTGTTAGCAGCACTTACCACTTGCCCAAGGGAGGCGTTAATCATGCCGCCGCTTGCAATGTTGTTAGCTGCGCCCTGCTGACCGAACAGTGCGTGTGTCAGTGAGTCGAACATTTGCGAGCCTCCAGTTCAATGAGTAATTCAATGTAGTGCTTGGCTTTTTCCAAGTCAGCAATACCGTTTTTCTTTCTCCAGCGTGACACATACTTGATGACGTTGCCCTCGAAGTAACCGATGCCGTTAGCGTGGATGTACTCAACGGGTTGAATGGGCTGGTCTTTGTAGTGGTTGCCGTCGACTTGTACGTCTAGTGCGTTTGTCATCTTATTTTTCCTTTGGTTGGGTGGGGACAATCTTCTGGCGGGATAACAACGCACCATACTGCCTTGTAAGACTTACGGGACGCTGACTCCCAGCGGTCAATATAAGAGTCTGGTAAACCTTTGATGGTTCTCCTAATGTTGGATTCGGTTCTGTCAGGGAACGCAGCTATGAGCTGCTTCATGGTTAGGCCGTCTGGGTTAGCCCGCAGCAGCGCACGCATCTCGTGTGAAGAGTACCGTCTAGTCATTCTGCGTCTCTGTCAAATGTTGGCAGTGGGCACCAGTGCGTCCACTTGTCCGAGTCTCTCCAGACACCCAAGACGGCAACGCCCATCTTTTTGTCGATCATCAGCATCTTTGCACTTCTTGGCGGTGAAAACTTTTTAGCGTCCAACCACTTGTTGTTTATGTCCACCACTGCGAACTGGTCGCTCGTGAGTTTGATGTTTGTCATTGCCACAGTCCTTTGCCACCTACAAATGTAGTTTTGATTTGTGCTTGCTTACGCTCGGTCACTTTCTTCAGGTAACTCTTGCGACTCCTAACTTTTTGGGGCTGCGTTGGCTTTGGTTCAGCGTCTACGCCGTTGCCCAGTGCGTAAATCTTTACCCGGTTGCGGCCATCGGTCTCGTTGGTGTAGTCGATGACGTAGATAAGTTTCTGCTCCTTCATCTCTTTGAGTAATCTACCAACAGCTTTAGGACACCAGTCTGTACGCTTGGCCAGCTCTAGTCTGCTGTATGGGCCTTGTGTCAGCAAGCCAAACACCTGCACAATCTTTGCTGTACTCACAGTCCCAACTCCTTGAGCGCGGCTACAAGTCCAGCCAAGCCACCTACACGTTGTCTGTTGATAAAAATCTGCGGCATCTGCCGGGCTTCTGGGTACAGCCGTGTGAACACGGCCCGCACGTCCTCGTCGTCGAAGTCCATCTCCTCGTACTCCAACTCTTTCGACTTCAGCAACAGCTTAGCTGTCACACAGTTTGGACAGCCTGATTTTGTATAGACAATGATGTTCATTTGTTCATCTCCGTTTTATATCGTTCCCAAGCCTGTAGCGACTCAGCAATGCTGTCGCCCTTAGACCACTTCATCTGGACAAACTGTTCAATCAGCTTGTTCACACCAAGCAGTCGTTCATGTGCTTCTGCTTCTTTCTTGTCCTGAAAGAACCGCCCGTCGTCTGTTAAATAGCCACTGACGTTTCTCACAGCAGCCTCCCGGAGCGCATCAGTCTGCACTGCTCTTTCATCTCCGCTGTGTAGTCGGGGTGAAACTCAGCCTGCGTACAGTCAATACGCTTGTGGTCAGACCTCGGTGCGTACATCAGAACAAGCGCTGCAGCTACGGCCCACGCTAGCACTGGAACAAACGGTATAAATTTGTTCATCTCTTCTCCAGTATTGGTGTCATCTTCTTCAACCTATACTCTTCGTAGACCAGAGCAATGGCCTTATCCATGTCGCCAAGGGTAACAACTTCCATCTGAGCATCGTGCAACTCCATGACAGCGTTGAGTGCGTTCATCTCTTCGGCCTTGAGGATAAAGCTGCCAGTTGAAGCGCCGCGCTTACCTACAGAACGTAAAGCCTGCAAGCCGTCACGGACAACCTCGCCGTACTCTTGACCAAAGCCAAGTCGAGCAAACGCTTCGGCGATGTTCACCATTGATATGAGCGCGTCTATGTCTGCAGTCTTGGCAACGCCCTTGGTCAACGCATCCATAGAGCCGTGGTTCTTGATCTTTAGGTCAAGCATGAAACTCTTGTGGCTAGTAACTGGGGACAAACTCTCCAGCACATAGCCAACAGGGTTTAGCAGTACACGCTTTGGTCTATAACTACTACGCTTTCGCATTAGTCACTTTCTGTTTGCGTATCTTGTCCAGCACTTGTGGCACATCCACTTGCCGCGCATCTCAATGCCACCTAACGGCTCGGAGTCGTTACCGCACTTGTCGCAAGTTCTAAGCTTGTGCGCACGCGACATCGCTGTCTCCTGCGTCTCGCGGAATGAGTTTGTCGAAGGCAGCTGCGGTGGTCTGGAATTCATCGAGTATCTGTGGGTTAGTTGTTGCAATCCAGTTGAGGAGTTGCGCGAGTTGTCTGTTTGCTGTTTGCATCGTAGCGTTGCGTAGCTGCAGTTCATTCATTTGCATTTGAATGTCGTTGAAGTTACGGTTAACATCATCAAACGCTTTTTGCAAAAGCCTATAGTCAACAACGTGCCCTGAAATATGCACTGGGCTGTCAATTGATCTCAAGTACATGCTCAGCCCCCAAAGATTTTCTTCAACTCATCGTATAGCGCACGGGCCTTAACAATGGACATGCTGTTTAGCAGTTCGCTCACGCCAGTTTCTTTCTTTGGTGCTGCTGCAAGGGGCTGAACTTTAGCAGCTTTCTTTGGCTTTCTGACGTAGCCACGGACATAATCTTTTGCTGTGGCGAAATACACAGTAGTTCCGTCAACATCACTGGTGCGCACTAGCCCACGGGTAACAAACTGAGCCAGCAGTGAAGAGGACGAAGCCTTAACCACGCCGTTCTTTTCACCGAGAGATATTAAAAGCTTGCGACTGCATCCGGGGTTATCCCTAATGACATTAAAAAATGTTGCTGATACGCCGGTGTTGTTTTGTGGTTCTTGCACAGTTACTTCCTGTTGAGTTTCGCCTTCGTCGTCAAACTTAAGGCCTTCGAGTTTTTGCAGTTCAGATTTCAGGTCAGGCATATTGCCACTCCAGTTCGTCAATGATTTCAGTAAGCATGTCGCTGGCGTCTAGTGACTCCAGTACGGATTCGTCAGATGTAAGGTGGTCGTGTTCTACCTCCAGTCGTTTGTATAGGTCACGCATGTGGTCTTTGAATGACTCAACGAACGTCTCGTAGAGCTTGTCGTAGTCATACGTCTTGAGTACGGCGTAGAACGCTGCGTCTTGAATGTCAGTCGTGTATGGACTGCAACTGTCTACGAAGAGCTGCTCGGTCTCGTAGTCGTCAGGGCTAGTCATGTCGTAGTTAAATGACGTGCAGTTCTCGTGGTAGTAGTGGCCGTGATGCTCTACCCGAAAATCCCAGAGTGCCTCTGCCAGAGTTATGAGTGCTGAGCACGTGTAATTAACAGACTCCAAGAACTTGGCCCAGTCAGTAACTCTGCCCTCGAAGCATGCACCATCGCCTTGAGAGTAGAAGCCACTGAAGAACATATCGTCGACGCGAATACCGATGCGCTCCATGTCCTCAATGAAGTCACTCTCGGTGCAGTCCCACCAGTCGTGCTGAATGTTAATGCCTCTGTGTGTATCCAGAATCTCATCTTGCTGCCTTGCGGTCAGCGCCCTGAATCTCTCGAGCGGAGTCATAGCGGTGCATCCTCGAAGTTGTCTGGGTTGAACTTAGGCTCGCCGGGTTTGTGCGGCAACGGTTGTGTTGGGAACGGCCAAGTCACTTGACTCTCCAGTACTTTCTCGTAGCCTGAACAACCTCAGTGTCCTTGGGCGGAATGGGCGTGAACGTGTTGCCGAACGTGGGCTTCCAGCCGAAGCGTCTCCACGTGGCCTGCACATCAGCACCTGACGTCCACTTGTAATCCGGGTGTCCGACGGGGATAGTTGGGTATACCTTCTTCATGGTTTCTCTCCTTGTTACATGGATGCGCTAAGCTTGGCGGCAATAGCTGCTGCTGTAATGCCCTCGACGTCAACGTCCAACACGATAGCTTTGCGCTGTGATGGGCGCTCTACCTTACGATCAAGGCGCTCGAGGTCATCAGTTTTGACGTACATGCGGATGCTGGGCAGCAACTTGACTGCTTCGTTGAGCGACTTGCACTTGTCAAGGAAGTCCATGATGTCGTCTTTGATCTTCTCCCAGCGGGAGTTGATGCCATACAGTACTTGCTCGTCCTCCCAACGCTGTAGAATCTCTGCGCGACCAACAGTGCCTTCTGGCAACTCTTGCACAGCAGCAAGTGTCAGCCTAGACTGCGAACGACTCCAGTAGTCATTTGCTGGGCGGTTGTAGAAAATCTCCGACTTAGAGAAGAACTCAACTGTAAACGAGCGGTCATCTTCTGTGTCGATGCGGATGTTGACTGCCTTGTCACAGCGTAGCCACTCTTTTGGTACGGATGGCAGTAGGTGCAAGTGTTCTTTACCCCAGCTACCAAGGTGGTAGATGTGTGTGGCGTCAAGCTCGTAGCTCTTGCCGTGGTTGGGTAAGTCGTTGGCGATCTCTTGCCTGCGCATCTTGTCGATCTTGTCTTTGATGCGGTTCTTTAGTTCTTGTGTGATGTACACGGTTGCCATGTCATGTTCCTTCGAGTTTGATTACACTTGCTACATAGACCATCGCTTCTGCGAGCGTTATGGCTTCGTCAAAAGGGCCGTAGTGGGTATGCGGCACCTTGTCGATTGATACGTTGACATGCCAGCCTCGCTGGTTGCGTACGACTTGCACGCCAACGGTGTTGCTCCGCTCTACGCGGATGCGCTCACTCTTTGTTATCGGGTGACTTGAGGAAATCTGCGATTGCTGCTCGGAGTGCATCCCGGTCTTCCTGTGGTGTGTCAGCGGCTAGTGCATCGTGGCACTGCTTGAACATCTTGTTGAACTGAGCGATCATCTGATCGAATTGTGCGGTGGTACTCATTACTGGTGCTCCAAAGAAAAGTGGATATTGTCGCCGTACGGAGCCTGAATGTCACTAGAGATACACCAGACAACAGGATAGTCGGGAGCTTTGTCTGCGTTGAAGTCAGTGTAGCCGTCGGTAAGGCACACGAACACCTCGGGGTTGATACCCTCCTTGGCGATGTAGTCGAAGCCAGCTTCCATGTCAGTGCCGCCACCGCAGTAGAAGGTCAAGCCTACTTCCTCACCCTGCTCGAACACCTCGTGCTTAGCTACGGCAGTGTCGACATACAAGACATGAACTCGTGTGGGGTTGCATAGAGACACGATGCGCTGCAAGTGGCCGTTGTAGTGGTCAAGCTCAGTCTTGCTGATAGAGCCAGACACATCGACCTGAATGACAACCTCGCCCATCTCGGGTGACTTGCCAGTAGAGGGCAGGTAGCAGTCAACGAAGCGGCGGTTAGGACGCGACCATGTGTAGTCACCGCGAGTGAACGTGGTCATATAGCGCTCCAGAATATCGTGCCACGGTGTATGGCTGTCGATAAGGTCAGCTACGATCTTGGCCAGAGAACCGGGCATCTTGCCCTGTGCCTTGGCTGCTTGTGCAGCTTGTGCAATTTCTACACGAGTCTCAGCGTCGATGCGATCTGCCTCCTCGCTAGTGAGTGGTGAGCCGCGCTCGATAATGTCGTCACCTGTACCGCCGGGGCCGTCGGGTTGGTCAGGCAGCTTGTTGTAGATGACGTCGACTGTCTCGTCTTTGGAGCCGGGCATATTGACACAGCCGGGGATAACAGCACCGATGCCAGCGTCCTTGAGCATGTCGTTAATCCATGCGTCACCAGCGATGTTCCACTTCTTGGGGTGACGAGCACCACGGCGCAGTGCATGCTGACCGATGACATGGCCGACCTCGTGGCACAGCAAGAACACAAGCTCGTCAACAGACAGCTTCTCGACGAAGTCTTTGTTGTAGTAAATCTGACCGCGCTGATCGACAGCAGCAGTGGGGATAGTGTTGTCCTCGATGAGCTTGCGCTTCATCAAGATGGAGGCGAAGAACGGATGCTGGGTAACGATAGCTACCTTGGCACGGTCGAGTTTAGTAACTGCCATGATTAACTCCTGAATGTGGTGATTTCGATTGGCTCAGTGCCTCTGAATAAGTCGGCTACTTCTTTTGCTTTTTGCTTTAACTCCTGTGGAGTGTGCTCTGCCAAGATTTCAATAACCTTACGGATTGAATTTTTGTCGTGCATGGTCATGTAAAAGTTCTGGTTTACTTCGTTGACTAAGGCCATGCTCTGGTCGTACTGCTTTCTGTAGTACCCACTGCGGTACTCGGAGTTCTCCAGCAACCACGCAGTCCAGTCTGCATGTAAGGTTTCGGCCAGTAGGGGCGCTGCTGCACGGCTTAGACCCAATACGCGTATGCCGTTCCAGTTGCTGATACCGCACTGCAGTCCGTGCTTCTCTGAAATTGCCTCGGCAATCTGGCGTGACTTGGACGACCAGCCGCCTACGATGATTCGAGTCTCAAGCATACGGATGATGCTGTTACGCATCCTTACACCCAGTCGTTGTGGATGCAGTGTTACTGTGGTTGTTGTACCGGGCAGACCAGTAACTCGTCCACGGTCATTGTTGTTCATGTCGTTCATTTCTTCTCCTCAAAAAAGTATCCGTCGTCTCGTTGCACAATCTTTCCTTTGTTTTCGTACACACCAACTAACCAGTTGGCGTACTTGTTAGCACGACGCTCCTCGTGTTCGGCCCACCGCTTGGTGTCCGTGTTACGCCACAGCAGCACAGCTACTGCGACCATCAGCAGATACTCAAGGTCAGTGAAGTTCATGTGAACGCACCCATACGAGCGGCCACCTCTTCGAGCTTGCGCTTGGCTTCGCTACGCTTGTTAGCTGAACCCTTAATCATCTCAACATCAGCCAAGTAACCCTGAGCCGCATCCTCCAGTGCGGTGATCTCGTCGAGCAATGCTTGTGTTGGGTTGATTGCCAGCTTGCGTGCTAACTTGCAACCCTCGATGACGTTGTCAATCAGGCTGTTGTGAAAGCGCTCACCCTTGGCACCTTGGTACTCAGCGAGTTTGGCCACAAGAGACTGGATGGGCTTGAGCATGCGCTGGATGGTGTCAGTGTTAACAGCAGCGGCAGCTTCTTCCTCGGCACGCTTGAACGCAGCTAAGTCGTCGTCACTGAGGTCGAACAGAAAGTGTGACGCATCAGCCATAGGCTGGAAGCGCAACTCAGCGGACATGGACAGTCGGAACTGCTCTGCTGTCGGGTACTCGTCTGCATTGGCACGACCTGCCGCATGGCCAGCGTTGCGGTACATAACATCGTCCAACACTAGCTGGTCATACAGTGGCATGTAAGTATCAAGCAGCTTATCCACCTCAGCGATGCGGTGCTTCATCTCCTGCGTGTACTCCATGTACATGTCGTTAGGCAAGATGCGTGGGCCAGCGTCTACATAGGGCAGCGTGTGCTTTTTGTGATACGCATAGACCTCGCCGTACTTGGCCATGATCTGGTTGATAGCTGAGTCTTTGTTCTTGAACAGCTTGGTCAGGACTGTGAGACTGTTGTCTTTCTCCTGCTGTTGTAAGGTTGCCGTAAGCCCGTGATCGCGCTTGGTGAGTGCTGCGCGTCGCAGTGTGAGTTTGACAAGAACTGCTTTGTCAGAGAGTTTTGATGGTGTCATTTGCGTTTTCTCCTTTGATGTGTAGGGCGTAGTAGAAATTCAAGCGAGCTGCTGTCTCAACAACAGGCTCACCGTCGTACTTGTATCTGCGCAAGTTGTCCGGGTCAGTTGCGTCGTACCACGGAGTAGAGCTACCTTCGAGCCGTCTTACTACACGGTCGATCTCGATTTGCTCTTTGTATTGCCGCACTAAGCGACGACGTTGCTTAGCGTTCATTTGATGAGGTCTGCTACGGTGCTTGGTGCTGAGACCTTAGCCGGTTGCGGCTGAGCTTCCATTGACATGGCTGCAATCATGGCCAGCAGTGTCTCACCCACAGCTTGAGCAGATGCGTCGTCGCTTGTGAACATAACCTTGGCCGTTACGTCAAGGAATACCACGCCGCCGTTGTCGGGGATGATTACTTTTATGTCATGTCGTTTCATGTGTCCTCCAGTGTTATGACTGCCACGGCCCATGCCTTGGCTGATTTAAGTGTGCGAAAGTATTTGTCACCTCGCCCTATGGTGTGGCAATACCACCTGCGATCAGCTACCTTTCTTACCCATGCGTAGCTAACCTTGTAGTCGAACGGCGAGTTTTCGGTCTTAGGTAAGCACTTCTTGAGGTGGTGCTCTATCTTGTAAATCGAAGGCACGCCTCGGTTGGCGATGAACGCTTCTTCTTCCCAGACATATTTCATACGCTGAGCCTTATCATTGCTGTTGCCCATGCCATCGCGTCGTCCTTGTTGCCGAACTTGGGCACTTCTTCCATCCGTAGTCGGTGAATCTCCGGGGACTGAGCCCCGAAGTTCACGTGCCACTTGCCCCAGTACGGTGACTTAGAGTCTGCGTCGTAGGTGACGGTAGCTATTACTTGCGGTTCGCGCAGGCGAGATGGGTTGTTAGCCCAGTTCACATCGCGCTTGTAGTAGAACCTGTCACCCTTGCGGACGTTAGACCGCTCCCACCGGTAGTTGGTGTAGGTGAGAGCCATACATCACATCAGGACTTCTGCGTTCTTGCTGGCCCACTCGACGAAGGCACGGCTGTGCTTGATCGTAGGCTGCAGCTTGATTGCGTCCTTGGTTGCCATGACGTTGAACTCAGGCGACATACGCGACAGGTACTTGGACACGCGGTCGAAGTTGTCTTTGGTAGCCTTGCGAGCCAGCGCACCAGTCAGGGCGTACAGCGTTGCAGGGTCTTGCGGTACATCAGCGCCAGCCGGGTCAAGCAAGATAGAGTCAACATCAGGCAGTGACAGGTAGATACGGCGAAAGCCAGTGTACTCAGCGGCAGCACCATCACCGACCTCACCGGCGCAGTTGTCGAAGAACAGGCCAGAGTCAAGGCTGTCAGGGATGAGGTTGACACGCTCCCATGCACGAGGCGTAGGGTTAGCGAAGCGATTGGCATCGAAGTCAGACAGCAAGCCGGGACGGAAGCGCAAGAACTGAATCAGCACAGGGTCAATGTCGTTGTCAAGCGCCCACTCAGTCCAGTCGTCGATGTTCTCTTGGAAGTCGAAGCGCCGTGTACGGTTGGCCAGCTTGGATGTGATGCGGTTGGCTCCTGACTTGTCCTCGGTACGGTTACCAGTGGCGATGATGAACAACTCGTCAGACAGCTTGAGGTTGCCAGCGCGGCGGTCGTAGATAACACCGCACAGTGCGTTCTGCATGGGCACTGGCGCATCGGACAGCTCCTCGAGAATGAG
>Ga0222712_10007111_pt1 | contig 10911 bp, 13 predicted proteins | sample C33_657DmetaG_FD_165043 | JGI IMG/M metagenome (GOLD analysis project Ga0222712, IMG submission 165043) | Estuarine water microbial communities from San Francisco Bay, California, United States - C33_657D | ecosystem: Environmental > Aquatic > Marine > Unclassified | place: USA: California... | reverse complement strand
TAAGGAGGGAGGACGGACGCTCGCGCCAGACCCCCCCTACCACGCGCTCAGAAGCCGCTGAGCGCGAGTGGATCAGGGTGTCAATGGTTCTGCAGGGTCGCGGTCTGGATGACGCTCAGTGGCTTGGTATGGCCGAGCGTTACGTCGACGCCGTAGATCGCGCCGAGCTGGTCCGCCAGGAGTGGCGCGAGCTTGGCTCGCCGCTGCTCGCCGAGGCCAACAACGGCTCGCAGTATCCGCACCCGCTGGTCACCCTCCTCGCCTCGATCGAGCGCGACGCCGCACGCTTCGCCGGCCAGCTCGGACTCGACGGCAAGCCGGCCAAGCGCAAGCCCGGCGGACAGGTTGGTGCCGTGTACGCGCCAGACCGCGCCGCTGCTCCTCCGAAGCTGAAGGTGCTCAGTGACGCTGGCTGACTACGCGCATGCCACTAGCGGCGAGCACTTCGCCTGGTGGGCCGAGCAGTATTGCGAGCAGTCGATCGACACCTTCGCCGGCAAGCCGCTCATGCTCGAGGACTGGCAGCGTGAGTTCTTCGACGAGGCGCTGGCGTGCGACGACCAAGGCAACCCGGCGTGGAGCTCGGTGTGTCTCGTGGTGCCGCGCAAGCAGGGCAAGACAACGATGCTTGCCGCATACGCGCTCTGGCACCTGCTCGAGCACGAGGCCTCGCCCGAGATCCTCCTGGCCGCCTCATCCGACCGTCAGGCCGGCCGCCTGTTCGACGCCGTGAGTCAGTTCGCCAGGCGTAACGACTTCCTGCGCGACCAGGTGCACGTGCGCGACTACATCGGCGAGATCAGCCGCGTCGATGGCGGCGGCAAGATCCTCCGCCTGTCGTCTGACCCGGAGCGTCTGCACGGCTACAACCCCAGCCTCGTGATCGTCGACGAGCTCCACGCATGGCTCGCTCCGCGCCTTCGCCGGGCATGGGCCGCGCTCACGACCGCCGGCGGCGCACGCAAGAGCGCTCAGGTGTTCACCATCACCACGGCCGGCGAGAGCCACACCCGCGATTCCGGCATCCTCGGCCGTCTCATCGACGGCAACGAGCGCCAGGGCGAGATCGACAAGGACGGCGCGCTCACCATCTCGCGCAACTTCGCCGGCAAGACGCTCGTGTGGAAGTACGAGGCCAAGACCACCGACCCGACCGACACCAAGGCGATCAAGGCCGCCAACCCTGCGAGCTGGATCACAGAGGAGTACCTGGCCAAGCAGGCCGCCAACCCCGAGCTCTCGCCGGATGAGTTCCTGCAGCTGCACGCCTGCGTCTGGAGCTCTGGATCGCGTCGCGCGTGGATACCGCGGGCGCAGTGGCAGCAGCTCGAGGTTCCCGGCCTCCAGGTGCCCGATGGCGCAGAGCTGTTCGTCGGCATCGACGCCGCGCTCAACGATGACTGCACCGCGATCGCGTGGGCGTGGCGCATCCCCGACTCTGAGCGCATCGGACTCAAGTGCCACGTCATCGGTGCCAGGCGCGGCATCGCCTGTCACGAGCTGGTCGCCGAGCGCAGCATGGACCCGCGCATCGCGCTCGAGGTCGTTCACGACATCGCCAAGAAGCACACCGTGCGCGAGATCGCATATGACCCCAACCGCTTCGAGCTCGCCGCGCGCATGCTGAGCGAGGACGGTTTTCGCATCGCAGATGCGTGGGGCAAGCGCGCCAACCAGACGCGCGCATGGGCTGCCTGGTACGACGGCGTGACCACCGGACGCCTCGCGCACGACGGCGATCTGGTGCTCAGCGAGCACGTAACCCACGCCGAGGCCGAGCACGCTGAGGCCGGCTGGCGCGTTCGCAAGATCCGCGGTCAGGGCCTGGTCAAGATCGACGCCCTGGTGGCCGCCGCGATGGCCGCCTGGCGCTGCCAGATGGAGGGCGAGTCGGCCGACTACGTGCTCTCCTGGGACGAGCTCGAGGTGCCGGCATGACCACCGACACCACCCGAATCACCGTGCGCGACGCTGCAGACGCCTCAGCCAACATCATCTGGAACCTCGAGGACAGGCTGCGCGCCGCGCACGGCGAGAACCTCGCCTTGCGCGCGATCCTCTCGGAGCACGGAATCGAGGCCGCCGGGCCCGACGGTGTCGCAACGCTGCTTCGCCTGCGTCGCCTCGAGGACGTGATGGATCTGGCCCGCGAATACCTGTTCGACGAGTCAGAGGCCAAGCGCGCCTCTCTGTGGTCCGCGATCGTCGAGGCCGGGAGGGCACCGTGAAGGTCGTCGCGCTCATCAGCTGGTGGGAGGAGGACCCGTCGTGGCTTGCTGCAACGGTTTCATCCGCGGCCAAGCTGTGCGACCACGTGGTCGCCGTCGACGGTGCCTATGCGCTCATGCCCGGCGGCACAGCGCGCTCTGAGCCCACGCAGGCCGAGGTCGTGCTTCGCACCTGCGATGCGCTTGGCATGGGCTGCACCATCGTGCGCCCCAAGGACGTCTGGCACGGCAACGAGGTCGAGAAGCGCACGTTCTGCTTCGCCGAGTGCCGCAACGTGGTGACCCCGGGGCAGGACTGGATCATCGTGCTCGACGGCGATGACGTGCTGACCGACGTGCCAGAGGACACCCGGGTCAAGCTTGAGCTCACCGACAAGGACGTCGCGGAGATACTGCTGTGGGACCGCGAGACGTGGGTGAAGGATGAAACGGCGGCCGCGGCGCGCGAGCTCGAGCTTCCGCCGCACTCGGTGCAGAAGCAGCGCCGCATCTTCCGCGCAGCAGATGAGATCGTCGTCGCCGGCGCGCACTTTTGCTACCGGGCCCGACATGGGTCGGAGACCTCCTGGTACTGGGGAACCGACGATCACGGGCTGACGCCCGCGCTCAAGATGCACGAGGTGCGCATCGAGCATCGCACCAAGCACCGTGACAAGTGGCGCAAGCGCCAGGCGCAGGACTACTACGAGCGCCGCAACGCGCTCCGGGCAGAGACGACTGCCGTGCGGCTCATGGAGAGCACGAGCGGCGAGGTGGTGAGAATTGCCTAGCTGGCGTGACTTCTTCCGAGCATCACCCGCAGATGCTGCCGAGCAGCGCGCGATGGACTTCGGACGCGAGGATCTGATCCCGCTCCCCGGATCGTCCTACGCGACGTGGACCGGCATGTACCTCAGCGACGACCAGGCTGCGGCGATGCCGGCGGTCGGTGCTGCGGTCAGGCTCATCTCCGAGACGATCGGATCGCTGCCGTGCCTGGTGTATCGCGGGTCGGGCCCGGACCGCGAGAAGGCAACCGGGACCGCGCAGTGGGACCTGCTTCACGAGAGGCCGTCTCTCGACTGCACGCCCTTCGAGCTGTTCGAGGACATCGCCGCCTGCATCGAGACCCGCGGCAACGCCTTCATGCAGAAGATCCGCGACGCGCGCGGGCGCGTGACCGAGCTGATCGTGATCGACCCCGACGCCGTGCGCATGTACCGCGACAAGGACACCCGCGAGAAGCGCTTCGACATTCAGGCCGGTGGCGACCGCTACGTGGGTCTCGGGTCGCGCGACATCCTGCACGTGCGTGGCATGACGCTTCGCGGCGGCATCCGCGGCATCTCCCCCATCGAGCTCCACCGCAACAGCATCTCGATGGCCTATGCGGTGCAGGAGTACGTCGGCCGCTACTTCCAGAACGACGCAGCACCCGGAATGGTCATCAAGATCCCGGGGACGCTGAGCAACCAGCAGGCCAGGCAGATCCTCGAGGTGTGGAGCGCCAATCACTCCGGCCTTCGCAACGCGCACAAGCCGGGAGTGCTGGCCGGCGGCGCAGAGCTCGATCAGGTCAAGGTCAACCTCGGTGACACCACCGCCATCGACGCGCAGAAGTTCGGTGTGTTCGAGGTGGCACGGATGTTCAACATCCCGCCGTCGCTGATAGGCGCGATTGAGGGAACGGGCCGATCGCCTGAGGATGAGGCAGCGGCGTTCCTCAAGTTCTGCCTGGGCCCCCGCCTTCGTCGCATCGAGAGCGCTCTTCGCGCGGACCCTGACCTCTTTGGCAGCAGCGACCTGTACCCGGAGTTCAAGGTTGACTCGCTGCTTCGCAGCAACACCGCTGAGCGCTACACGGCATACGTCGCCGCGCGTCAGGCCGGATGGCTGAGCGCCAACGAGATCCGTGAGCTCGAGAATTACCCCGCGGTCGCCGATGGCGACAACGTGCAGCAGACGCCCGTTGGCGGGGCACCGAACCCCACCCCAGGAACCTAATGCCCTGGCACATCGAGACAGATAACCCGGACTGCGCGGGAGGCTTCGCCGTGGTCAAGGACGAGGATGGCACGCTCGTGGGATGCCACGACACAGAGGCCTCCGCGCAGGATCAGATCACTGCGCTGAACATCTCCGAGGCCGAGGATCGCGGCCCGAACGGCGTGGATCTCACGGTCAACCGCGAGACCCAGTCAACCGCCGCACGCGGCCTGCGCCTGCATGAGCAGGGGAAGAGCGGCGACGGCATCGTGCCGGCAACCGTGCGTGACGCGGTGCGCATGGCGCGCCGCGAGGAGCTGTCGGAGGCCAAGGTCCGCCGGATGCCCGCGTGGTTCGCGCGTCACCAAGGTGACTGGACGCCTGGCACTGACGACCAGCCCGGCGAGGAGACCCCCGGGTACGTGGCGTGGCTTCTGTGGGGCGGAGAGCCCGGCCGCGCCTGGGCCGAGCGCAAGGTGCGCGAGATGGACCGCGCAGCGTCGGAGCAGTCGCGCAGCGTGATGATCGACCGTGACGGCGAGGAGTACGTGAACCTGACCGCCAGGCAGAAGGCGATGGCTGAGGCCTACGAGGACATCGCCGAGACGTTCGGCCGCTTCGATCAGTCGATCGGGCCCGGCGGCGCGCACTACATGGTCGCCGACGACAACCCGTTCATCGAGGAGGGCATGGCGTGCAGCAACTGCGTCGCCTTCCGCGGCGGTGGCGCGTGCGAGTGGGTGCAAGGCGATATCCAGCCCGAGGGCCTGTGCAAGCTGTGGGTGATCGCTGCCGACAAGCTGGCCGGCGTCGAGCCCCAGCCTGCCCCTGACTATCCGGCCGAGTCCGAGGACGACGGCGAAAGCGGCTCTGACGAGCTGCAGCTGATCGGCGCTGACGCCGAGGAGAGTGCGATGCCTGAGATCCGCATCGAGCGGGCCGCACCGCTGGCTCGCGTCGAGTGGCGCGTCAGCGGCGTGCCCGAGAACAAGAACATCAAGGGCTACGCCGCGGTGTTCAACAGCATGAGCCACGACCTCGGTGGGTTCCGGGAGGTCATCGCGCCAGGCGCGTTCTCCGATGTGCTCGCGCGCGGCGCGGACGTGCGGCTGCTCTACAACCACGACGACGGCGCGGTCATGGCGCGCACCAAGAGCGGGACGCTCGAGCTCGTCGAGGATGAGGTCGGGCTTCGCATCTGGGCCCGCGTCGACATGGCTGACCCCGACGTGCAGCGCGTCATCCCCAAGATGATGCGCGCCGATGTGGATCAGATGAGTTTTGCGTTCACCGTCGAGGAGGACGAGTGGGACGAGAGCGGCGGCTACCCGCTGCGCACGATCCGCTCGGTCGGTGAGCTGTATGAGGTTTCGATCGTCCCGTTCCCGGCATACGAGGCCACCAAGGCCGAGGTGTACGAGCGGGCCAGGTCGGAGGGTCGCGTGCTTGTCGCACGGGCCACGCCCACCGTCGCGGAGCCTTCTCCGGGCGGCAGCGAGTCGCAGGTCGACGACGACCTGGGCATGGGCCGATCGCGTTCCGATGAGGGGCGCATCCGGGCTGCCAAGTGGCGTGCCCGCCTTTCCCATCACAGACTGAACACGAGGTGACCAACATGAGCGACAAGCTCACTGAGGCTCGCTCCGCGCTCGCCGCTGCCGTCGAGGAGCTCGACGAGGCGACCGCTGCGCTGACCGATCCGGCTGACGGCACCGACCTGGACGAGCTGGAGGCGCGCTGCGCCGCCGCTGAGGTCGAGATCGAGCGCCGCAAGAAGATCGTGGACCGCATGGAGAAGGTGACCGAGGCCCGTGCCTCGCAGCCGATCATGCTCGAGCAGGACGATGTGCGCGTCGAGGTTCGCAAGGAGGAGTCGATCTACCGCCCCGACGGGCAGCAGAGCTTCTTCCGCGACATCCTCTCGGCGCACTCCGGTGACTTCGAGGCGCGCGAGCGCCTGCACCGTCACTCGGTCGAGATGCGTGACGTCACCGCCGCTTCCGGTGGTGCCGGCTACATCCCGCCGGTGTACTTGGCCGACCTGGCCGCTCCCAAGGCGCGCGCCGGCGGCCCGCTGCTCACGCAGCTGCCGAAGGCCCCGCTTCCCGACGTCGGCATGACCATCTCGGTGCCGCGCGTGACCACTGGCACCTCGGTGGCCGTGCAGACCGAGAACGGCTCTGTCAGCGAGACGGACTTCGTGTCCTCGCAGCTGAACACCAGCGTGCGGACGATCGCCGGCCAGTCGGATGTGTCGGTGCAGCTGTTCGAGCGTTCGCAGCCGGGTATCGACCTGGTCATCGCGGATGACCTCGCCCGTGCCTACACGACCGAGTTCGACCGCCAGCTCATCAACGGCGCTTCGGCCTCGTCGGAGCACACCGGCCTGCTGAACGTCTCGTCGATCGGCTCGGTGACCTTCACCAGCGCGACGCCGACCGCCGCTGACTTCCTCTCGCCGATCTACAAGGCGATCTCCACCGTGACCGGTGCCTACTTCCAGGCTCCGACTCACATCGTGATGCACCCGCGTCGCGCTGCGTTCCTGGCCGCTGGCCAGAGCACGTCGAACCCGATCTTCCAGCAGGGCGGCCTCATGATGTCCGCCGGCGAGCAGGACTCGGGTCTGGTGGGAACCATCGCCGGCCTGCCTGTGGTCGTGGACGCCAACGTTCCGACCACGCTCGGCTCGGGCACCGACGAGGACGCGATCCTCGTCATCAACGCCCCGGCGCTCCGCGTCATGGAGGGTCAGCCGCGCTTCAAGGTGCACGAGTCGGTCGGCTCGGGCACCCTCACGGTGCGTCTCTCCTACTACGGCTTCTCCGCGTTCCTGAGCGGCCGTTACCCGGAGGCCATCTGCAAGATCACCGGCACGGGCCTCAACGAGACCCTGTAGTCCGACTGATCTGACCGCGTGCGGGCCCGTCACCTCATCCGAGGCGGCGGGCCCGTCGCGTTCCTGAGACCAGGAGACAACGTGAACGACGACCAAAAGGCCGGCTACATCAAGGCGCTGCTCGAGGAGCGTGCCTACTGCGAGCGGTGGAACGAGACCGATCGCGTGAACCAGATCAACGCCGAGCTGCGCAAGGTCGGCCACGACGCGAAGGGCCCTGCCAAGCGCGCCGAGAGCCGCCCGCGCGCCAAGAAGAGCGAGACGAGGTAGCAGATGGCCGCCGCCGCCTGGGACCTGTGCACTCTCTCCGACGTGCGACAGGCACTTGAGCTCCCGACAGCCGACACGACCAGGGACGCACTGATCGAGTCGCTCATAAGCGACCTGTCACGAGCGATCATCCGCGAGTACGACCGCGAGTTCGCTCCCGCAGCCAGCGCCACCAGGCGCTTCACGGTTCCCGCCGGCAGCCTGTACCTCGACCTCGCGCCGTATGACCTGCGAAGCGTCACCTCTCTCAGCGTCAATCCCGAGGCATCTGGCGGCGGCACTGCGCTGACTGCGACCACGGACTACCAGCTGATGCCGGTCGTGATCCAGCAGGGCACCTACGAGGGGGTGAGGTTCAGCAGTCGCGTCACGAGCCTGCACACCTCACAGACTGCCCAGGACTACGGATACACGCTTGTGAGCATCAATGGCGCGTGGGGATTTGCCACGGTGCCGGAGGACGTCAAGCGTGCGTGCGTGATCGCGGTGCAGTCGGCGCTCAGGCGCGATCTGACCGAGCTGGCGATCGCCGGGATCGACGAGCCGCAGAGCATCGCCCCCGAGGGCCCTGCAACCCATGCCATTCCCGCGGCCTCGCGTCGCCTTCTCGCGCCCTTCCGGCGCACGGCAGGGGCCTACTGATGGCAACCAGCACCGCGCCGGCGTTTATGAACGCCTTGCACGATGGCCTGAGCTCACGCACGGGCCTCACCGGCGTGCGCGTCAACTACGGGCCGGCGCTGCCTGACCCCGGGCGCGAGAGTGTGAACATCCTCGGCCTCTCGGGCGATCAGGCCTGGGCGAGCCTCGGACGCCTGGCCAAGGACGAGGTCTACACCGTCGAGGTGTTGATCCTCGTGATCCGCGAGGGCCAGCAGACCCAGCCCGCTGTCGAGCGGGCCTACGAGCTGATGCAGCAGCTCGAGGATGAGCTGCGTGAGACCAGCAGCTCTCCGACGATGGACAACACCGTGCGCGTGGCGTCGGTGTCGTCCGTGCAGTTGGAGGTCGGCGCATCTGACACGACGCGCTCGGCGCTCCTCACCATCGGCGTGCGCGTGGAAGCGCGCATCTAGGAGGTAACCGTGAAGGTCGAGTACGTGGGACCGCACTCCGCGGTCGATGTGCCACTCGCCAACGGGCACGTCATCACCGTGCGCCGTGGTGAGTCGGTTGACGTTCCCGAGCAGCTTGCCAAGGGGCTGCTCGTGCAAGACACCTGGGCCGAGCCCAAGAAGGCAGCCCCGAAGAAGGCCGCGAAGGCCGAGGAGGAGTAGCCAATGGCTATCCGCAGCGCAATCGCCGCCCAGCTCGGGGCGGTCGCGGAGGACACCTGGGGCACCTACAAGGCCCCCACGTCCTTCATCGAATTCACCGACGAGTCGCTGGCCCTGTCGATCGAGAGGATCGAGTCGGCCGGCCTGCGCGCCAACAACCGTGTCCTGCGCACCGATCGCTGGGCAGCTGGTCAGCGGCGCATCGAGGGCACGATCAGCTTCGAGGCACCGAGCAAGGGCCTCGGCCTGTGGCTCAAGAACGCCCTCGGATCGTCGACGATCACTACGCCCTCTGGCGGGACCAACAGCCGCCTGCACACTCACGTGCTGGGCGACCCCTACGGACAGGGTCTGACGATTCAGGTCGGCCGCCCCGATGCCTCGAGCACGGGTGTGGTTCAGCCATTCAGCTACACCGGCTGCAAGGTCGATCAGCTCACGCTCAGCAACTCGGTTGATGAGTTCCTGGTGGTCGAGTGCGAGATCGTCGGTCAGAACGAGACCACCTCGCAGTCGCTCGCCGCGGCGAGCTACCCGTCGAGCGTGCAGCTGTTCAACTGGACGCAGGGTGCCATCACGATCGGCGGCAGCTCGGTTGGCGTGGTGACCGACATCTCGGTGACGGTGGCAAACAACCACAAGAGCGACAGGTACTTCCTGGGCGCGGCCACGATGAGTGAGCCGATCATCGCGGGCATGACCGAGATCACCGGCACGATGACAGTCGAGTTCGACGGGCTGACCAACTACAACCGGTTCGTCAACGGAACGCTCGCCACGGTCGTCGCCAGGTGGACGGCAGCCACGGCCATCGAGAGCACCTTCTTCCCCTACGTCGAGGTCACCCTCGACAGCGTGCGCTTCGACGGAGCCACGCCAGCGGTGGGCGGACCCGACGTCATCAGCGTCGAGCTGCCGTTCAAGGCGCTCAACGACGGGGCCGATCAGCCGATCACCATCGTCACGCAGACCGCCGACACGACCTCGATCTAGCAGTGAGCCGCCTCACAGGCAGCGGCGTCAGCCAGACCCTGCAGGTCGAGGGTCTGGCTGCGCTGCAGCGTGATCTGAACAAGGTCATCGGTCCCGGGTCCGCAGACACCATTCGCAAGAACCTCTTGCAGCCGGCCCTCAAGGAGCTCGGCGAGATCACCGCCAACGAGGCCCGCAACATTGCGAAGCGTCGTTTCGTCACCAAGTCCACCGGAAAGATGGCGAAGCAGATCCAGCCATCGGTGGTGATGAACGCGGTCTATGTGCAGTCGCGTGCCACGCGGACGGGCAAGAAGAGCGGCAGGTATCGGTATCCGGCGGTCTACGAGTACGGCGGACGCGATGTGCAGCTGCTGCCTGGCGGCGGCATGACTGAGATCAAGCGCCGCTCAACGATCGGTGCACGCCTTGCCAACGGCGGCCGCGCACAGGGCGAATTCGGTGAGTACGGACCAAATGCCGTGCTGTATCCGGCGTTTGTCAAGACGCAGCCGATCATCGAAACGAAGTTCGTCGTGTTCATGGAGCGATTCCTGCGCGACGTCGGACTCAACTGAAAGGACAGAAGTGGCAGAGCTCATCATCTCCCGACCTGACGGCGAGAGGCGCTACCCGGTTCCCCAGTTCGAGCAGCTTTCCTACAAGGAGCTCGCAACGATCGAGCGCGTGACCGGAGTGCCGGCCGCACGCTGGGATGAAGGGATGCAGAGCATCATGTTCCCGGTGGCGCTTGCCTACGTGGCGACCCAGCGCGCCGGCGAGGAGGTCTCCTTGGACGAGCTCGAGCAGCTCCCGGGGACGGCGATCAGCATCGACGACCCTGACGGCGACCTGGACCCTACCGACGGCGCAGAGGACAGCGGCGAGAGCTCGCCGGCATCCGAAGCGCCTGGAACCCAGGACTCCTGAGGATCTACGGGCTCAGGCCCTGGGAGATGGAGTTGTTGACCCCCGAAGAAGTGCGTGACCTGGGTGAGGACATCAAGCGCATGAACAAGGACGGCAGCTAGTGGCACGCCAGCCAAAGGTCGAGGTCGCACTCCTTGCAGATGCCGGCGCGATGGTGCGCGGCTTCCGCCAAGCGAAGGAGGCCAGCGACGACCTCGAGGGCGGTCTCGCCAAGGCGCAGAAGGCCGTCGGCGTCATGGATAAGGCCGTCATCGGCGCAGCTGCTGCGCTCGGTGGCGCGTTCGTCGTGGCGCTCAAGACCGGCATCTCGTCGCTCATGGAGCACGAGAAGGCCGACGCGCAGACCGCCGCGGCCATCAAGTCGACCGGC
>Ga0222712_10007110_pt1 | contig 10912 bp, 10 predicted proteins | sample C33_657DmetaG_FD_165043 | JGI IMG/M metagenome (GOLD analysis project Ga0222712, IMG submission 165043) | Estuarine water microbial communities from San Francisco Bay, California, United States - C33_657D | ecosystem: Environmental > Aquatic > Marine > Unclassified | place: USA: California... | reverse complement strand
AAAAGAGACGCCTTCGTCGATATATAAACCTTCTATCTGATGAAACTGACAGTGCGCGCGGCTGGAAATTGCCTCGTTTCTGTATACTCTTCCTGGCATTACAATTCGAATCGGCGGCTTGGTCGTTTCCATTACTCGAACTTGAACACTACTCGTATGCGTGCGAAGCACAGTATCGGGCTGACCTTCCACAAAAAACGTGTCCTGCATGTCGCGTGCTGGATGCTCTGGCGAGAAATTCAATCCAGAGAAAACGTGCCAATCGTCTTCAATCTCTGGTCCGTCTTCCACACTGAATCCCATTCTTTCAAAAATGGAAAGTATCTCTTCGCGCACCAATTGCAAGGGATGTCTACTACCATGGGGCCACTCGCCGTATGGACGAGTAAAATCAGGCACTTCAACACTTCCTTTCTTTGATTTAAATTGAAGAGAAGCCTCGTCGATTTTTTCCTGAACAGAGGTTTTCAAGCCGTTCATAACGGCTCCAACCGCCTTCTTTTCTTCGTTTGGAATGGCTTTGAAAGCCTCAAACAAATCGTTCAAGATTCCCTTTCTTCCAAGATACTTCACGCGAAAAGATTCAACCTCTTCTGCGTTGTTCAGTTGTGTGGAAGCAACTTCAAGTTTCAGCTGCTCTATTTGCTCAACCAAACTCACTTGATGACCTCCATTTTCATACTGATATCTTGAACCGGTCTGTCACCAGCACCTGTTGGCACTGAAAGAATTTTATCCAATACGTCAAGACCTTCTACTAATTCACCGAATACGGTGTAATCCATATCCAACTGAGCCGTACCTCCAATGGTCTTGTATACCTCACGTTGCTCCGGTGTATAAGCAAAGTTTGGATTCTTCTGCTTTACGTATTGTTCAACTTGATTGATTTGAGCGTCGGTCATTGGTTGCCCTTGAGCGATATAAAATTGACTTCCGCTTGATGATTTTGTTGGATTTACAAAATCGCCTTGACGCGCAGCAGCAAGTGCTCCTTTTTTATGAATGAAGTTTGAGTTAAACTCTGCTGGAATGGTATAGCCTGGGCCACCCATACCCAATTGCGCCCCTGCAGCAGCTCCGCGGCTGTTAGGATCTCCACCTTGAGCCATGAACCCACGAATACAACGGTGGAACAACAAATCGTTGTAAAAACCAGTTTCAACCAACTTAATGAAATTATCTCTGTGCTGAGGTGTTTCGTCATAAAGGCGAATAACCATATCGCCTAATGAGGTGGAAACTTTAATACGTGTGTTGGTGTGATCTGTTTGCATGTTGTTATTTGTTTGATTGTCTTTGTTTTCAATAGGTACGGGCTCTCCAATAGTCAAAGTTGAAGTCCCTGTATTAGCTGGTTCTTGTGATTTACATCCTGTTGCATTCCAGAATAAAAGGAAAGAAAAAATGGCAAAACCCCAAAAAGATAGACGTGAATTCATTTTTTTTTCTTTAATTTGTGATACTTAACCGATTAACCGGCGACAAAATTAAGCAAACGTCTATGAAGGCTACACGAACTTTTCAATTTGTTTTTGGAATTTTATTTTTAGTTGGAACCACCATGACCTTAAGTTCATGCGTGAAAGAAGAACCTACCGTGGCAGTTGTGCATGTAATTGATGCAAACGGAGACCCAGTTCAAGGCGCATCTGTTCGCTTATATGGCTCACCTTCACAAACACCTCCTCCACCAAATGCAATTGCTTTAGACACTATTCTATTGACAGACGCAACGGGTACCGTAACTATGGATTACTCCGAGAACTACAAATTGGGTCAAGCTGGATTTGCAGTTTTAGACATTGAAGCATACAAAGGTGCTTTGTATGGTGTAGGCATTATTAAGATTGAAGAGCAAGAAACAACTGAAGTAACTATCGAGATTTAATCTCACGCTTCGTTACCGAAGTACTTCATTATCGCTTTTTTTAATAGAACTTCCTGATCTCCCGGACTCAACACCGGGAGATTTTCTTTTTTAGCAAAATGCGGCCAGCCGTCTACATCGCGGCCCTCGAATTCATAATAACCGTATGGCTCTAATAAGGTGCATACTGCAATGTGCATCAGCTCCAGCTTTTGATCTTTCTTGAATTTCAAATCGAAAATCCCAAGTTCCTGTAGTCCTATTAAAAGTAGAATTGCAGAATAATCCAACTTTTCCCCGAAGTTCTTCGAGGCAATCTCCAACGTTTCCTGCCACTTCTTTTCAAACAAATAATCCATTCTTGTGTGCTTCTAAAAAATATTTCAAAAAAAATGTAACCTTTTTTGGCGAAGGTAGGTATACCCCTACATAACATACCAACGACATGAAAACTAAATTATTCACCCTAATCGCTCTCCTAGTTCTAACAACAACTGCATTCGCTCAAACGACTACTCAATTGTTAGATGCACAGTTAAACGTTACAAAGAATAAGGCAGCCGCTAAATACACCCGCACAATCACTGAAGTAACTCCTTCTCTTTTTGAAGTGAAAATTAACTTCCAAACTGGAGAGTTAATGATGACAGGAACATACCTGGATGAAGCGTTAACCATTGCACAAGGTGAATTCGTATACTTCTTCGCTAATGGCGTGAAAGAATCTCAAGGATTGTATGAAAGCGGACAACGTGTTGGAGCTTGGCAGCGTTGGAACTTCGACGGCGCACAAAAGCCAGATCGTTATTACCAAGAGCCTGCAGCATTACTTTCTGCGAAATAAGATATAAGTTAACTTTTGAAAGGAAAGGAAATAGGAAACTATTTCCTTTTTCTTTTTCCGTAAAAATTCAGACTGTGCATAGAAATTTCTATGTCGAAAATCTCCTCCAATGTGGACTTAATGTTTTGAATGCGTGGATCGCAAAACTCAAAAACCTCACCCGTGTCTGTTAGAATAATATGATCGTGCTGCTGATTCTGGTAAGCCTTTTCAAAATGCGCAATGTTCTGACCGAATTGGTTCTTTCGAACCAAAGCACAATTCAACAAGAGTTCAATAGTGTTGTACAACGTTGCTCTTGAAACCCGATACTTCTTATTCTTCATTCGCACATACAACGACTCAATATCGAAGTGATCTTCGATGGTATAAATCTCAGCTAGAATAGCATAACGCTCAGGCGTCTTGCGATGCAAATGCTTCTCGAGGTACGCTGTAAAAATTTCTTTAACCTTATCTTGAATATCTTGTTGAGACATGGGCGCAAATGTACAACGGGCAATTTTCTCTTCCTTATAATATTTCTTCATTTCCACAATAGCGCTTTACTAACATTTGGCGGTTCACTATTTTGAAAACTGCGTTTGTAACCAAGAGCAATTCTTCGCTTACTTCGGAGAACCAAAAATTTACTGATTTACCTACCTCAAAAAAGTTCTATCAAATGTCAGATTTGCTCAATTTCAACCTTCCAAAACACGAAGAAAACGCTATCATCAAAGTTGTTGGTGTAGGTGGTGGTGGCTCAAACGCTGTTAACTACATGTTCAACAAAGGAATTCAAGGTGTTGACTTCGTTGTGTGTAACACCGATGCGCAAGCATTGGACAACAGCCCAATTCTAAACAAGATGCAGTTGGGTCACACCCTTACGAAAGGTCGCGGAGCAGGTGCTCGTCCAGAGGTAGGACGCGATGCAGCAATGGAGTCTATTGAAGAGATTCGTGCATTGTTCCATTCCGATTTACAAATGGTATTTGTAACTGCCGGAATGGGCGGTGGAACTGGAACCGGAGCAGCTCCAGTCATTGCACAAGTTGCAAAAGAAATGGGAATACTTACGGTAGGTATTGTAACGGTTCCTTTCGCTTTTGAAAACAAGAAAAGAACAGCACAAGCAACTGCCGGTATTGAAGAAATGCGCAAAGCGGTTGATACACTTTTGATTATTCGCAACGATAAATTGCGCGAATTATACGGCAATCTTTCATTAAGCAACGCATTCAGTCATGCAGACGATGTTCTTTGCACAGCTGCCAAGAGTATTGCTGAATTGATTACCATTACGGGTATTGTAAACGTGGATATGAACGACGTAATCACAGTTATGCGCGGAAGCGGTGTTGCGATTATGGGTAGCGGCAGAGCGCATGGTGAAGACCAAGCTATTCGCGCTGTTCAAATGGCAATGGAATCACCATTGTTGAACGACGACGACATTACAGGTGCTTCACACATCTTGTTAAACATTACTTACGGAAACAACGAATTGAAAATGGACGAGATCGGCGAAATCACCGATTTCATTCAAGAACTTGCTGGTCCGGAAGCAGATATTATCTGGGGATACGGAAAAGACGAGCAGTTGGGAGAAGACATTTGCGTGAACGTTATTGCAACGGGTTTCGCAGCAAAAGAAATTGCTACACTACTTCCATTGAATGCGGTGAAAGAAGCTCCGGCTCCAACTCCAGTTTTCGTCTTGGGTGAAACTCCTGCAGCACCTGCGGTTGAGCCATCACCTGTGGTTGAAGAGAATCCTGTTTTCACTCTAGACACAACACCTGTTGTTGAAGAGACTCCTATAGCTCCAGTAGCTCTGGTTGAAGAAACTCCAGTAGTGACTGAAACAGCGCCTATGGTTGAAACACCAGCTGCTGAAGTAACAGAAGAACCATTCAAATTGGTAGTTGCTGACGAAATTGAATTGGAAATTGAAAACACTTTCGAAACCGTTAACAAAACGGAAGAGCCGGTGAAGCAAGTTGCAATGTTCAATTTCGAAGAATTCGAGAAAGCTGAATTAGCAAAACAAGAAGAGCAAGTGAAAATGGAAGTTGAAGAACCTGAACTTCCAGAATTGAGCACTTTCAAACTTCAAGAAAATACAACTGCGGAAACACCAAATATTCCAAGTTTCGAAAGCATTCGTCCGACTTCAGATCGTATGATCCCTGAGACGCAGATGTCTTTCAAGCCAGAAGTAGCTTCTGAAAATCGCCCTCCACGTACCGAGCTTATGGCGCGTAACAAAGAGCGTGAAGCTCGTATTCGTGAGTACACCATGCGCATGAAGTCTCCAAACGGATTGAATGAATTGGAAAGTGAGCCTGCGTTCATGAGAAGAAAAGTAACTCTTGACGAAGGAACACACTCAAGCGAAAACACAGTTTCTCGCACGATCTCTAGAGAAGTTACAGACGAGAATGGAAACACACGCATTGAACTGCGTACGAACAATCCATTCTTACATGACAATGTAGACTGATCTTAACGAACACTATTGCCCGACTCAACAGGGCGTTCAGGGGAGAGCAACGAAAGCTCTCCCTTGTTGTTTTCAGCCATTAAGATCATACCCGAAGACATTACACCTTTGATTTCTCGAGGCGCAAGATTCGCTAGGTACAACACTGTCTTTCCAACAACTTGTTCGGGCTCGTACGATTCTGCGATACCTGAAATAACGGTGCGTTCTTCTGTTCCAACACGAAGCTTAAGTTGGAGTAGCTTCTTTGTTTTTGGAACACGTTGCGCTTCCAAAACTTCGGCAACGCGGAGATCCATATTTTGGAAATCTTCAAACGAAACATTCGACTTGATCGATTCCATTTCAACTTCAGGTTGAACTTTCGAAGCTTCGAGCTTCGCTACCTGCTGGGCTACTTCTTCATCTGTTATTTTCTGGAAAAGAATTGGCATTTCGCCGATGCTATGTCCAGCAGGTATCAATTGCGAAACATTCACCTCGTCCCATTTCAATCCTTCCCACTGCAATCCAGCTTTCAATTTCTTCGCAGTGAATGGAAGGAATGGCTCAAGTGCCACAGATAGTGCGGCAACCAATTGAATGCACGCGTTCAGAATTCCTTCCGTTTTCTCTGGTTCAGTTTTTTGAAGCTTCCAAGGTTCAGTTTCGGTAAGCAACTTATTTCCGATACGCGCCAATTGTATGGCCAAGGCCTGCGCTTCGCGGAAACGATAAGCTTCTACCTTCTCTCCAATTTGATTGAAAGCTGCTTGAGCCTCTTCGAATTGAGCAGATGCATCGAAAGATGGATTCGAAACTTTTCCTCCATAATACTTGTGCGTTAAAACGAAAACACGATTCACAAAATTTCCGACGATGTCTGCAAGTTCATTGTTTACGCGGTCTTTGAAGTCGTTCCAAGTAAACTCACTGTCTTTTTGCTCCGGCATAATGGAAGCCAAAACATAGCGCATTTCATCTTGACGATTCGGGAAGTCTTCCAAGTATTCGTGCAACCACACTGCCCAATTTCGAGAAGTTGAAATTTTATCTCCTTCCAGATTCATGAATTCATTGGCAGGCACATTCACGGGAAGGTTAAACCCACCGTGTGATTTCAATATGATTGGAAAGATGATGCAGTGAAAAACAATGTTGTCTTTCCCTATGAAATGAACCAATTCGGTTTCATCGTTCTTCCAATAGTCTTCCCAATTCTTTCCGTTTCTCTCTGCCCAAACTTTTGTGTTGGTGATGTATCCGATAGGCGCATCGAGCCACACATAAAGCACCTTTCCATCTTCACCCGGAACGGGAACACCCCAATCTAAATCGCGAGTCATGGCGCGTGCTTGAAGACCTCCATCGATCCAACTTAAACACTGTCCAACCACATGCGACTTCCACTTGGAAGCGTCGTGGTGTTGCTCACCGTTTAGTTTTCCATTTTCAATAAAATCGCGTACCCATTCACTGTGGTGTTGCATAGGCAAATACCAATGCGTCGTTTCCTTCAATATAGGCGTACTTCCACTTAACGTAGAGACAGGATTTATTAATTCCGTTGGGCTTAGTGTCGATCCACATTTTTCGCATTGATCTCCGTATGCCTTTTCGCTAGAACACTTTGGACAAGTTCCGGTGATGTATCTGTCGGCCAAAAATTGTTGTGCTTCCGCATCGAAGTATTGCTCTGAACGGTGTGTTTCGAACACACCCTTTTCCTTCAACTCGAGAAAAATTTGCTGACTCATTTCGATGTGTTCGGGCGAAGAAGTGCGGTAGTATTCATCGAATGAAATACCGAAATCGCGGAAGGCATCGCCCATCAGCTTGTGATAAAAATCTACAATTTCGCGAGGAGTTTTTCCTTCCTTCTTTGCACGAAGCGTAATAGCAGCGCCGTGTTCGTCTGATCCACAAATGAAGGCCACATCCTTTTCCTTTCCTCTCAAATAGCGAACATAAATGTCGGCAGGCAAGTAAGCTCCTGCTATGTGTCCAATGTGAATAGGACCGTTCGCGTATGGAAGAGCAGAGGTTACAAGGTGTCTTTTAGGTGACTTCATCTTTTTTGTGGTGTTTTGCGCAGAAAACTGCGAATTTAGCGCATCAAAGATAAAGCGATGCAACCAGCTTTCTTACAACAAGGCGATACGATTGGAATAATTGCCACTGCGCGATTCATTACGAGCGATCAATGGCAATATGCCAAAGACGTTATTGAATCTTGGGGATTGAAAATCAAATGCGCCGAAAACGTTTTTAAACCGCAGTTTCAGTTGGCTGGAAGTGTTGAAGATCGGACGCAATCTTTTCTTTCTTTATGGAATGATTCTGAAGCGAAAGCCTTGCTGGTAGCGCGCGGCGGATACGGAACGGTTCATACCATTGACGAAATTCTTCCACATTTAAATGCTTCGAAATGGATTTGTGGATATTCAGACGTGACTGTTCTTTTGAATGCTTGCACGAACAAAGACATTCCGTGCATTCATTCAACCATGCCCATTTCCTTTGAACACGCCACGCCAGAAGCCCTGGAGAATTTGAGATGCGCGCTATTTGGAGAGTCCTTTTCGTTCGATTGGAATGAAAAGCAAATTCAACCTGGACGTGCAGAAGGCCATATTGTTGGTGGAAATTTATCGGTGATATACAGTCAGCTTGGCTCTGCGACACAGCTGAACACCAAAGGAAAAATACTTTTTTTGGAAGATGTGGATGAAATGCTCTATCACGTCGATCGCATGCTGGTGGCGTTAAAACGTGCAGGAATGTTTGAAGGAATATCAGGATTGATCTTAGGTGGATTTACTCAAATGCGCGACAATACCGAAGAATTCGGGTTTTCGAGTAACAATCCTTGGGGAAAATCGATTGAAGATATGATTCGAGGAGTTGGCTTACGAGAAGACGTGCCGATTTGCGTTGGATTTCCAGCTGGACATTTGAACGACAACCGCGCCTTTTACATGGGTAAGAACGCCGAATTAATTGTGAATGAAAATTCCGCACAACTGACATGGAAATAACTACCTTTGCGTAGTTCGTGTAAAAAATACACTAACTCAAATGGCTGCTAAAAACATTACGTTTTCGAACGAAGAGTATTTGAATTTCGAGTTAATCGGAATTAACTCGCGAGAGAAAGATTTTCGCTTGGCGTGGTTTTTAAATAAGGATATGAAGTGGAGTTTAGAGCGCTTGAAGCCTTATAAACTTGAAACGAAAGATCAGAATTCTGAGCACGAGTTGTTCAAATACGTTTCCGAAGAAAACCACTACACGATTCATTTAATCTCGAATCGTTCCCTTCAGGGAGTGCTTATTCCGGAGTATGCGCAGTTGGAGTATCTCCTGAAAGTAGAAGGCAGAGAAGACATTGAGAATTTAGTGAAAGAAATAAGAAAAATAAACAACGTGCTGGCAGCGTTCCACCTTTCGCAAGAGAGTTTGAAACATGTAAGTCATTTGTTCTTCGATTGATTATGAAAAAAACGAAAATAGTAGCGACCATCGGTCCAGTATCAGCAAACAAAGAAGTTCTGAAAGGAATGATTCAAGCGGGCTTGAATGTAGTGCGTTTGAACTTCTCTCACGGTTCACACGACGACCACTCGAGTGTAGTGAACTTTGTTCGAGAGATTGACAAAGAGTTAGGAACAAACACCGCTCTTTTAGCGGATTTGCAGGGTCCTAAATTGCGTGTCGGTGTTATGCAAGACAACGGAGTCATGTTGGAAGCTGGAAAGCAAATTATCATTACAACCGAAGACCAAATTGGAACAGCAACCCATATCTACACGAACTACAAAGAATTTCCATCGGACGTAAAACCTGGTGAGCGTGTGTTATTGGACGATGGAAAAATTGCGATTCGCATTCTTTCTACCGATGGTAAAAAAGAGGTTTTGTGCGAGATTATCCAAGGTGGAATTCTTTCATCGAAAAAAGGATTGAATTTACCTGAGACGAAAGTTTCTCTTCCTTCGCTTTCGAAAAAAGACTTGAATGACTTGGAATTTGCCCTTTCGTTGAACATTGATTGGATTGGACTTTCCTTCGTTAGAACAGCGGAAGATGTTCGTGTTTTGAAAGGTATCATTGCCGAAAACGGCAAACACGCTAAAGTGGTTGCGAAGATTGAAAAACCAGAAGCGCTTGAAGTAATCGATGAAATCATTCGTGAGACAGATGCTGTAATGGTTGCTCGTGGTGACCTTGGAGTTGAAATTCCGATTGAACAAGTTCCACTTGCTCAAAAGATGATTGTAAAGAAATGTGTTGAAGCTGCGAAACCTGTTATTGTTGCAACACAGATGATGGAGAGCATGATTACTAGCATGACCCCAACACGCGCTGAAGTTACCGACGTGGCGAACGCTGTGCTAGATGGAGCCGATGCGGTAATGCTCAGCGGTGAAACCAGCGTGGGAGCATATCCGGTAGCGGCAATTACAATGATGCATAACATCATTAACGAAGCAGAAAAATTCCCAGGATTGTATTACCTCGAAGAGGCTCCTTATGAAATGGATGAAACGCGCTTCATCACAGACAGCATCTGTTTCAGTGCTTGTCGTGTTGCAAAACGCACAGGAGCAACAAGCATTGCTACCATGTCCTTTTCTGGATACACGGGATATAAGATTTCTAGTTGGAGACCGAATGCACATGTGTTTGTATTCACTGGAAACAAACGTATTCTAACGCAGTTAAATTTGGTTTGGGGAGTGAAAGCGTTTTACTACGATAAGATGGTAAGTACCGATCAAACCATTGCAGATATTCGTTACATCTTAAAGAAAAACGGATACGTGAAAGATGGCGATTTCTTGGTGAATGTAGCTTCCATGCCTATTGCAGAGCAGGGAACAACGAACATGTTAAAGATTAGTCGAATATAGTTTTCGGATTGCCTTGCAATCCACCTGTGTGAAACATTAAAACCGAACCTTCGTTCGGTTTTTTGTTTCCGACTAAAAATGCGTGCATGAGTTTTCCGGTGTACACAACATCAAGTGGAAGCTTATGGATACTGTTCATCTGTTGAATGAATTCCACCAAGCGTTCATTGTATTTTCCATAACCACCAAATTCATCTTCGCTGAAAACTACCGCACGCTCTAAGACTTCGTCGGCTGCACTTTCATCGTGAAAAAAGTATATCAACTTATTCCGAATTTCATTTCGCATATAGTGTTCCCCCTTCAAGGCGCTGTATATCCATACCTTTTGATGAGGTTTCGACTTAACTAAAAGTCCTGCAGCAGTTGTTCCTGTTCCCGCAGCCACCAACCAATGATTAAAATTATAATCTTCCTCATCAACCATTTGCATGGTACCATTCAATCCCAAATAATTCGCACCACCTTCCGGAACAAGAAAGGCCGATTCCCATTTTTCGTGCACCCAAACTTTCATCTCTTCGCTGTTGCGTTCCTCGTAGTCGGCCCGTGAAATAAAGCATAGCTCCATTCCGCATTCCTTTGCAAACATCAATGTAGGACTGTAGTTCTTTGGTTCTTCCCCTCGAATAATTCCTACTGAATGAATTCCCAATTCCTTTGCAACCGAGGCTGTCGCGTAAATATGATTGCTGTAAGCTCCACCAAAAGTGACCAATTGCTTAGCACCTCTTCGATTCATTTCTTCCAGATTGAACATTAACTTAAACCACTTGTTCCCATTGATAGTTCCGTGCATGCGGTCAAAACGCTTGACA
>Ga0222712_10007109_pt1 | contig 10912 bp, 8 predicted proteins | sample C33_657DmetaG_FD_165043 | JGI IMG/M metagenome (GOLD analysis project Ga0222712, IMG submission 165043) | Estuarine water microbial communities from San Francisco Bay, California, United States - C33_657D | ecosystem: Environmental > Aquatic > Marine > Unclassified | place: USA: California... | reverse complement strand
TCAGGAACACCCCATTGGTAGAAGAGTAATTGCTGTGCTGCCGGACGTTGCAGTTTGTCGTACACGAAGCTATGCGCGGCCGAACTGTGGGGAGCCATAAAGTGTAGGGTCGATTGAAGGCTCAGTGGAATGTAGGCACCTAAATGGGGCGCGTCGAGGCTTATGTAGAGACGTGCACAATGCTGTTTGTTTTGAATTTCCATAGAACGAAGGGCATAGCGCGAGATAAGTCCCCCCATACTTGCGCCCGCAACGACAATGCTTTCATTGCTACTCTTATAAGCATTGCAGAGGTGAATGATTTTTTCAACCAGTGCGGCATTTTCTCGAATGTCGCGCGCACCGTCGTAAAAATCGACAAGGACTAAATCATATCCGTGCTGTTGCAGCGTGTCTATCCAATAAGGCATTAACTCGAGCATGGCGTATTGTCCAGTTGACGCGCCAGAAGAAAACGCATCCCATCCGAACGTTCCATTTCTTGTTGGAAGGTGGTCAGTCCCGAAGTCAATTCCTTCAACAAACACAAAAGGCTTATCGAAGACACCGTCTGTGCTCAGCAGAGTATAAGCATTTCCCTTCACGAGGCTGCTTCCAATAAGCGTATCAATTTCGAAGGAGCTGCTCACTTGCCAAGGTGCAGTATCTGGGTTAATCAGGCTCTTTGTTTCCACTTGAAATTTGATTCCCGTTTTTTTCATGGTGCCGTTCACTGAATATTTCAGGGCAACAGAAAACCAATTTGTGTTGGAAGGAATGATGGTTGAAATAGAATTGTTCACGATCGAATTCCACGTCATTCCTTGATCAAAACTGATTGCTTGAACTGTTGTATTCGAATAATAGTTCGAGTGAATGAAGTCACTTGTGTTGAATACATGAACACCCGGAGTAAGTGTTTGCGAATTGCTCAGAATGAACTGGCTAGTATCGGCTGCGTTACTCAACTCGCGCATGTATTGAACATCCCACACTTCGAGGTGTGTTGTGTTATTGGTGTTGGGAAGATTTCGAATGTGATTCGTGTAATCTGGGAAGTAGAGATGGGTCGAATCTTTTCCACATAGAAAAAGAAACGCATCGTTTGCGGCTTGACCTTTTGAAAAAACAAGAGAGTTGTTTTTAGATAGGCCTTGACTGAACGCTGTTGATTTCACAACAGGAGTGTAGGTGCTCTGCGCGAAAGTGATAAGCGAGCAAAAGCAAAAAAGGATGGTAGAGATTTTTTTCATGGGTTTAGTAGTATAAGGTATATGTATTGATTTCATTGGCTTGTAGAGGGTCTAGCGTGATCCATTCGGAGGAATAATTTCCAGAAGCGTAGTGCTTTTTTATTTCAAGATTTATGGGGAAATGTGCCGGCACTTCAAAGAAGCATTCTGCTCCATGTCCGGCTAAATCTGCCTCTTGTGTTATTCCGCGAAAGCCATTGCTTACTTCGAATGAAGCGCCAACAATGTTCTGTTGCGTATTCGCATCGTCAATGAGTTGAAGTCGCAAAGAGGCTTTGCACGAAACGGGAATGGACATTGAAGTACTTCCTGCATGGAATGAAACATCTGTGAATCCGAATTCGGAATATTGATCAGTGGAATTCGCAACGGCTTTTGCGATGTCTACTGTTGCATCTTTGGGCATTTCGAATTCACCGTATTCATTTGCAATGGAAATGAAGGAGGGCATGTAGCTAACTGTACTTCCGAATCCTTCAAGCTCATACCATTGCACTTGCGCGAAGGGAATAGGCACATTGGAGCCTTGCTCAACTACGCGACATTGAATGTTGGGAATGGGGTTCTCTTTGTCGCATGAATAGAGCGCGAGCAAAAGAGAGAGATAGAGAATAGTTTTTTTTGTTTTCATGACTCAAATAATTTTGAGCCAAAGGAAAAACCACTTGGCACCTCATGTTTATGCCAAATTCCTATAAGTTATATGCTGTTTATTCGGTCAAATCAAGCTTATACTTGTCAGCGAAAGACTGTTGCGCGTTCTCGAAATCTTGTTGAGTGAAGACCGACTCATTCTGAATGAACATGCGCAGAACCCTGCAGCTATCGGTTGTTGCGAAGGATATTTGTTCTTGCGGAAGTTGATGCAAATTGCACAACGGTTTGTAGTAGTTGGAAAGAATTTCCTGAAATTTTTCTACGGTACGAAGAGCGGGATTAACAAGTAGTGTATCGTCTTTGAAGTTTCCGATTTCCGTTAAATTCTCTTTTGCTGTGTTTAATGTCAATTCAGCTTTCGAGTAAAATTCATTCAGATTTTGAGGTTGGCCCAGTTGTTCTTCCAACTGAAAAATAGCTACACCACAGGTCTCTAATTCAACGGTTATTTTGTTGTTGTAATCACGTGCCTTTTCTTGATCCGTTGCGCACGAAACGAGGGATAGCAAAAGTGTTATTCCAATTATTCGTTTCTGAAAAAAAATCGCACCGATCATGATGCTAATTTAGTCTTTATTTTTTCTGAAATCTAAGGTCGAACTAAACCCTACTTGAAGCGTATGGTTGTTTTCAATTTTTACGCCGTCTGCTTTGATTAGAAACTGATTCATGTATCCAATTTCTAATTTTCCCCACTTCGGAAATTTATAACCCAAAGCAGCGTATGCCCGGTTCTGATCGAAGATATTGGCTTTTACATATTTTCCGAAGTTGACGAACGCTTCGTCGTAGCAGGAGAAGTAGAGCGATTTGTCTTCAATGGTTTTTCCCTTGAAAGGAACCGATAGACGCACAAGAACACGTGCGCGGTTTGTATATACATCGTCGCCAGGGGCGTATTCTCCTGCAGACTGAATCACTGGAAGTTTTGAGAGGCGCTGTTCGAGGCGCAAACGCGTAATCATTTCAATGCGTCCAGCTTGCGATTTCACTTGAAGTTGTTCCCAAAATCTGTTTTCCGGAAAACCCGATTTAGCTGGGAATACGCCATAAGGCGAAGTGTGGACGTAGCAATATCCAGCAGTCGCAAAAGCATTTGAAGCGAAGTGATAGTTGATACCCGTTCTCAAGAGCAATTGTTGCGGTTTAGCCATGATTTCATTTCTTCTGAATTGGGCTTCCAGATGAATTCCCCAATGTTCAGAAAATTTGTGATCGCCAAAATACATGAACCAACTGTTGTTATTGGTCTTTGTGTTTCGAAGAGGTGATTGGGCGAAACCAATGCGAGAGCAGCATGCAACAACAAGAAGAAAAGCTATTTTTTTCATTGCGAAATATTTAGGAAGCGCGATCTGCTACTTCGTGATTCTTTTTATAATGTGGACCCATAAAAGTTCTTGCATAAATTCTAACCAAAGCTAATCCATCGATTATTAAACTTATTGAAACGATAAGTGAAAGCGCAATTTGTTCTTCATGAATATGCGAGAAAATTAAATCTTCTCCAATGAAGGTCGGTGTAATGGGAAAACCAGAGACAGCCAATGCGCAGAGTAAGAATGCAAAGGCTCTTTTTGAATAGTCATAACCAAGTCCGTAGAAATTATTCAAGTCGAGTTTGCCTTCTTTCTTTTTTATTCCGTTTAGCAGCATATATCCGATGGCCATTGCCACAACAACTCCACTTAGGTAAATGATGTTATGTTCCCAACTGCAGTGCTCATTGAAAGTAACCGCTAATGCTACCCAGAAGTGATTACTGCAAACAAGCAACCAACTGCGCAATGTGTTCTCTCTTTCTGTGAACGCAGCGAATACAGAGACAAGTCCGACAATGCCAAGTCCAAGCGATATGTAGTGTCTCAACTCTTCGCTTAAATCTGCTCCAATTAAAAGAAGAATTGCACAAATGAAGATGAGCGTTGTAAGTCCAAGTAGGCTTTTACTTTTTAATGGAATTCGTTTTCCAACCCACTTCATGGGATTCCATAAATAGGAATAGAGAAAAGTGTTGATTGTGAATTCGCGTGTACCCAAAACATAGAAGGTATATTCCAGTTTTTTAGAAACTTTGGATTCAATATTTTTCTTCTTCGGATTGAAATTGTAGAACATATCTTTCATGAGATAGGTGACTACCGAAGGAGAAGTGAGTAGTTGATAGCTTCTTAGAAATGCATTTCCAGCAATGTGTATCAAGGCAAGTGTATTCCATCCCAATGCGATCTCACAAAAAATAATTCCAATTTGCGCAACAGAAGAATACGCAATTTGACTCTTTACTGAAGTTTGAACGCGTGCAATACCGGTAGCAACAAAACATGTTGCAAGTCCAAGTAGAATAATTAGAATTTTAATGCTGTTCAGGTGTCCCCAGATATCATAAGTTCTCAAAAGAATGAATGCACCCATGTGTACCGAAAGGGATCCGTAGAAGATTGCACTCGATGGTGTTGGACCTTCCATTGCTCTGGGTAACCAAGAACTGAAAGGAAGCTGCGCTGATTTTGCTGCTGCTGCAATAACTAAGAATACAGATAGAATGATTGCGGTTGACTCGTGTTCATGAAGTAAGTGCTGCAAGTGATCCGATGACCAATCGATAAAGGCTGTATTTTCATGAAACATGTGATGACTTAACCACATGGACAGAATAATTCCGATATCGCCAAGTCGATAAATGGAAAACACTTTCAACGCATTCTTTACTGGAAGATATCTGTCGCGATAAAATGCAATCAATAGGAATGAAGAGATTCCGAGTACTTCCCAACCGGTGAAAAGTGTTTCTAAATTTCCTGAAAAGATAACGAGGTTGTATCCGAAGAAGAAAAGAAGAAGTGTGTTGAAGAATCTCTTGTATCCGCTTTCTCTGTGCAAATAGTAGCGACTATAAACGGTAACAAGTGAAGTGAGAAAAGATCCCATGATGAGGAACGTTGCCGTAGTTCTATCGAAGAAAAAATCGATGTAGAACATGTATCCGTCTGTCTGATACAATACCCATTCACGGTGAGAAAGATTTTCGAATCCGTCTATTGCCCATACAATCACAAACCCCAATGCAAAGGAGAGGTGCAAGAGCACAGAAGTAAAAGTTCCCCATGAAATGGTTTTTTCATGATGCTTGTTTGGAATTAAACTAAGGATGTAACTCGCTAGTGGCAACCAAAGAAAGAACTGCATGTAGAATTCCAATTCAGTTTTCATAAGTATGATTTAAGATGTGAACAGGAATGTTTTCTGTATGTGCTTCAACAAGTCTCTCCATGCTTGTTGCTTCTGGAAGTGAGGAGGTGCATGGAGTATAAGGAAAGAAAGCTTCGTTTTGGAAGACTTGAATTTCGGCTGTTTCAGGATGAATACTTACGAGATGAATCCATTCATTTTTGAACCATTCGTAGGTGTTTGCATCTGTCTGAATGGTCTTCAAAATAACATGTGGCAATTGCTCAACAACCATGAGCAAACGAACCGGATCGTGTACTTCAATCATCTGACTAGGAAGCCCTGGACGAAGATCTCCATCTACGCCATTCGCAACGCCAATAAGTCCCATGACGTTGTGTGGAAGTTTTGTTCCTGCTCCCAATTTGTAATTGTCTGTGCGAGAGAAATAGTATTCCAAATTAATACCGCCACATACCGGAGCTGCAGCTTTTAAAATTCCGAATAAGTATTTTCCATCTGGATCAATTGTGGCGTCGTAAGAATTTAAAAATGAACGTCTGTCCAAGAATAAATGCTTTGTAAGTTGTCTAGCTCCTACGATACACAGGGCATTGGTTGCGTGATTTAATTCTGGACGAGGTTCGAAGATTGAAACAGAGCGACGCATGACGCGTTTGTGAATCTGCCACGGCGTCAAATTCGTGTTCACTGTTTCAAATCTACGCGAACGTTCTTTTGCGTTTAAGTCAGACGCGTGCCTGAAGGTCCATTTATTTTTCTGATGCAGCTTTTTGTTTTCTTCGGAAAGATTTTCTCCGTCGTAGAATACGGTCTGATCTCTTGTCGTATCTCGAAGTCCTCCTATGAATTGTGAAAATGGTGGAATGTCAATTCCTCTTTCTTGAAGTACTCTGCGCACTTTTGGGTGGTTTGCCATTGTAGCGAATACGCGCGCGTTTGCAGATCCTGCTCTTCCCGAACATGCTCCACAATCGTAAGCGGCATAGTGTGGATTGTTCACACTGCTTGAACCATGTCCAATGAAATAGACAATAGGAGCGAAGTTTTTCACAAGGCCAATAGAACGGAGCGAAGCTTCCACACGATTCGCCATTTCTTCAATGGTGAAGCCAACTTGAAGATCACCATCGTGTTCGTGTTTGTGCTCAACGGTAAGGGTCGATTCCTTTTCCATATGACTGAAGGAAAGGGATGTTGCCGGAGAAATTCCAGGTCGGAAAATGTTCGACATGAGTTTCACCGCAGACCAAAATCCGTACACTATAGAAAGTGCCCAACCCAATATGTTGTGGTGCGAATTCTTGTTGAATTGAACCTCTTTGTTCGTCTTCCTTGTCATGCCCTCTTCACGAATCAGGTACTTTGGGGTTACGGGTGCTGGACAAACTTTTTCATGAAATTTTCCGCCTTGCGGTTGAAAATAGAATTCAACACCAAAGAATCCGGGCATTCCAAGGGTTTCACAATGTGGGTCTAACAATTCAATATATCTGCGAATAGAACCTTCGCGATCATCGATACAGAAAACGGCTTGAAAATTTTTGGCCGAATGTTCATTCGGTTTTTTTATTCTTTGTTGAAGTCCAAACAACACCGTGTCGTAATAGGTCCATTCAAAAGCTTCTTGCCAAACACGTTGAACAAGATCTACTTCAGACACTTTTGGCTTTTCAAAATAGGGTTTTACATCTCCTGCAAATGCGCCTAATGTTTTCCATTTTTCTCCAAACTGATTGTATGCTGAATCTATTTCGAAGCACAGTTCCAAGTGAATGAAATCCCGCAACGATATTTCTTTGCTGTCGAGCAACGAGCTGGGCAGGTGCTCAATATTAGCAACCATACCAGACCAACCGGGATGAGCGAAACACAAATCGAAGAGATAGGAACTGTAAAGCTCTTCCCGGTCACCAACGATGAGTTTCAATAGGTCGTGAAGCTGCAGCGATGAATCATGAAAAATTTCACGACCTTTTTTTGATCTGAAAAGACTCACAGCGGTGTACTTATCTAAATCACGCGCGGCATTGAGCAATCCTTTTTCTTTCGAAGGAAATTGCCAAAGTGCAATTCCTTGATCGAGGTAGTTACACGTAATTCGGAAAACGATATGATGCACAAGTGCGCTCACATCGAAATGATAATGATCTTTCCATACTCTTCGCACGTCACCAACGCGCGGAGTTAAATCGGGTTGAAAATCTTTCGTTAGAATTTCCTTCAACTTATCTGTTGAATTTTCATCGGGAAAATTTTTCTCAATAGCAACCAACAACCTCTCTTCAGAAATTTTTCCTTCCGAATAAAATTTCCTATACTCTTTTGGTGATAGAATTGTTTTATATCCGAAAGTAGATTGTGCATCTAGAATCCCATCGAAGAATTTTTCGTGCTGAAAAGCATGAAGCGTATTGTGATGAATGAAATCTTTCAGTGGAGCTTGAGCCGGCAAGTAATGCGCAAGTTCATGAAGCACCTGTTCTTCATGAAATGAAGAACTAACGTTGTTTGGATTTTTCATGGACTATTGTTTTTTCTTTTTTCTTCCCGCTAAATCATGCTTCGAGAAAGACTTGTGCTCATCAAGTCCTTCAAGGACTACAACACCCCCATCTCTTTCATAATTCATTTTAAAGAGATGCAGTTGTTCCATAACGGAGTGATCAATAACACGACTGTTTTCGAAGAAAATGGTGATGTGCGATTCGGCAGGAATAGCCTCCAACTTATGCTTGATAGCAACGAAGTTGGTAAAGACAGCAGCCCGACTCATGTGAACTTCATACTTATCCTCAATAAACGCAACTTCAGCTTGTGCTTTGAAGAGCGAAGAAAGTGATGCTCCATTCACCAGAAGAACAATCATTTTAGTAAGAATTCCCGCAGCTATTCCTACCAATAAATCGGTACCTAAAGTGAAGATTATAGTTACGATGAAGACCAATAGTTGCTCTTTTCCAATTTGAAACATGTGAATGAATTCGCGTGGATGAGCGAGCTTAATCCCAACGCCAATAAGCAATGCAGCCAGGGCAGCTTTTGGTATCATGTCGCTGAAGGAAACAGCGAAGATCAGAAACACCAATATTACCAATCCGTGAAAGAAGTTCGCCCAGCGAGTCTTTGCTCCGTTGCTCACATTCGATGAGGAACGTGCAACTTCACTAATCATGGGTAATCCACCGAGTATTCCAGCGATAATATTTCCAACCCCGACAGCAATCAAATCTTTGTTGGCATTCGATTTACGTCGAAAAGGATCGAGCATGTCGGTAGCTTTCACAGTAAGAAGCGCTTCTAAACTTCCCACTATAGCGAACATGACAACGTATTTCACAAATGTTCCAACCATTGACATTCCCGCGAAACTCACATTAACACCGAGTGTGTCGAAGAGACCTTTTTTGAATTCCAAAAGAGGAGCAAATCCATTTACGTTTTGCAAGTGAAGCGCTTTTCCAAGAGGAATGGCAACCACCAAAACAACCAATGCCGCTGGAACTTTTTTCAACGCTGGAATCTTCAGCATTGGCCAAACGAAAACAATAACAAGACTTATGAGTCCAATGATTACCACTTCCTTGTGCTCTAAGAAATTTGCAAAAGTGTTTTTGAGTTCAATAATTAATTCGAGTGGTTCAACCATTGGCTTACCGGCTTCTGTAACTGGGTTCATACCCACGAGGACATGCAATTGCTTGCTCATGATAATAATACCAATGGCAGCAAGCATTCCGTGAACGGCGGAAAGCGGAAAGAAGTCGCTGAACGAACCGAACTTCAACAAGCCGAAAATGACTTGAAGAATACCCGCTATAACAACGGCTCCTAATGCAAGATGCCATCCGTATGCTGTGGCATCTGCAGTGCTTGATCCTGCGGGTGCACCAAGTGCAAATTCCCCAACTGCACCTGCGACAATAACAATAAGGCCAGCAGCAGGACCTTTAATGGTCAGCAAGGATCCTGCGAAAAAACTTACGATAACACCGCCTATCATTGCGGTTATGAGTCCGAAAATTGGAGGGAAATCAGAGGCTGCGGCTATACCTAGAGATAGCGGTAATGCCAACAATGCAACGATAAATCCAGAGGGTAAGTCACTTTTCCAATTCTCAACAAGACCCTTCCATCCGTCGGATGGGAGTTTGTTTGTTTCCATAAAATAAGATTTTGAAAGTTTAAATGAAGAAGTCAATGATTATTAACCTCGATTCTGCGCGCTGCGCAGAGCATTTAAAATTTGCAACAATCTATTTTATAGGACTGGTAGAGTAAAAAAAGTTTTCGTTTGACATTGCGACAAACAAAGCCGTGGCTTGAATTTGATGCAGAACGATCGGTTTGATAAAAACTGAAATAGACGTTCGATGAAGTTTCAGAATCTTCTTCCTCCTCTTCTTCTTCTTCGCCCTCTTCAATGTATTCCTCGAAAATATTGGCTTGTTCGAAATCTGTGAAATGACGAATGGTTTTTCCTGTTTCGTCGGTGGTAATAGATTCCGTTTGAATGAAACCTCCCGTTAATACCAATATAGATGCACTAACTTTAAAAGAAAGTAGGGCGAACAGTAAGGGTAATATGATGGATAGTCTCTTTAGCACTTTGGCAAAGGTAACTCTCTTTTCGAAGAATTATTTCATTTATAAAAACCCAAGCTCAAGCTGAGCCTCTTGACTCATCATGCTTTTGTCCCAAGTGGGTTCCCAGGTAATTTCAACTTTACAATCTGAAACGCCTTCAACCGACTTGATTTTATCTTCTACTTCAGGAGGTAATGTTTCTGCAACCGGACAAGAAGGCGAGGTTAGGGTCATGGTTATTTTCACAGCAGCGTCTTCCGCAATGTCAATTCCATAGATCAATCCTAACTCATAAATGTCAACCGGAATTTCCGGATCGAAAATGGTTTTCAATTTGGCAATAATATCCTCTGTTAATGCGGCCTTCTCCATATTTAATTGCTTTTTTGTTGTGCTTGAAAAACTGTTGCGTACAACAAGATTTGTTTCACCATTGCTGCAAGCCCGTTGCTTCTTGTCTGACTTAAGTTCGATACCAATCCAATGTCATTCATGAAATGAATGTTGGCATTCAATATGTCTTGTGGGGTTTCATTATCGAATACGGAAACCACCAAGGCCACCAATCCACGTGTAATAATAGCGTCGCTATCCGCCTCGAAATTCACTGTTCCGTTTTCTTGAAGCGATGCTTTCAACCAAACTTTCGATTGACATCCGGCTACAAGCAAGTCGTCTTTTTTCTCATCATCGGTTAGGCCTTTCATTTCTTTTCCTAACTCAATAATGTGCTCGTACTTGTGCATCCATTCTTCGAAAAATGCAAACTCTTCAATTATCTCTTGTTGCTTTTGCTCTATCATTATCTCAACATATTTACACTTTTGTTCAGCGCAGCAATAAATAGTTCAACGTCTTCAACGGTATTGTAACAAGCGAAAGACGCTCTTACAGATCCTGTGTTTCCTAGCTTTTCCCAAAGTGGTTGTGTGCAGTGATGTCCCGTTCTTACAGCAACACCTTGTTGATCGAGCAGCGTTCCAATATCGGCAGAATGAATTCCTTCCACATTAAAACTCAATACACCCACTTTGTTTTCAAGGTCAGCGTAAATCGTTGACCCTTCAATTTTTCGTAATTCTTCCGTCGCCAATTTCAACAAGTGATGCTCATGCTTGTGCATGTCTGCTCTTCCCACTTGCTTGCAGAATGAAATGGATTCGTTGAAGGCAATCACGGCTTCAATGTTCGGAGTACCCGCTTCGTATTTGAACGGCAACTCGTTGAAGGTGGTTCCAGTTACA
>Ga0222712_10007108_pt1 | contig 10914 bp, 12 predicted proteins | sample C33_657DmetaG_FD_165043 | JGI IMG/M metagenome (GOLD analysis project Ga0222712, IMG submission 165043) | Estuarine water microbial communities from San Francisco Bay, California, United States - C33_657D | ecosystem: Environmental > Aquatic > Marine > Unclassified | place: USA: California... | reverse complement strand
CGCGCCATTCGGTTGCTGCACGCAGCGCGCCATTTCCCGTCGTTTCCTCGTCACCCGTAAACAGAATGATGATGTCCCGCTTGGGCTTGAAGCCTTCGGCCTTCAACCAGAGCAGCGAGTTCGCGATGGCAGCAATGCCCGATTTCATGTCGATCGCGCCGCGGCCGTAAAGATAGCCGCCCTCTTCTACCATCTTGAACGGATCACGCGGCCAATCTTCACGCTTGGCTTCGACCACATCCATATGGCCGAGCAACAGGATCGGCTTTTTGGTCGGCTTGCCTTCCGCCTTCCAGCGCACGATCATCGATTGGGTGCCGTCGTGGTCCTTCACCACGACATCCTTGATGCCCGCCGCCTCAAACTGGCCCTTCAGATAGCTCACCAGCTTCTTCATTTCTTCCGGGCGGGATTCCGTCGTCGGAATGTTGATCGCCGTTTCAAAAATTTCACGGCCCTTGGCGTGCCAATCTGGCGCTGCGAGTGCCGGCGTAGCCATGGCGATGGCGGAAACAGCGAGAAAAAGACGGCGCATCAGAAACCCCTTTTGTTGTTCTGCTTCAACGATAACCGGTCTGACTGCGCTTGTCGAAGGGTGGATTGGTAACAAAATGGGAAGCTGTTGACGCTATCACACCCTCATGGCGACGCAGGTCTTCATCAGTTGTGATACCGAATTGTCGGCCCTGCTCTACCAGCGAGGGGCGAGCGCACGTGCGAACTTCGACGCCTCGATCACTGGGCGAGATCGCCGTCATACCCTGAAGACATGTCGATGTAATGGCGAGGATGAAACTGCGGCGTCCAGCGATCAGGCCCGGATTGCTGACCACAGACGGTAACCTATCAGCGGGAATGGACTGAAACCGATATCCATCCGCTGTCGCCGGAAGGTCAGGCCGCTGAACATGGCTGCTGACCAATATGTCAGACAATGACCAGCCAACAGACACCAGATCGCGTTTCGCCGACCAAAGGCAGAGCGCCCCCAGCACAAAACGTATCTCGGCCTCGGACAGGTCCACTTCGCTCCTCCAACAAAACTGCCGGAGAACCCTAGCTGGAGCCGGTTAAAATCAGTTGAAAGTGGCCTTAGGGAGCGGGTTCTTGCTCTCCATGGCCCAACGCAAGATAATCGAGCGACTGCATTTCCATCAGGCGGGAAACCGTGCGTTCAAATTCGAACCGACCGTCTCCCTTCTCATAGAGTTCCCCCGGCTCAGCATCAGTTGCCGCGATGAGCTTGACCTTGTTCTCATAAAGCGCGTCAATGAGCGTCACAAAGCGTGCGGCCTCGTTGCGGTTTTCAGGGCCAAGTTTGGGAATTCCAACAATGATGACGCTGTGAAAACGGCGCGCAACGGTCAGGTAATCGGTCGCGCCACGTGCTTCGGCACAGAGACGCTTGAAGGAGAAGACTGCCACGCCCTTCAAGCTTTTGGGGACGTGCAACAGGCGCCCGCCACCCACATCCAGCTCTTCTGACGGCACGTTCGCTGCATCTTCGGGAGGATAATCCGTCAGGCGGAAAAATGCCTCGCGACAGGCCTCAGTCGCCTTGATCCCAAGCGGGCTGTGCCAGGTGTCGAGACCGGCCAGTCGTTCCATCCGGTAATCGGTTGGTCCGTTCAACGTCAGCACATCTAGCCGCTGTTCGATCAGCGCGATAAAGGGAAGGAAGTGCTCGCGGTTGAGGCCGTCTTTATATAGGTCTTTGGGCGCTCGATTGGATGTAGTGACAATGACCACACCGGCCTCGATCAGGCCGGTGAACAGGCGTGACATGATCATCGCATCTGCAGAGTTGTTGACCACCATTTCGTCAAAACACAGGCATTTTGTTTCTGATGCGATGGCTGCGACAACGGGCTGGATTGGATCACCAATTTCCTTTGCACGTTCGACACGGAGCCGCGCGTGGACTTCGATCATGAATTCATGAAAATGCGCGCGGCGTTTCGCCGGGATGGTCAGGCTGGCGTGAAACAGGTCCATCAGCATGGATTTGCCGCGCCCCACGCTGCCCCAAATGTAGAGCCCGGTCGGCGCCGTCTGCGAAGACTTGGTAAAAAGCCGCCCAAAAAGGCCTGCCTTTGGAGGGTTTTCCAACTCTCCCTGCAACTGGCTAAGACGCGTAGCGGCCGCTTCCTGCTCGGGATCGGCCTTCAGTTCCCCCGCTGCGACAAGCTGCCGATAACGGTTGAGGATCGTCATGACTGGCGGCGCGCTTTTCGAATGGTCGCGGAATAAGCGGCCACAAGCTCACCCTCCTGTTCAACAACACCGCGCACGAAAACTAGCCGCTTCGTCTCGCGCAGAACCTCTGCGACGGCATCAAGCGGCACGCCGGGCCGTCCAGCGCCGATGAACTGCGTCGTCAAATCAAGCGTCACCGAGCCCGGCATACCTTCGAGCCCAAGCGTATGACCGCCAGAAAAAATTGCGATATCGATGAGCGCCAGCACCGTTCCGCCGTGCAGAATATCGAGCAGATTGGTGTGCCGCAGTTCCGGAAACATGCGTGTCCGTACTTTGCCGCCGTCTTCCAGACGGACAAGCATTTTTCCCATGACCTGACCGTTGAAGCGGCGGTCATCATGTAGTTCCCATCGGTTCCAGCCCGGATGGTCCGGATCAGGATCATTATTGAACCTGACCGGCGCCGCCTGATCAATCTCGCTTGCAGTCACCTGTGCGACACCCCCGACAGCGTCAGATGGCGCGTTCGGCAACCATCTTTTTGGTTTCCGCAATTGCCTTTGCAGGGTTGAGACCCTTGGGGCAGACATTGGCGCAGTTCATGATCGTGTGGCAGCGATAGAGGCGGAAAGGATCTTCCAGCTCATCAAGGCGCTCACCCGTCAATTCATCACGGCTGTCGGCCAACCAGCGATAGGCCTGCAGCAGAATCGCCGGTCCGAGGAATTTGTCAGAATTCCACCAATAGCTCGGGCAGCTCGTCGAGCAGCAGGCGCACAGAATGCACTCATAAAGGCCATCCAGCTTCGCGCGGTCTTCCGGTGATTGAAGGCGCTCCTTGCCTGAAGGCGTGGTCGTCTTGGTTTTCAACCAAGGCTCAATGGAAGCGTACTGCGCGTAGAAGTGCTTAAAGTCAGGCACGAGGTCCTTAATGACCTCCATGTGCGGCAGCGGCGTGATCTGGACGTCGCCCTTGCAGTCTTCAATCGCCTTTGTGCAGGCCAAGGTGTTGGTGCCGTCAATGTTCATCGAGCACGATCCGCAAATGCCTTCACGGCAGGAACGGCGGAACGTCAAAGACGAATCTTGCTCCGACTTAATCTTGATCAGCGCGTCGAGGACCATCGGACCGCAGGTATCGAGATCGACCTCAAAATTGTCGTAGCGCGGGTTTTCCCCACTATCAGGATCATAACGATAGACCTTGAACGATTTCGGACGCGTCGCGCCCTCGGCCTTATGGGCCTTTCCGTTCTTGTTGATCCTGCTGTTTGCCGGAAGGCGAAACTCAGCCATTGTCAAAACCCCTGAATCAAGATGAGTTTGCGATTAGCGGGATGAACCCACGCGTCAACCTCTTGTGTTTGATTTGTCACTGCAATGCGTCCTTGCATGGGTACACACCAGATGTCACTTGGGGAAGGAGATGTCGCCCGACCGCCACCAATCGCTCGACGCACTCCGCGGTTTTGCGGTGATGGGCATATTGCTGATGAACATCATCGGCTTTTCCATGCCCATGGCCGCTTATGTGAACCCCGCGGCATGGGGCGGTTCGGATGGAGCGGATTTCTGGGCCTGGGCCATCACCTTCACCTTCATTGATGGCAAGATGCGGGGCCTCTTCTCGCTGCTGTTCGGCGCGTCGATGTTCCTCGTTGTCGAACGCGCCGAAGCCAAAGGGGAAGACCCGACACGCGTCCATATGCGGCGCATGTTCTGGCTTTTCCTGTTCGGCCTCATCCATTTCTGTTTAATCTGGGCAGGCGACATTCTGGCGCTCTATGCTCTGTGCGGGGCCTTTGCGTTGAGCCTTCGTTCGCTGTCGGTGCGTGGCCTGATCTGGATGGGATCGGCCTTAATGCTGCTCAACGTGCTCTTTTGGAGCGTAACGCTCCTTTCTGTGCATGACGCCCGTTTCGCCGCAACCACTATCGGGGCGTCTGCCGAAGCGCGGGCAGATTTTGCCGCCATCCTTGCCGAACTTGGCGCCTCAGGCGGAGACGGCGTTCGCCAAGACATCGCCTTGCACCTCGGGAGCTATGCCGAGATCGTCGAGAGCCGGCTTGCCGACGTTCTTGGCGGCCTTGTGGGCCAGCTCTTCGCTTATGGCCCTGAAACTGTGGGACTGATGGCATGGGGAATGGCGCTCCTTAAATCGGGCGCCCTGACCGGAGCGTGGGAACAAGCACGATACCTAAAGGTGGCTGCCATTGCCTATGCCCTTGGGTTGCCAATATCGCTGATGCTGGTCTGGGCCGCCACGACCAGCGGCTTTGACCCCCTCGTCATGGCCGACATCTTCTACGCTGGCAGCTTACCACCGCGCATGGCGATGATGTTGGGGCACACGATGTTGCTGTTGTGGTTGATTGGCCGGATGAAAGGGATCCTTTTGGACCGCGTTGCCGCTGCTGGACGCGCGGCCTTTTCCAATTACATTGCCACCTCGATCGTGATGACGACGATCTTCTATGGCTATGGTTTGGGCCTTTATGGAGGCCTGCCACGCGCGGCCATCTATTTGGTCGTTCCGCTCATGTGGCTCATCATGCTTCTCTGGTCCAAGCCCTGGCTAGACCGCTTCCAATATGGCCCCCTCGAATGGCTTTGGCGGTCACTGGCGCGCGGCCAACGCCAAGCGTTCAGCAAAGGCTGACGCGGCCACCTGCATGACGTTCCAGACGACCGGCGAGTTCTAGCTCCAATAAAATGAGCTGAACGAGCGCGGGCGGACAGTCCGCCTGCCGGACGATCTCATCAACCGCGACAGGCACCGGCGACAATAAGCTGGTGATCTCCGCGCGTTCGGCATCTGACGCATCCCCGCCAACAGGCTCAGCATTATAGTCGAACGCCCGCTGCGCCACATGTCCGGCGATGGGACGGATTGTTTCCATCACGTCAGCCGCATTCTGGATGAGCGTCGCCCCGTCCCGGATCAACTGGTTGCAACCCTGTGCACGCGGATCAAGCGGAGATCCGGGCACCGCCATCACTTCCCTGCCCGCCTCATTGGCCAAACGCGCCGTGATGAGCGACCCAGACTTGGGAGCTGCCTCCACAACCACCGTACCGACCGACATTCCGGCGATAATGCGGTTGCGATAAGGGAAATGACGGGCGAGTGGTTCCCGCCCCGGTGGCTGTTCCGCAATGAGGAAGCCGCGTTGGGCCACGTCTTCCTGAAGGGCCGCATTTTCCGAAGGATAGGCAATGTCGATGCCACTCGCGATCACCCCAACCGTGCCGCCGTCCAGCGACCCGACATGGGCGTTTGTGTCGATGCCGCGCGCCAGCCCGGAAACAACGACAACGCCCTCACGGGCCAAACCAGTCGCTAATTCGCGGGCGAACCGGCAGGCAGCGGCAGAGGCATTGCGCGCGCCGACGATGGCCACGCAACTGCGATTGGCGAGCGTTGCATCGCCTCGGACGGTCAAAACGGGAGGAGCCGTGTCGATCTCCGCCAACAATCGCGGATAATCCGCATCCCCAAGGAAAATATGACGTGCACCAGCGCGGGCCACATCATCTATTTCGCGGCGCACATCTTCCAACGAAGCAAGTCGCGGTGCCTTACCGCCTGCCCGTGCTGCCAAAATGGGGTATTGCGTCCAGTGCGGCGGCCGCGCTGCCGAACCGACGCAGAAGTTGTACGTATGTCACCGGCCCAATATTGGCGGAGCGGATCAACCGCAGCCGGTCAATGCGCTCGGCGGACGACAGGTTCACTCGCTTTTCTGGCCAATGCGCGGTTCGGTCCCTGCGGCCAAGCGGCTGATATTGTCCGAATGTTTCCACAGTACCGATATCGCGAGCGCTGTTAACATCACCGCCATCGCGACATTGTCGAACAAGATCGCCGCCACCGGCGCCGAAACAGCCGCGACAAGCCCACCGACCGAGGAAATCCGGGTCAAGGCCATGCCCCCAAGCCAGCACACCACGTAAATCGCCCCGATCCGCCAATCGAGGGCGAAGCAAATGCCGAGCAGGGTTGCGACCCCCTTCCCACCTTGAAAGCGGAGCCACACCGGAAACAGATGGCCGTAAAAGGCGCCCACAGCCCCCAGCAATTCGCCACCCGGCACAAGCGCACCGCCTATCAAAACAGCGGCGACCCCTTTCAGCGCATCAAGAATGAGCGTTGCAGCGGCGAGGCCCTTGCGACCTGTGCGCAACACGTTGGTCGCGCCGATATTGCCGGAGCCGATCTGCCGAAGATCCCCCGCGCCAAACCAGCGGGTCAGCAAAACGCCAAAAGGAATGGCCCCCAACAGATAGCCAATGAGCAGCGAGAGCGCAGGTGCGATCCAGATTGGCATTGGCGTTGTCTCCCGTTGGCCCCGACTTTTCCAGTTTGATAGAGGCTCCAATTGTGCAAGGGCAAGTCCCGATGTCCGATGAACGTCCCATACTCGTTTTCGATTCCGGCGTCGGGGGTCTTTCTGTCCTCCAGCATATCCGGCGCGCGCTCCCTAAAGCGTCCATTGTCTATGCCGCTGACAATGCCGGCTATCCTTATGGAACCAAGAGCGAAGCCGAGATTGCCGCGCGCGTGCCAGCACTGCTGGGGCGGCTTGTGGAGCGCTATCACCCTCGTGTGATCGTTATTGCCTGTAATACGGCCTCCACCATCGCGCTGGCGCATGTCCGGTCTGCACTGGATCTGCCGGTGGTCGGCACCGTGCCCGCGGTTAAACCGGCGGCGCTTCTTTCAAAGGCTCGCGTCATTGGCGTGCTTGGAACCGAAGCAACGGTCCGTCAGCCCTATGTTGATAATCTAGTCGCCGAATTTGCCAGTGATTGCCGCGTTTTGAGGCATGGATCGGCAGATTTGGTTGATATGGCCGAAGCCAAATTGCGCGGAGAGCCTCCCTCGCCCGACGCCATGCGCCGTGTGTTGGACGGACTATATGGTCAGCCGGGTGGCGACCAGATTGACGCGGTCGTGCTCGCCTGCACGCACTTCCCCCTGCTGGCGCGGGAAATCAGCGCGGCGAGCCCACCGAACGTTGCCCTTGTTGATTCCGGAGAAGGCATTGCGCGGCGCACAGCCCATCTGACCAAGGGGCAAGACTGGCCGACCCTGCCCACTGGACGCGCCGTCTTCTCAAAACAGGATGATTGGGCAAAGGCGCTAAAGCCTGCGCTCGACGCCTATGGCCTAACAAAAATAGACTATCTTTAGGGGAATGCCATGCCGCTAACCGAGGCCCAATTGATCGAGCGCTTTAACGCCAAACAGCCGCCCACCGGCCCCTTGTTCGGCATGAAAGTCCTTGGCGTCGATCAGGAAAAGGGCATCGTGCGGATGTCTTTTCAGCCTGATGAACGCCTGACCAATCCGCGCGGAACAATTCAGGGCGGGATTGTCTCGGCCATGCTGGATGATTGCGCGGCTTATGCGGGCATTGTGTCCCTTGGTGAACCGGGGTTCATCGCCTCTCTGGAACTCAAGACGAGTTTCCTCAACCCGGCCTATCCCGGTCTGCTCCTTGCCGAAGGCCGCTGCCTCAAGATGGGCCGATCCAGCTGCTTTCTGGAAGCTGAACTCCGCGACGAAACCGGAAAACTGCTTGCTACGATGACCTCAACCGCTGTGCCCATCCGAAGCACGGAGAAGCCGCGGCTTGTAGAGACAAGCAGCACGTAAGTTTTGCGCTTTTGGCCTTGTATACTGGAAGGCCGCTGCTAGCCTGATCTCGGCTTCCGTGCGTTGCTTTTCGCGGGACGCTCCTCAAAACAAACCGTCGGGTCGCATGAATATTCTTAATGAAGGGCAGACACACCGTCTGGCTCCCTCAAAAGGGTTATTTTATGCGACTTCGATCTTTGTTGATTGCACTGGCTACCGCGGTTGCGATGGCGGCACCCGCCTCAGCGACCTTTATCCGAACGAGTGGCGTTATCGTCGACAACGGCGGCTTGGGTGACTTCTCTACAGACGCCTTCGCCAATCCCCCCGCCACATTACTCAATTCCGGAGACCGGCTCTATTTCAGACTCGAGTTCCAGAACGCACAGTTTGCAACGGCGGACTATTTTCAGGCATTTTCGACCTTTTCCCAATTCTGGGTCGAATCATTGCCCGGCGTGTTTGATCTAGGATTTGGCCCAGACGATGGCACGGCAACCTGCTCCATCAACCCAACCGGGAACTGCACAATTTCGAATTTCACTATCGCCCAAGGAACCATCTCACTGCGCCATACGGGCAACGTAGTTTCCGGTTATCTGGGGTATAACAATCTGAATTTCGATGATTGTTTTGGCGCTCTCTTCCAAGTCGTTGGGCCAATCTGTTCAGAAGAAAGCGGCGTCATAGGCCCTGTCTCGCAATCCGGACTTGGTGATCTATTTGTCGGGTTCAATACGCCAAATGGCGATGGGCGCTACACCTTCAACATCTCATCCAGCGGCGTGCCGGAACCCGCCGCTTGGGCGTTTATGATTGCGGGCTTTGGGCTTGCAGGCGGCGCGCTTCGTTTTCGGCGACCGCGCAGCATCTTAATCACTTGATGCAGCCAGCAGATGCAGCGGGACCTCCGCCAAAAACAGGCTGGCCCTGCTGCATCGAGCAAAACGTTCTAAACCAGTGCCTTGCAGACACTGAATGAGAGAACGCTCAGGTCGATAAAGTTTCTAACCACCACATGTCCAAAGGTGAGTTGAGAATCGTTCTCACTGGCCTTGAGTGACCCAACGAGATAATGGCAAAAAAAATTGGCTCGCAGGATTAATCCGTGGATTACAGCAAGGTATTCAACGCCGCGATCGACCGCCTCCATGAGGAAGGTCGCTACCGGGTGTTTATTGACATCCTGCGCAACAAGGGCGCCTTCCCCAATGCCCGCTGCTTTGCGGGCCATAATGGGCCAAAGCCGATCACGGTATGGTGCTCCAATGACTATCTGGGCATGGGCCAGCATCCTAAGGTTATCTCAGCCATGGAAGCGGCATTGCATGACGTTGGCGCTGGATCCGGCGGAACGCGGAATATCGGCGGCAACACTCACTATCATGTCGATCTGGAAGGCGAACTGGCCGACCTGCACGGCAAGGAATCGGCGCTCCTCTTCACTTCGGGGTATGTGTCGAACGAAGCAACGCTTGCAACGCTTGCGAAAATCCTTCCTGGCTGCATCATCTATTCGGATGAGTTGAACCACGCCTCGATGATTGCGGGCATCCGCAATTCCGGCTGCGAAAAACAGGTGTGGCGTCACAATGACCTCGCCCATCTGGAAGAACTGCTCGCAGCATCAGACCCGGATGCGCCCAAGCTGATCGCTTTTGAAAGCGTCTATTCGATGGACGCTGACATCGCGCCGATCGCCGAGATCTGCGATCTCGCCGACAAGTATAACGCCATCACCTATTGCGATGAAGTTCATGCCGTCGGCATGTACGGCGCACGTGGCGGCGGCATCTCCGAACGCGATGAGGTCGCTGACCGCATTACCATTATCGAAGGTACGCTGGGCAAGGCCTTTGGCGTGATGGGCGGCTATATCGCGGCCGACCGCGTGATCGTGGACGTCATCCGCTCCTACGCGCCGGGCTTCATCTTCACGACCTCGCTCTCCCCTGTGCTCGTCGCGGGCGTGCTGGCGAGCGTGCGTCACCTCAAGGCTTCCTCAGAGGAGCGTGAGGCGCAGCAGGCGTCCGCCGCATTCCTCAAAAAGAGCTTTGCAGACGCAGGCCTACCCGTGATGGACAGTGTAACGCACATCGTGCCCCTGATGATCGGTGATCCGGTCAAAGCCAAACGCATCAGCGACATCCTGCTCGCCGAATATGGCGTCTATGTGCAGCCGATCAATTTCCCAACAGTCCCCCGCGGCACGGAGCGACTGCGCTTCACGCCGGGGCCGACGCATACCGAAGCGATGATGACCGAGCTCACATCTGCTTTGTGTGAGATCTGGGAACGCATGGAACTGCGCAAGGCGGCCTAACGCCGCCCGAACAGCTTTTCGATGTCTCCATGTGCGAGCTTAATCCAAGTCGGGCGACCATGGTTGCACTGGCCAGAGTGCGGCGTGACTTCCATCTCACGCAACAGGGCATTCATTTCCGCAACGGAAAGCACGCGCCCTGCACGAACAGAGCCATGGCACGCCATGGTTCCTGCGACTGCCTCCAACTTTTCCTTGAGCGACAAGGCCTGATCGAAGGCCGCAAGTTCATCCGCGAGATCAGTAACAAGCGACTTCACATCTCCGTTGCCCAACAGCGCGGGCGTGGCTCGGACAAGGACGGCATTTGGACCAAAGCGTTCCAGATCGAGCCCGAATTCCGCCAGCTCGGTCAGACGCTCTTCCAGCCGGTCACAAGCCGGTTCTTCGAGTTCGACCACTTCTGGCAAAAGCAGCGCCTGTGACGCGACCGTGCCGCCATCCAGCGCGCGGCGCATCCGTTCCAGAACCAGCCGTTCGTGCGCGGCGTGCTGATCAACGATGACGAGCCCGTCCTCTGCCTCGGCAACGATATAGGTCTTGTTGACCTGCCCCCGCGCGACCCCAAGGGGATGGCTCGTGCTTTCAGGCAGCGGCGCATAAGCGGGCTCGGCGCGGGCCATTGGTGGCGGAGAAAAGGAAGGGCGCCGGTCATTGAACTGCGCAAAGCCGTGATCTCGAGGGCCGGAGTCATGAGACCAAAGCGGCATTGATCCTCCGGAAACGGGCGGCGCCAACGGTTCAGCCTGCC